>Ga0256827_10000823_pt1 | contig 19515 bp, 19 predicted proteins | sample CV84metaG_FD_185977 | JGI IMG/M metagenome (GOLD analysis project Ga0256827, IMG submission 185977) | Hydrothermal vent microbial communities from East Pacific Rise, Pacific Ocean - CV84 | ecosystem: Environmental > Aquatic > Marine > Hydrothermal vents | place: Pacific Ocean: East Pacific Rise... | reverse complement strand
CAGATCGGGAACCCCGAAGGCGAGGACAAGCCCAACAAGAAGTACTACGACCCACGCAAATGGCTGCGTGCCGGTCAGCTCAGCCTGGTCAAACGTGTCGAACAGGCATTCAAAGACCTCAACGCACTAGATAGAAACTAACGATCAAATAAACGCCTCATCTTTTCACTTTCACTTGTCAGTGAAGAGGCTTTAACTGCCAGAAAACACGCTTCTCTTCAAAGTTCCTGCCTCTATCGTGCCAGTCGATAGCCAACCCCGTATTCTGTTTTTATATAGAGTGCCTGCTTGGCGTCATCACCTGTTTTCTTACGTATGTTCTTTATATGGTTGTCGAGCGAACGAGAGGAGCTTATGGAGGACAAAGATGTTAGCAGATGATGACGGGAAAGGACCTTTCCCTGATTCCGGATCAGTTCAGATAAGATCTCATACTCTATGGTTGTCAGGTCAAGTACTTTTGATCTAAAAAATATCGTATCGCCCTCTATGATGAACTCTTTTTTCTCTTCATCTGTTTTTATATCACTAAAACGACCCAGATGCACCCATATCCTTGCTTCTAACTCTTCAAGGTCAATAGGTTTGACCATATAGTCACTCGCCCCATATTTAAATGTTCGTACTTTTGACTGTGTATCAGAGTCCGCACTCAGGACAATGATAGGCAAGGAGACCCTGTTCTTTATGTTCTTAAGTAGTTCTGTCCCGTTAAAGTCCGGAAGGTTTAGGTCTAAAAGGAGCAGGTCGTAAGTATGCTTTTTAGCATAGGCTACACCTTCTGTGGCAGTATGAACGACATCGGTAATAAAATCGCATGCCGATAAGAAATCATAAATAAGACCTGCTGTCTCAACATTGTCTTCTACAAGCAATATCTTGATCTTTTCCATCTTAGTACTTTGTGATTTGCACCTCTCTTAAGCCCTGAAAATGGACGAAGAACAGTGAAACCTTAGATTTAACAGATTTTAGTGTAAATTACCTTAGATGGATACTATATAATCTAAAAACCATTATCATGCCAAATGATATAAAATCCTTTATAAGCATATCTGCTATAAAGGTCAACATACACAAATACCCATCTGTAGAGGAACAGTAGTTTAGAGATCAGTTACCGCAAAAGATACTGTTTTCAACCAGAGTGAAGAGAGGACCCTGATAATGCAAGACATCGACAACATAATCTCATATACCCGATCATTAAGACTTCTCTATGTCGAAGATGATACAAAGAGCCATGCATCTATCCTAGATCTATTGGAGAACTTTTTTGACCATATTGTTGTAGCTGTCGACGGAGAAGATGGCCTTCAAAAGTTCAAAGCAGAGATGATAGATCTCGTAATGACTGACATCAACATGCCTAAGGTCAATGGCCTTGAGATGATCAAAGCGATAAGAGAGGTAGACATAAGCGTCCCTATCATCATACTCTCTGCACATATTGAGCCTCAATATTTTACACAAAGTATCAAGATGCGGGTCAAAGGCTATCTTATCAAACCCCTCGAGCTTGATGCCATGTTGGAACTTTTTGGTGATATTGTCGCTTCTATGATGCTGCGTGATGAGATCGCCAACAGAGAAAAGCTCAAAGAAAAACATCATAACTACCTCAAGTCCATTATCAACAGTGTGCATGACCCTATCATGGTGATCAAAGAGAACTACGAGGTGGAGCTGATGAATGAATCTGCATTAAGATGCAACAGTGATTTACACAATGCGAACAATACCCCTGCCAAATGTTATGAGATGTTTCATCAACGCTCTACTCCCTGCACAGGAGAAGACCATACCTGCCTCCTCAGATCAGTGATGGACACAAAGAAGAGCCAATCTGCCATCCATAAATATCAGGACAACAACGGAAAGGTACATCAGATGGAACTCATCGCCACACCACTTTTTGATGAAGATAGAAGATGTATCGGTATCGTAGAGTCAACCCGTGACATCACCCACCATCTTGATCTGCAAGCGACACTTCATCAACAAAAAGAGAAACTTCACTATCTGGCCTATCATGACAATCTGACCGATCTGGCCAACCGTGTACTCTTCGAAGAGCATGTCGAACAGGCCATATCTCGTGCCGAACGTCAAGGAGAGAGATTCGCACTTTTTTTTATTGACCTCAATAAGTTCAAACAGATCAATGATACACTGGGACACAAAGTAGGGGACAAGGTCTTACAGATCATCAGTAAAGTGATACAGCAACAGGTACGAAAAGAAGACACACTTGCCAGGATCGGCGGTGATGAGTTCACCTTACTCATGGAGAGGGTAAAGACCACCCAAGATACCTATAATCTTGCGCATAAGATCCTTCATGCAATTGAGCAGCCCATAATTTATGACAAAAAAGAGCTGCTGCTTTCCGCAAGTATAGGTATTGCCTACTATCCTAAAGATGCGACAAAGACTGAGGAACTTATAAGATATGCAGATATAGCGATGTACAAAGCAAAAAAAAGTTCTGAAAAGATCATTTTCTTTCAAAACGACGAGCGCTAAATGAGACCTATCGATAATATATTCCAGTCTGCTAAAGCCACAGGTCGGGACAATAGCTCCTATAACCTTTTTATCATCCTCTCATTAGCATTGCTCTATTTTATATCAGGGCAGATAAGCCTTCTTGTCCCACATGGAGAGGAGAGCATCACGATCGCCATCTTTGCACCGGAAGGTTTTGCCCTGGCAGCTGCACTTCTCTTTGGTCAACGGGTTTGGCCAGGAGTCTTTATAGGACAACTTTTACTTGCATTAAGTCAGAACATCGACTTTCTGCCCTCTTTGCTCATCGCTGTCAGCAACTCGTTCGAAGTCATCATAGCCGTCTATTTTTACAACCGTTTCCACTTCTCCTTACGCTTTGACAACCTTCGAGACACTATGAAGTTCGTCATCATGGTCATCTTTGTCTTACAGCCCTTTAGTGCGGTTTCAGGTGTCACCATATTCTACTTGTTTTCTATCATCTCCTACAATGCTCTCTTGACGACCCTCTTCTCTTGGTGGTTTGGAAACCTTATGGGCCAACTTCTCATCACGACAGCACTGCTCATCCTCTATGACAGTTATAAAAAGATCCACTTTAAAGAACTTTTTATCTGTACACTGTTTTTCACACTTATAAGCTATATACTTCTGATCGGTATCGAACTTGATAACATCTCGATCTTGCACAGTATCACCATTACACTGATCATTTTCCTCATCGCCTATAAAGAGCTTGTATATGCTTCGTTCGCGACCTTGGGCATCGCTGTTGTCACGACCTATTCTGCATACCTTAATGTCAGTATGTTCGCACGTCAAAGCCTTATCGACAACATCATCAATGTCAACATGTATATTTTGGCACATGTCTTTGTCGTATTGATCTTTGGTACACTCTTTAATGAACGTCACAACAGAGAAAAACGCTTACAACAAAGTGTTCGTGAGGCCCTCGACGAGAACCAGCAACAACAAGAGATCATGTTGCAGCAAAACAGGTTAGCGCAGATGGGTGAAGTCATCAATATGATCGCACACCAATGGCGACAACCCCTCAACAACCTTGCAATAATCAACCAGACACTGCTCTTAAAACACAGACGTGGTCTCTTTGACAAAAGCACCATCGAAACATTTGCAGAGAGTTCAGAAAGACAGATACAGGAGATGTCCAAGATCATCGATGATTTCAGAAGCTTCTTTCAGCCCAGACGAGAAAAGGCAGACTTTTTCATCAGTGACGTGATCAGACATGTCCTGGCATTGACACGACCTACCCTGGAGATGTACACCATCACAGTGAACTTTACAGACCACCAAAAGAACTGTCCCTATAGAGGATATTCAAATGAGTTTGGTCAAGTCATCCTAAACATAATCAACAATGCCAAAGACGCTTTTATTGAAAACGATATATCCAAGAAACAGATCGACATAGATATAAGATGCGATCAGGATTTGACAGTTATCACCATACAGGACAATGCTGGTGGTATCTCAAAAGATATCATCCAAAATATCTTTGACCCATATTTTTCTACAAAACTTCATAAGAACGGGACAGGACTGGGACTTTATATGTCTAAAAACATCATAGAGAACCATATGGCAGGTGACCTTACTGTCAAAAATGAAAAGGACGGTGCTCTCTTTACGATAACTTTAAGCAATACACTTTAAAGAAAAAGGGTCGGGTAAAACCTATACCTTAATCAATAAGCTGATACTGCTCACGTAAGATCGTAATGATCTCTTCTTTTGGGTTTTCAGAGAGTACGATCTTTTCACCTGTGATCTTCTCTGCGATATCCGTATAGGTCTTAGAGACATTCATCAAGACCTCGGTCGGAAGTTCGTTGTCACGAGCCAAGGCTTCACGCTCTTGCATACGTGACTTGTTAAGTAAGATATCTGGATCAGGAAAGTGGTTAAGCAGCAGCTGACGGAAACCCTCTTTGGAGTTTTCGACTACCTTGCCTTCACGATACGCTTTCCCATCCCAGATACGTGATGAGTCTGGTGTGCCTACTTCATCCATATAGATCAGCTTCTCCTCACCCGCTTTGTCCTTGACATATCCGAACTCGAACTTTGTATCGACAAAGATCTGGTCTATCTTGGCCAGTTCTGATGCGATCACATCAAAGCCTTCTGTCAGAAGTCTCTCATAAAGGGCTATGTCTTCTAGTGACTTAAAGTTAAATGCTTCATAATTGTCTTCGATGTCTTTACGCGTGATGTTGACATCATCGACCTCAGGAACACCCGGGATACCTTTGAGTATGCCTTTGGTAGAAGGCGTCTGTAGGAGCTCTGGAAGCCTGGAGTCTTTTGTCAAGCCTTCTGGTATCTTGATCCCGCAAAACTCACGTTCGCCTTTCTCATAGGCACGCCACATCGAACCCGTGATATATTGACGACAGATCGCCTCGATCATGACAGGCTTAGCCTTTTGGACGATCCAGACAAAAGGGTGCGGGATATCGAGGATATGACTGTCTGCCAACCCTCTCTCTTTGAACAGTTTGAACCAGTGGTTGGAGATAGCGTTGAGTGAGGCACCCTTACCCGGTACACCCTGCATGTTCCCCTCACCCTTCCAGATACAATCAAAAGCAGAGATACGGTCACTGATGACCATGATAGCCAAAGGTGTGTCTGCAGGTACATCATACCCTTTTTCTTGGATCAGACGCTTACTGTCACCTTCTGTCAACCAGTAGACAGAACGCACCTTGCCGCTGTGGACAGGGGCATCAGTCCGAATAGGAAGATCATTGTTGACGGCCAGTACTTTTTCAGCTAAATTCATTACATACCTTTATATTTTACTTTCAGGGTCTTCGACAAAAAAGACCTTATTGTTTGTTGGGGGAATTTTACCAAAACAATAATTTACTTGACATAGGCTCACATCATATTAGCTACCGTGACCCTTTATACCTGTATCGTTCCAACATCGAGCTATTACCAGTCGTGCCCCCACTATGGATATAGAGAAGCTCACCCTCGAACAGTGACAAAGACTCCTTCAAAGCGAGGAGCATCTTCGGTGCATAGAGGAGGTCCACCTCTATCCCCTGATCTAACATCTCTCTGTAAACAGTCATATATTCATCATAGCTCTTACCAAAATGGTACTTTTTCTCTGTCTCTAGAACAGTAAGGTTGGAAGGGACTTCTCCAAGTGCTTGCATCTGTTCTAACAGATATGCCTTGGAACCAATAAGTGCTGTTGTTATGATATTAAACTCGGGAAGCGACTGTGCCAGAAAAAAAGCCGTGGTACCTGTACCCGATGGCGTAATGACATTCAACTTCTTGACAGCATGCTCTTGTTGCCACTTCCGTATCTCTTGGGCTAAAGTGAATATACCCTCTTTGGCCCCAAGGTCAGCACCACCTTGTGCCAATACAAGATCACCTTCTTGGTACATGATCCGATGATCGGGCAGTGGTGTATAGAGCGATTCCACGACTTCTCTATACTCTTTGTAGTCGACTTCCAACAGTGTCATACCGTCATCTAATGCCGCTTTTAAATTACCTGTGATGTTTTGCTTGAGTGTCGTTGACAGGACTTTAGTGATATAAAGGAACATCCACCCTTTTCGCTTACAAAGCGCTGCGATCGAAGCCATGGCATTCGACTGATTACCACCATAAGAGATAATACGTTTATGGCTTGAAGAAGGCGTGTCCAGTAAAAATTGTAATTTTCGAAATTTGTTTCCGCTAAGGTCTTTGTCTATAAGATCGTCGCGTTTGATGTAGAGTCTTCTACCGTGAAAACGTAGTTCATCAACAGTAGAAGGGAGTATGGTCTTACTTTCCGTAAGTGATCTTGGCGTTGGCTTTCAGAGACTGCATCTTCTTCTCCATCGCCGCTTTGAACTTCTCCATCTTAAGCTTCTGCTCGATAAAGCTCTTGACATCGTCAAAGCCGAGTTCACGGCCTTTGACCTTGTCCTCTAGATAGATGATGTGGTATCCGAACTGTGTCTTGACCGGTGTCATCGTGATCGTACCGACATCCATCGTAAAGACCTTGTCATTGAACTCAGGGACCATCTGTCCGCGTGGGAACGAACCAAGGTCACCGCCTTTAGGACCACTTGGGCCTGTCGAGAACTTCTTGGCAGCATCGATGAAAGCACTCTTCAGTGCTTCACCATGTTTGTCTTTCAGAGAATCGATGATCTTCTTGGCCTCATCTTCTGTCTTGACAAGGATATGGCGGGCATGGACCTTCTCTTTCTCGATGAACTCATTGGTGTGAGAGTCATAGTATTTGCGGATCTCAGCATCAGTGAGCTTGATCTTGTCGAACTGCTGCTTCTCCCATACTTTTGAAGCAAGTTGCTTCTCAACACGTTTCATCACCTCTTTGAGTTCGTCTTTATACTCTTTCGAGTTCAAGACACCGCTCTTCTTAGCATCACCGTAGACGAGTTCCTGAGCGATCATGCCCTCGACAATACGTTTGCGAAGTTCCGCCTGCTTCTCTTTTGGAAGTGTGTTAAAACGGCCTTGCGTACCTTCCATCAGGACCTGGTTGACTTCATCAGTTGTGATCTGTGTACCATTTACTGTTGCTACGACTGCTGCGGCCGCCATCGAACTTACGAGCGCTGTTGATACCAAAACTTTTAATGCTAATCTCAAATGAAATCCTTAGTTGAATATATTAAGAAAAGTATAGTGAGGCTTGTTAAACAGTTAGTGAATAAAACACCTCCTGCGTTCAGATGGAGGGTATTGGATGCATATATATCGTATGGAACCCCTCTACTTAGGCGATAGCCACGTTAAGATGCTTCTCCAGGATGTACTCTAGCTTTGCCCGGGTCAGCGGTTTGGCAAGATAATCATCCAGCCCTTCATCCAGGATGTTCTCTCGGTCACCCTCCATCGCCAAGGCGGTCAAGGCGATGATCGGCATCAGAGTGTTGGCGGACATCCGTTCTTTGATCTCTTTTGTAGCGATAATCCCGTTCTTGATCGGCATGTCGATGTCCATAAAGACAATGTCAAAAGATTGGTTCTCACACATGCGGACACCCTCTTCTCCGTCAGAGGCTGTCGAGACCTTGAGATCATACTCTTGGAGCAAGATCGAGATCAGCCGCTGGTTGATCAGGTTGTCCTCTACCACCAGGGCACGCACACCTTTTTGGTTGAGTCTCTCTTTTGGGCTCTCTGCCTCCTGCAGTTTGAACGCCATACTCACATGCTCTGAGATACGGGTCGGCAGCAGAGGCTTGTTGATGACATAATCGACAAGGTGGGTCGTCCGTGTCTGCAGCTTCTCACCCGCATCCAGGACAAGGACCACACGACACTTCTTCTCATAAGAACCTAGCTTCATCAACCATGCCGACTGCTCTTGCGATGCGACCAGGTAAAGCATGTCGATGTTCTCATATACAGAGTCATCCAGGGCATGGACCTTCTCGACACTCAGCCCAAAGCTGCGAAGGTAGTTGGTCAAGAGGTTGGCATCATCGATCTTCTTGTCATCGAGCAGTGCCACTTTGACCCGTCTGTTCTTGACACTCTGGAACCCATTGTCTTTGGCCGCACTGAAAGAGAGCGTAAAGCTGAACTGCGAGCCTCTCCCCTCTTCGGACGCGATCTTCAGGTCGCCGCCAAGCAGCTCGACCAGTCCATGTGACAGGCTCAGACCGATACCCAGACGCTGGTCGGCCTGGTCTCCGGACTCGAAAGGCTTGGTCACTTTGGCGATCTGGTCCGGAGGGATGCCCGGGCCGGTGTCACGTACGGTGAAACCGATGGTACAACGACTGGCATCTGCCCACTTCAACAGTCTTACTTCGACCACCACCTTGCCACCTCTAGGGGTGAACTTCAAAGCGTTGTTTATAAGGTTGTTCATGATCTGTTTGAGCTTGCGCAGGTCACCCTGGATGTAGGTCGGCAACTTCGCCCCGACATAAAAAGAGACACTGATCCCTTTGTCACGTCCCTCAGAAGTATAGAGCTGTGCCATCTCTTCCATCTCGGCAAAGAGGTTGAACTCACTGTCGTTGACACTGAAACGTCCCCCCTCCATCTGTGCCAGATCGAGCAAGCTCTCGATGTTGGTCATCAGGTTGCGTGCAGAAGAGTGTATCATATGGATGTACTCGTTTTGACTCTCTGTCGGATGGGTATGTTCAAGCAGTTCGACAAAACCCAAGATACCGTTCATCGGGGTCCTGAACTCATGCCCGATGTTGGAGAGGAACTTCGTCTTGAGCTTCTCGATCTCCTGGGTCTTGCAAAGTGCGTTCTCCAGAGCAGAGACATCGTCCATCTGCAGAAGATAGAGGTCGATCCCTTTCTGTTTCAGGACACGTACTTTGATGTTGATATAACGCAGCTCGCCATATTTGTCGCGTACCTGGACACGGTACCCTTCATCAGCCTTCTTCTCTTTGATGTAGTCTAACCACTTATCCTCTTCGTCTGTGAAGACCTCTTCGGACTCACTCTCAAAAAGCTCACGTATACTCTCATGTCTGTCTCTGAAGTCCTGGATGTTCTCATATTCAAAGAGAGAGAAGAAGAGCTTGTTCGCACCGAGCCAACCACTCTCTTTGGTATAGAAGAGTATCGCAGAGCAGTCCAGGTCAAGGATCTGGTAGAAAAGGTCTTTACTGACAAAGCCGTCTTCGTTCATCGTACCGGTAAGAGAGGTCTTGGGTTGTTGTGAAGAGAAGAGGTTGCTGACGAACGAGAAGAGACCCATATGTGTTCCTGAATATATTAATTGTTTATAGTCATTCATTGTAGCAAATAGAGTTAAATCTTTTCTAAAGTCCTCTCTTTTCCCAGAACCCACTGTGAAATCCATCTCTAAAATGCTAAAATACCTCAAAAATAGAAAAGTATGTCTGAATGAAAAAAGCGACCAAGAAAGAGATCGAAGCGATCAAAGCCGCCTTTATAGAGCGGTATGACGAAGCAGTGACCGAACTGACCTACCGTAACGCCTTTGAGCTGGTGATCGCCGTCGCCCTCTCCGCACAGTGTACGGACAAACGGGTCAACCTCTTGACCCCGCCGCTTTTTGAGAAGTACCCCGACCCCATCTCTCTTGCCAACGCAGCGCTCGATGATGTCAAGAAGATCATCAACAGCTGCTCGTTCTTCAACAACAAGGCCAAGAACATCATCAAGATGGCACAACAGCTCATCGAGGAGTTCGACGGTGAGGTCCCTCTCGATGCCAAGCAGCTCGTCAAGCTGGCAGGAGTCGGTCAAAAGACCGCCAATGTCGTCATGATCGAACTGACACAGGCCAACCTCATGGCCGTCGACACCCACGTCTTTCGTGTGGCACACCGACTCGGCCTCAGCGATGACGAGACCGCACTCAAGACCGAAGCGACCCTTGCCAGGAAGTTCAAGACCGACCTCCATGCCCTGCATCAGGGGATGGTCCTCTTTGGACGCTATATCTGCACCGCCAAGAACCCAAAATGTGACAGTGACTGTTTCTTACAGGAGTTCTGTAAAAGCAAAGAGAGCTTTAAAGCGCGGTAACGGGTTAAGTGTTAAGTGTTAAGTGTTAAGTGTTAAGTGTTAAGAAGATGACGCAGTTCATCTTGAAGTTTCCCTCGACAGCAAAGCGCATCGAAGAGAGTGACTTTTTAGATTAGAACTTGTATTGGAGACCGATATATACGGTTCCGAGAAAGTTGTTATAACTCCCGTGTGCCCCCATATCCTCAGCCTCGTCCGTAGTGTCATAACGGCTCCAGTCTCCCTCATAGGCATAACGAACACCCCAACCATACAGGAAGTTCGGGGTATAGAGAAGACCCACACCATAATGGAGACTGAAAAAGACCTCTTCACTGTAGATGATGTTGTCACGTCCGTTGATCCAGAGCAGACCACCCCCCAGGATCATGAACGGGCGGATCTGATTATGATAGAAGTCATGTCCGTAGTTCAGATAGACCGCACCTGACCAGGGGACGAACTTCTCGATGGTCTCGCCCCCTTTGTCGACCTGAAAGAAGCCATAGTTGGTCACAGAACCTTCGAGTGTGATCTCATGGTCATACTTATACCCCATGTAGAACTTGTTAGCCCCGCTAAAAGCACTGCTTGAAGCGTCAATATCATCTATCGCACCACTGTCATTGTAGTAGGTACCGCCTGCACCGTAACCGATAAAAAAGCCCTCACCGTTGCGGCGGGCGTCAAGTGTCATCGGCAACAGGACAAAGAGTGTCAATGTTAAAAAGAGTCTGATCATACGTTCCTCATAAATCTGTCATATATTTTAAATGCATACTATAGCACTTTCTCACTTCTGATTACTAAAAAAGAGGCGCGGGTCCACCATAGCCCCGTTAAGCGAGACACCCCAGTGCAGATGCGGCCCGGTCACACGCCCCGTCATCCCCACTTCACCGATCTTCTGACCTTTTGTGACCAGGTCTCCCTTTTGTACATCGAACTTGCTCATATGACAATACATACTGACCAGTCCCAGACCATGGTCGATAAAGATCACATTACCGTTAAAGAAGAAGGCCCCCATCTCGACGATCTTGCCACCCAGCGGTGCGACGATAGGTGTCCCCACCGGTGCCGCCATATCGACCCCGCTGTGCGGACGGCGGGGCTTGTTGTTAAAGTAACGTCTTTTGCCAAAGTCATCACTGATGTTGACATCGACAGGTCTCACCATAGAGAGGTCTATGAACTTCTTGGGTGTGTAGAGGGCCAATGCCTTTCGTGAACGGCGCGACTCATCGTTGATACGTTTCATGTCCATCTTCTTGGGCGTGACCTTGCGCTTGTTCTTGATGGTGATGTACTGCTTCTTATACGCCTTATCTTCAAGATAGAAGGTATGAAACTGCTCTTTTTGCCCCTCTTTTATAGTCAGTTTATACGGAGCAGAGACTTTCTGGTTAAGACCGATACCTGCGATGACGATATAGCGTCCCGCTTTCTCAGAGGGCAGGACCATCAATCGGCGTTTGCCGTGATAGACCTCCGGCCGCTCTGCAGCTTCTATCTCCTGTACGATGACCCCTCCGGGAAAGGGTGCGTTCTCAGGCAGGACCATACCCCACAACATCGATGTCATGAAGACGAACAAAAGACTAAGACGCATGCAGGCTCCTGATGATGTTCTCTAAAGCACGGTAGACCTTTTCGACCGAAGCCAGTTCTACCTTCTCACGGTTGGAATGAGGGTACCTGATGTTCGGGCCTATCGAGGCCATCAGGATCTCAGGATACTTCTCTTTGATGATGCCGCACTCCAGACCCGCATGGATCGCACCGTACGCCGCCCCTTCAAAGAGCTTCTGACTCTCTTGAAGCACCAGCGCTGAGAAACTGCTCTTCTCCGGTCTCCATGGGGCATAGAAGCCTTCTGAGGTGACACTGAAACCATCTTTCTCAAAGTATGCTCTCGTCTCTGCCTCAAGGCTCAAAAGTGCCTCCTGCTCCATAGAACGTCCACTGAGCTGTACACGCAGCTCACTTTCACTGCTCTCTATCAGTGCCAGGTTGATACTGGTCTCCACGATGTCGAGTTCACTGTTCAAGGCACGTACACCGCTCTCGAAACCGGCCAGCATCTCGATGGTCTTACAGCTCTCGTCCATCACTGCGACCGCATCTTCACCCTTGTAGACCGCACCCTCTATCTCGGCACGCACTTCAAGACCAAAGACGATATCCGCCTTTTTGGGGATAGAGTTGCGACGCTCTCCGCCATGCACATCGACGATATAGCTCTTCTTGTCACACAGGGCTTGAAAGAGCAGTGAGATGGCGTTAGGTATCTCTTTATCGATATCGACCCCGGAGTGTCCTCCCGGAAGCCCACTCACATGATATTCATAGATATGGAGCCTCTTCTTCTGACGCTGGAGTGCTCTGGTCGCGATGATGTCGACACCCCCTGCACAGCCTATGGTCACGACACCCTCATCCTCAGAGTCCAGGTTCAACAGATAGGGGGTCGTGAGTTCAAGGTCCAGACCTCGGGCACCGAGCAGTCCTACCTCCTCTTCGGCGGTGAAAAGAGAGTCGACCAAGGCGCCCTCCTCCATCTGGGCGAGCATCATCGCCATCCCCATACCGTTATCTGCCCCCAGAGTCGAGTCAACAGCACTGAGCCAACCCTCCTTCTCCTGCAGTTCAAGCGGAAAACTGCTGCCGATGCAGACCATGTCATAGTGCGCCTGCAAAGTCACTCTCGAACCCGCTCTCTTGGCCAGGACATTACCGGCCGCATCTACAGACACAGCGTAGCCGTAGGCCTGTGCCATTGCCACCAGATAGACCTTCATCGCATCTGCCTCATATGAGCAGTGGGGGATCGTGCAGAGTCTTTTAAAATGTTGCATCACTGAAGTGTAAGACATCTTTTTACCTACTTGATCGCGATGAAGGTGGCAAAGTTCGCCCATCGAAAGATCGCCTCACAGTGAGCAAAACCGCAACGCTCCGCCATCTCTATGTTCTCCGCTTCCGAGTACGGGATCAGGACGTTCTCAAGTGCCTCTCGCTTCTGTGCGATCTCATATTGTGAGTAGCCCTGTTCTTGTTTGAAATCGTAATAGCAGTCGATCAGGGCCTTGTTGAGCTTAGGGTCAGGAGAGACCACCTTCTCACTGAAGATAAAGGCACCCCCTTCGTTCATAACACTGCTGATCTTCTTGATCAGCTCTTCACGTACCAATGGACGGATGAACTGCAAGGTATAGTTACTGATGACCACATCGCAGGCCTTGTAGTCATAGTTCATGATGTCAGCCTCTTCGACCACCACTTTAGAGTTGAATGCGGTGATCTTTTTTTGGGCCTGTTCAAGCATGGAGGGGGCGTTGTCAAGACCGATCAGGGTCGCCTCGACCTCAAGGGCGCGTTCGACATCAAGAAGTGTCGAAGCGGTCGAACAGCCCAGGTCATAGATCACACCGCCTTCAGGCAGATAGTGCTTGGCAAAACGTTTGGTCAAGGCCATCGCTTCTGCATAGAAAGGGACAGAGCGCTGCAGCATGTCATCAAAGACCGCTGCGATCTCTGCATCGAACTCAAACTGTTTCTCTATGGGCTTGTTAAATACTTCATCTTTTTTCATAAAGATATTCTATCTAAATTGCTACAATCTCGCATGAACTCGACACTCAAATATTATGCAGACCACGCACAGACATTCTTCGACAACACCCACGACAAAGAGATGCACGCCATCTATGCACATCTCCTGCCGCTGATCCCAAAGCATGGTCATATCCTCGATGCCGGTTGCGGCAGCGGACGCGACAGCCGTTTCTTTATGGACCAGGGCTACCGCGTCACGGCTTTCGATGCTTCTGAGGAGATGGCACGACTGGCCACCGCATATATCGATCAAGAGGTGGCATGTCACACCTTTGACGCCCTCGACACCCCTGAGCGTTTCGACGCTGTCTGGGCTGCAGCCTCACTGCTGCACCTCCCTTACAGTGAACTGGCGGCTACCATCACACACCTTGGCCACGCACTTAAAGAGGGCGGGTACTTTTACGCCTCGTTCAAGCATGGTGACCGAGAGTACTCCAAAGAGGGGCGACACTTCACCTGCCTGGACGAAGTACACCTCAAGAGACTTTTCTCTGAGCTTTCCACCCTTCAGCTGGTAGATGTATGGCTGAGTGATGATGTGCGTCAAGAGCGTCAAGGCGAAAAGTGGTTAAACTTGATAGCAAAAAAGGATGTTTTACAATGACAACGATCGAGATCGGGATGATGGTCGCTTTTATTTTAGCCTTGGGCTTCAGCGCGTGGAAGTTCTACGCCTTCATGCCTACAGAGACACTCGCTGATGATGACACCAACCAAGATGCCACCAACCACCTCAAGGAGATCATGTACCATGTCATCGGTAATGGGACCCTGGATGAGGAGCAGATCTTAAAAGAGATGCAAGAGCATCCCAAGTTCGACCATGAACACTTCTGGCGTTTTAACCTCAACCGACTCCGCCAACTGATCAACAGCCACTACATCGAACATCCGCATCATGAGAAGATCGAAGACATCCACAAGCACCTTAACGATCAGAGCGCATCGAAATAGTTCATCTCATGCTCTCTCAGTATCCTGATGTTGTTGGTCGTCCCGGCAACACCGACCGGGTCTCCTGCCGTCAGTATGTAACACCCTTCTCGCTCTAAGACACCCTCTTTCAGACCCCGCTTGATCACGTCGCTCAGCATCTCCTCAAGAGAGCCTTTTTTGACGATGAAGGCAGGGACCACACCCCACACGATCATCAGAGAACGGGCCACCCTGGCATCATGGACCACGGCCAGGATCGCTTTTGTAGGGCGGTAACGTGCCAGTTTCTTGGCAGACTGGCCCGAAGTCGTAAGCGACAACAGTGCGTTCGCACCCAGCTTGTTGGCCAACATCACGGCAGACTCGTCGATGATGTCCATCTCGTCATGCATCTCAAAGTCAGAGAACTTGTCGTAGTCGTACATCTTCTCTGTCTCACGGATGGTGTTGAACATCGTCTCGACGGCCAAGACAGGGTTATGACCGATAGCACTCTCTTCTGAGAGCATGACGACATCTGTCCCGTCCAGGACCGCATTGGCCACATCAGAGATCTCTGCACGGGTGGCGGTCTCGCTCTCTGTCATAGAGAGCAGCATCTGTGTCGCAGTGATGACCGGTTTGCTCGCTTCATTGGCCTTGCGGATGATGCTTTTCTGGATGGTAGGGACCTCATAGTAAGGGACCTCTATCCCCAGGTCTCCGCGGGCCACCATGATCCCGTCACTGACACGCAGGATATCATCGATGTTCTCGACCGCATCGAACTTCTCTATCTTGGCAAAGAGCTGTTGGTGACCGTCATGGTCGGTGATGATCTTTTTGGCACGAAGCATGTCATCAGCATTTTGAACGAATGAGATCGCCATGAAATCCACCTCGTTTTCGATCCCCCACAACATATCTTTACGGTCCTTGGGTGTCAATATATCGATACCGATATGGGTGTTTGGGAAGTTGACCCCTTTGTTCGATGAGAGCTTGCCGCTGTTTTGGACCACCGTCACGACACTTTTGCCTACAGACTCTACCTTCGCACGTATGTTCCCGTCACAGAGGTAGATGAACTCCCCCTTTTTCATCTTCGGCAAAACCTCTTTTTGGTTGATCGTCACTTGGTAGTGGCCTTCACGCACCTTCTTGCCTACGATCTCCTCCTGTACGAACTCAAGACGGTCACCGTTACGTAAGAAGAAGTGGCCCTCCAACTTGCCTACACGTACTTTCGGACCACTGATGTCCTGCAGGACACCGACGATCAGCCCGCATGTTTGCGCTGCTTGACGAATACGTTGCAGGACGATCGCATGGTACTCATGTGTCCCGTGCGAAAAGTTAAGACGAAAGAGGTTGACACCTTCTCTGATCAGTGCCTCCAGCACCTCTTGAGAATCAGAAGCAGGTCCGACCGTTGCCAGGATCTTCGTTCGTTTTTTCATGATGGTTCCTTTTATGACACCCTGTGTCCAGAGAGATGATACCACTAAAAGGACACCAAGCGGTTACAACAGAGCCCTAAGTCATGAGTTCACAGCAGCAGTACAGAGAGACCCTCTTCAAAATAAGAGATACCAAAACGCAATTATGTTAGAATTGATCGAACTCTAAAAGATCAACACATCTTGAACCTAAAGGAAGCCTATGCGTCTGAGTATAGACGAATATGCAAAACGATTCGAACTCCCTATCGCGACCGTACATGCCAAGCTTCGTAACAAAGAGGTCAACTATACGATCGACAACGGGATCGTCTATATCATCGTCACCAGCGAACCTGAACAGCGACAAAAGACCTCTGCCGGTACCATCATCGCTCTCTACCAAAAAGAGAACCAGCAGTTAAAAGAGAAGATCCAGCATCTTGAGGCCAAGGTCGACAGACTCATCGACGACAAAGAGCAGATGTTGCGTGACGAGCGCAGCCGCATCGAGCATCTGTACCAAAGTAAAGATGAGCAGCTTAAGAGCGTACTCGAGCTTATCAACACCAAACTGCAGCTCTCTCAACCTCACGAGACCCAGCACCGCAATGAAGAGATCGAGACAGAGGTCGAACCTCACACCCCAGACCTCTCTACACCTCAGACAGCTGACAACAGCGACCCCCACAAGATCGCACTTCGCAAGTATCTCAAGAACATAGGTCTGGAAGCAGAACAACGAAGGATCATCAAACGGCGTTTTGCCGGTGCCTACGGAAGTGACATCAGAGTACTGCAGCATCGTGGAGAGTTCTACCTCGACCTCGCCAAGTTCGACTACAGTGATCTGCTCAAGGTCCACTAAGCGCATCTGCTCGCAGCTGTGGTCAGCTTTAATCTTTTCTATTAATCCATGAAATCACCACTCTCGGATCGAACTATTTGAACATCTTATTCACACACTTCTGCCACGCGTTCTTTCTTAACCTGATTCCCGGTAAAAAAGCCCTACTGCACGGGGTTTGTGCAAAAAAATAGCTTTTTTTCATATTTTTAATCCAAAAGATCTAAAAAGAAGAAAACTTTAAGCTCATAAAGTATAAAGTAGTCGTAGTTGAATCATTGTAGCCCTATTTTTAGGGGTGAATTTGATGTCAAACATCTCTCAAACAAAGGGCATTTCGTATGAATAAAGCACAATTCGTTGAACTAGTTCAAAAAAACGGTGATTACAAGACTAAAGTTGAAGCAGAAACTGCAATCAAAGCATTTACAGAAGCTGTTACAGAAGCACTAGTCGGTAAAGAAGACATCTCTCTAGTAGGTTTCGGTTCATTTACAGCTACACTTCAAAAAGGTAAGAGCGGTAAAGTACCAGGTACTGACAAGACTTATACGACTCAGGACAAGATGGTTCCTAAGTTCAAAGCAGGTAAGTCTCTTAAAGACCGTGTTGCTGCTGGCAAATAGTCACCCCTTTCGTCACGCTCAAGCGTGACACCCCTTCTCCCCTCTCTTTCTCTTATATAAGAATCTTTAGTGATGTCTTATCACCTGTGAGAAGGTACTGCTGTTCATTCAACAGTCTTTAAAGCCCTGTCAACATGACCGATCTCATAAAAATTTCTGCTTTGACACAGTTTGTGCAGTATCTGTTCCCAAAAGTGTCTATCTCACAGACGAAGTAAAAAGAGGGTGCTCCCACTCACGGCAAGAGGCACTGGGACGGAGGGGGCTTTTAGAAGTGGTACTCTACACCCGCGGCATAGTTCGTGATACTTTCACCGATGACCGTATAATCGACATAGACATCAAAATGCTCCATCACTGTAAATCCGGCACCGATACCAGATGAGAAGGTCACATCACGAGAGTTGACGACACCTGTACTTGTCCCGACATACTCCTCCCCGCCAAGGTTAGGGAAGATGATACCAAAACGTGGTTTGACATAGATCTCATTGGTGACAGGGATGCGGTAGACCGCATAGGTCGCCAAGGTAGTGACATTGATGTTATCACGACTGCCATGACCTATGTAGGCCTTAGGATCGATCACAGACTTGGTCAACTCTACCTCTGCCGCGAAACCTTCCAGTACCGCATCAAGGGTCATCCCTCCGCGAAGGACCACGGCCATTCCCATCTTCCAGTCATTAAGACTGCTGTCTTTTTTAGGTACGGCCTCGAAAGCAAGACCTCCACCGGCGTAGAAGCCGACCTCAGTCGCCGCGACACCACTGCTTAATACTGCTGTTGCTAAAAGTGCTGTTGTAAATTTTTTCATTGATTATCCTTGAATTCTCTTCAATTTGCGACAAAATAATATCATACCTTTGCTATAATCATTAAAACAACCCTCGATCGGAGATCTGCATGAAGTTCATATTCTCACTGCTCTTTGCCCTTAGTACACTCGCCTTTGCTGACCTGCATGATACCCTCAGTCAATCAAACAAGACAATGACTCAGATACACCCTGTCGCTGTCCTGGAGACCACACAAGGAACGATAGAGATCGAACTTCGCCCGGACTATGCACCGCTTGCCGTAGAGAACTTTGAGACCCATATAAAAGAGGGGTACTATGATGGTCTGATCTTTCACCGTATCATCAAAGACTTCATGATCCAGGGGGGAGACCCTACAGGGACAGGACGTGGCGGCCAGTCCATCTGGAAGAAGCCTTTTAAAGACGAGTTCGCCAAGAACGTCACCTTTAACCGTTCAGGGATCCTGGCGATGGCCAATGCCGGTCCCGGGACCAACGGCAGCCAGTTCTTTATCACCACAGCCCCTACGCCTTGGCTAAACGGCAGACACACGATCTTTGGTTATGTCATCAAAGGCAAGGAGGTCATCGCCAAGCTCAACAACGTACCGACCTCCGGTCGCAGCAGTGGTGACCGCCCGCTTCAAAAGCAGGAGATCATCAAGGCCTACATAAAGAAGTAGGTCAGACACCTCTAGATCTGCAGTGCTTTTTGTACCTTGAGCGCCTGCACATGTTCCTGGACATCATGCACCCGAACGATGGCCGCACCGTTTCTTACAGCTGCGAGATGCAGTGCAAGCGTACCGCCCAGTCTCTCACCGACCTCTGAAGGGTCGATCCTGTCGATCATCGACTTGCGACTCGCCCCCACCAGGATCTTTTTTCGAAGACGTAAGAAGTGTTCAAGATGGGTGATGAGCATGAGGTTGTCCTCCAAGCTCTTTCCAAAACCGATACCGACATCCAGTATGATCTTTTTGATACCGTAACTGTGGGCCTTGGCGATACGCTCTTGAAAGAAGGTGTAGATATCATCCATGATGTCGACATACTGAGGAGCATCCTGCATGGTCTTGGGTTCACCCTGCATATGCATGATGACCACTGTCGCATCGAACGCTCCCGCGACCTGACAGAGTGCATCGCTCTCAAGACCTTTGATGTCATTGACCATGTGAAAACCGCGTTCAAGGGCATAGCGGGCGACCTCCGGCTGATAGG
>Ga0256827_10000822_pt1 | contig 19524 bp, 13 predicted proteins | sample CV84metaG_FD_185977 | JGI IMG/M metagenome (GOLD analysis project Ga0256827, IMG submission 185977) | Hydrothermal vent microbial communities from East Pacific Rise, Pacific Ocean - CV84 | ecosystem: Environmental > Aquatic > Marine > Hydrothermal vents | place: Pacific Ocean: East Pacific Rise... | reverse complement strand
ACCCTTAATTACTGTGTTTTCGTCGAAAGCTTTAATGGTGATATAGCCATTGGCATTACCATGAAGTTCCGTAATTTTGATAGCATTTTCTAATAACCAAATATGAGGATCGTTGATATCTCCTTCAAATGTATAATCGGGGTCATAGCTTTGGTTGGTATATTCGCCAATGATAAACAAGGTGTCGCCTGGGGATAAATAATTAACAGCTGTTTCTATAGTTTTAAAAGGGTGGTCAGGGTTTAATCCGTTATTTGAGTCGGAACCTGTTTGCTGGCTTACATACCAGCTGGTCTGTGAGAATGATAATGCACTCAACATCAGTAATAAAAAGCCGATTATTAGGGACTTATTCTTCATTGTTGGTTACATATTCATTTTGATAATAACTAAAGAAATATTCTCCAATTCTCTTCATGCTTTCGTAAGTATAATGTCCTAATGGAGAAGGATTTCTGGGAAAATAGTATTCAGATTCTTTTTGATATTCCTGAGGGATAAGTGTAACGTTTTTGTCTTCGTTTGAGATATTCCTCATGGCCTGAACAACTTTTTCATTACCTACCTGGAAAATGATAAATGGTAATTCCGGGGAAGAGAACTCACTTCTCACGCCTTGAATCAGGTTTTTCAGATTGGCTTCGTAAGTATCAGCAGCTATTGTTCCAAATTTCTTTGTGCCGCTATCGGTTTCACCTTGCACCCACAGCATCCCACATAATTCATATTCAGATGGGTCGTAATCTTTTAATACCTCATGCGCATAGGCGATGAAGTCGCTGTAAAGTTTAGGTGCGTTTTCTTCATTCATAGTTTTGGCCTTTTCCTCTGTCCAATTCGGGTTCCATGCCCCATAAAGCGACATGCCTCCCCTGGAGCGTTTGATGAGTATGATGTCATGATCGGGGTAGGCTTCCGACATCTCTATGCCAAAGAATAACTCCGGGCCAAAAATTTGTTTGGTATCAAACTTTTGTTGTACATGTGTGGGGGGCGTAGTTGGTTGCAAAGGAACAGGAGCTTGATGATTATAATAGAGCGTTACGTTTTCCTGAGCTTTTTCAAGACGTTTTAAATCCTCATCGCTCAAATGATATGCGCGTGCTCTGCCATCCATATTGGATTGTCCGGCCAGAAAAAATACTTTTATCTTTTTAGGTTTTTCTATCCAGTATAGCTGAGGCCAGTTTTCTTCGCCACAGTTTTTTAATCGAGGGCCATGAGTACTTCTGCCATTTGTAATAATAGCCGAAATCTCTTTTGTCAGGTCTTCTTCAATTCCCTGGTAGTTTTTACGTGCATACAGATTGTGTTTTTCACTTCTGTCGTCTTTTAGGTTAAAGAGGTTTCTTTTTTTAGGGTTGGAATTCAAATCGAGTTTCCAGTCTCCTTTTCTTATAGAGAACCTGCCGCCAAAATTAGAATATACTGTAGATGTCCGTTGGTAGTTCTTATCGTTTCCCTTTAGTAAATCCAGAATACTAAAGCTGTCTACACCCTGATGGTCATTGTTTTCAGCATGAACCAGGGCTGCGTAAGTGGCGTAAAGATCGTTTAAACAAATAGTAGCATTGCTTTTGGAGGCAGGAGAAACAACCTTGGGCCACTGTGCTATAAAAGGCACATGATGACCGCCTTCGTGCAAGCTTCCTTTTCGGCCACGGAGTTCTCTACTTGGTTTGTGCTGATATGTTTTTTCAAATTCGATAGGGAAGGAAATCCGGGAAGCCCCATTATCGGCTGTAAAAATGACCAGGGTGTTATCGGTCATTCCTTTTTCTTTTAAAGCTTTGATGATTTCACCCACGCTCCAGTCTAATTCCTGAATAAAATCGCCATAAATACCGGCTTTGCTGCTACCGGCAAATTCTTTTCTTGGCAGAACAGGTGTGTGTGGCGCTGTGAAAGAAACATATAAAAAGAAAGGCTGCAATTGATCTTGTTGTTTGATGTAATCTACTGAGTGTTCAGTAATTCTGAGAAGGCTTTTTGCTGCTTCAAAGTCGTTTGACTGAGCCCCTTTACGTTGCATCTTTTGTTTCCTCTGGAGCTTTGTATCCGAATTTGTTGATGGTCCATCGAAAAATGAATCCGGCAAAGATGCCACCCTGTTGTTCTCACAAAAAACATAAGGAGGAAAGTCTAAAGAGGCACTAATCCCATAAAAATAATCGAAACCACGATCGGTGGGGCCACCAGTAAAGGGCTTTGTAAAATCAACCTTTTTTTCAATATCTGCCGAATAGTTATAGGGTTTTGTCTTATCATTTTCTGCCGTTTCGTTTTCTTTAATGGTCCAGTCCCAACCTAAATGCCATTTTCCTATCAGGGCTGTTTTATAGCCATTCCTTTTTAGCAGTGCAGGTGCTGTATCGGTACTATCGCTTATCAGGCTTCTGGAATAGCCATTGAGCACGCCTTTTTTGAGTTTTGTGCGCCAGGGATAACGTCCGGTTAAAATGCCATAACGTGTGGGGGTACAAACCGAAGAGGCAGTATGAGCATCTGTAAAAGTCATTCCGTTGGAGATGAGTTTATCGATGTTTGGAGTAGCGATTTTTCCTTCCGGGTTCAAAGCCGAGATATCGCCAATACCCATGTCATCAGCTAAAATAAACACAATATTGGGAGAGGATATATCTCCTCCGGTTTCTTTTTGTGCAAAAGAAACCATCGTTATAAAACTCAATAATATGACTATATTTCTCATGATTAGTATTTATCGGCCTGTTCGTTTAAAAGACCTAATAATTTGGTTTTCAGTTCTTCTACAATTTTCAAATACTTCGGGTTATGGGCTTGTGATACTTTTTCCTGCGGATCGGTTTTATAATCATATAACTCTATGGCATCAATCACAGGCTCACGGAAAATGTAGCCATTTTTATAGTCGCCCTTAAGCCATAGGGTGATTCGGTATCTCTCTGTTCGCATGGAATAACCCATGATATCTTCACCACGGAAATATTGGCTGATAGCGTAGTCTTTAATTTGAGTCTCGGGATCTTCAAGGACAGGAATCAAGCTTTCGCCTTCGATATAATCAGGAATCTCAAAACCGGTATATTCCAATAAAGTAGGGAAGATGTCTACCAGTTCAGTCATAGTATTGGCTTCTTGTCCGATGGTATAGCCGGGCGCTCTAATGATAAATGGAACTTTGGTAGCCTGTTCAAAATTGGAATGTTTGCACCAAAGGGCATGGTCGCCTAAATGCCAGCCATGGTCGCCCCATAATACAACAATGGTATTGTCCTGGAGACCTAAATCCTCAAGAGCATCAAGCACCTTTGCTATTTGTGCATCCACATAAGATACCGATGCCCAATAGCCATGAATCACTTCTTTTTGTTTCTCGCTGGGGAGTGGTCCTTTATTGGGGATGTCGGAGAAAGACCTGAGCTCTCCCCAGCTGTGATAAGCATAGTCGGGTGAGTCTTTGGCATGTTCCTGGAAAGGGTTTTCTTCAATGGCATCTCTGTCGTATAAGTCCCAATATTTTTTTGGTGCTACAAAGGGCAGGTGTGGACGGTGAAAGCCTAAGGCAATAAAGAAAGGCTTGTCTTTTTTCGATAATCTATTCATCAGCTTAATTCCTTCTTTGGCAATGGCACCATCGGTATAGGCTGCATCAGGAACATCCATACATTCTGTTGAAGGCAATAAATTCTGATTTTGCAGGAGTTTCTTTGTCTGTTTCCAGTTTAAGTTTAGTTCGTGAGCTTCGGTTGAGGCTTTATGAATGTCTTCGTTTTGGTATTTCCCTTCTGCCGGATAAGTATAGCCTTTGGCATATTTTAGGTTCTTATCGTTTTTTGTATGAATACTCCATGATATGGGATCATTCTTTTTGGCGCCATGCATGAGTTTTCCCAGGCCAACGGTAGTATATCCGTGTTTTTTAAAGAACTGGGGTGCTGTGATGATATCGGGATTCATATCACGCATTTTGGTATGTAGGTCGGTTACTTTTGTTCTGTCAGGTCGTTTTCCTGTAAAGAAACTGATTCTCGAAGGTGCGCAAACAGCTTGCTGGCAGTAGGCATTCTGGAAAACCACCCCTTCGCTGGCCAGTTTATCCATACCCGGTGTTTTTACGTTGGGATCGCTATAGCAACCCAATACTGGTTTTAGATCATCCACCAGTAAAAAAAGGATATTAGGTCTTTTTTCAGATTTCTCTTTAACTGTGTTGTTTTGGCAAAAAGATAGGGTGCTTATTGCCAAAGCCATTATAATAAGGGGTATTCTGTTTATTCGTTTCATGATAAAACTCCTTTTTTAATCATTTAATTCATATTGTTTAAAGAAAGCGATTGCCTGAGCTTTTAATTTGTCTTTTACAGTTGCATATTCGGGGGTATATGCCAGATTAACGGTTTCCTGAGGGTCTTTTTCATAATCATATAACTCCTCATCAGCAATTAAAGAATCGTTGTATGGCTTCTGTGAGGTAAAAGAATCCTTCACCCAAATCACATATCTGTATCTTTCGTTTCGGAATGCATAACCCATTTTATCTCCTCTGGGGAATTGGCTCACGGCATAATCTTTAAGTTTGTCGGTTTGGTTTTGTAATAATGGCAATAAGCTAATACCGTCCAGGTCTTTGGGTGTGTCTACGCCAGCAAGTTCGCAAAGGGTAGGATATACATCTACAAATTCGGTAGGTGATAATGATGAGCCTGAGATCTTATCTCCCGAAGCGAAGATCAGAGGTGCGTGAGTGGCTTGTTCATAATTGGTATGCTTGCACCACATATCGTGATCACCCAAATGCCAGCCATGATCGCCCCAAAGAACAATCACTGTATTTTCTCTTAAGCCTAAGCGGTCCAGCTCATCCAAAACTAATCCAACCTGCTGATCGATAAATGAAACGCAAGCGTAGTAACCATGTATCAGTTCCAATTGTTTTGCTTCGGGAATTTTGGCATCAAAATCACTGGGGATGTCTTGATAAATGCTTCTTAGCTCCCAGCCGGGTTGAGTGGCATATGCCGGAGCATCTTTGGGATCTTTTTGGTAGGCGGGTAGATGAATGTCATTCCTGTCGTATAGGTTCCAATATTTTTTGGGAGCTACAAACGGAAGGTGTGGTTTATAAAAACCTACCGCCATAAAAAATGGTTGGTCTTCTTTGGCAAATTTTTGTAGATAGGCAATACTACGTTTCACGACAACACCATCAATGGTCAGGCTGTCGGCAACATCGGGAGCCTCGGTAGAAACACGCTCTGTCTCAAATATGTAACCACCGCCTATGGGGCTGGTGTTTTTCACATCTTTGTATTTATAAGACCAGGAAACAGAGTCTGCGCCATGATCCACCGATCTGTAATCGAATATTTTACCCACTGCAGCGGTTTGATAACCAATGCTCTTAAAATATTGTGGCATGGTAATAATATCGGGGTTCTTGTCTCTAATTAGTGTTTTTAAGTCCCATATTTTGGTATAGTCCGGACGTTTTCCGGTTAGGATGCTGGCTCTGGAGGGAGCACATACAGCCTGTTGGCAATGATTATTCTTTAAGATAAATCCCTGAGATGCTAATTTATCGATGTGTGGGGTTTTGATAAATGTATTATCGTAGCATCCTAATTCCGGTTTTAAATCATCAATGGCAATAAACAAAATGTTTTTTGGTTTGGGAGAGGTGGTATTTTCCTTTTCTCCCGACTCATTATTACATGACGTTAAGCCAAGAAGAAAAACAGATAAGATAATAGGAATTAAATGTTTCATTTTGTTTGTTTTTTATGTTATTGAATCCGAGAATTTACAAATACTGTTGTTTTATTTTTTATGATTTTTCTTTGCTTTCTTTTTATTCTTCTTTTTCTTTTTTTGAGCCTCTGATTGAACATAAGCGTTTATTTGCTGCTTCCATATATTTAGCTCTTCTTTCAGCTTTTCGGCTTTTCCGGCCTGGGCTATCGATAAGTCCTCTGTTTCCCCCGGATCCGATTTTAAATCATAGAGTTCTATTTTCTTCGAATCGTAAAAGTCGATGAGTTTATAATCTCCAACTCTTATCACGCTACTGTTCTGGTCGCCTGTTTTATTGGGTCTGCCTTTGGGAGAGTGCCAAAAAATGGTTCTTTCCATCAAAGGTCCCCCTTCTAATTCAGCAACAATGCTCTGTCCGTCGATATCTTTATTAGTATTTTCTATTCCGGCCATCTCCAGCAGCGTAGGGTAGATATCACAATTGATGGTCACCTGATCAGAGACTGAACCTTTCTTTACCTGGCCATTCCAGTATACAATAAAAGGAACTTTGGTGCCGCCTTCGTAAAGATGGCCTTTCCCGGCTCGTAAAGGCAGGTTGGAGGTGGCAAGATCTCTCTTGCTATTAACACCCCGGTTCGATAAGCCTCCGTGATCCGAGGTGAAAATGATGGCTGTATTTTCGTAGATGCCGGCTTTTTTCAAAGCTTCAATCAGTTTTCCCATACTTTGGTCCACACTCTCTATCATAGCGGCATACACTGCATTGTCCTGACGCATTTTTGTGGTGCCGTCTTTGGTGATATATTCCGGGCCGTCAAAATGCATTTCCTTGATTTTATTTTGATATTTTTCGATGCTCTCCTTTTTGGCCTGAAATGGTGTGTGTACTCCATAATGCGACAGCATAGCAAAAAAGGGCTTGTTTTTATTCTCCTTGATGAATTTAATGGTTTCGTCTGTTAGCCTGTCGGTGATATATTCGCCTTCTTCACCTTCTTCGAGACCAACGATGGCTTTGTGTTTATCATCGGAAACGGCGTCTTTTTGCCTTACATTATAAGGATAGAAATAGGAGATGGGTGCACCGGCCGAACAGCCTGCAACATTTACATCATAGCCTCTGTTTTGTGGCCATTCTTCTTCGTCGTGTCCCAAATGCCATTTCCCGGTAAAAAACGTTTTATAACCGGCTGCCTGAAAGGCCTGACCTATGGTATAGTCGGTTTCTTTTAAGCTGCCTTTGCCACCTGGCACCCGACCAGTTGCCGGATATTTACCTGTCTGTATCCCATATCGCGAAGGGACGCAACGCGGATGGCTGGCATAGGCGTTGGTAAACGACATCCCGCTTTCCGAAAGCTTGTCGATATTTGGCGTTTCATATAAATCGGAACCAGTACAGGAAAGATCGTAATAACCTAAGTCATCTACCAGAAACAGAATCACATTGGTTTTTTTCTGGGCAAAGAGACCAATGGAAGAGCTTAGTAATAGGAATAAAAATATTTTTTTCATGACGAAGGAGTTATGTGGTATTGTTTTAAACAACAATCATTTTTTCTTTTTTGGTACGCTCATATACATCTTTACTAAAGATATATACTTTGGCTGGTTTATGAGCGACACCGGTTTGCTTTTCATCCAATGGGATGACATGCTTAAACTGTGTGATCTTTTTTCTGAAATTTCTTCGGTCTATCGATCTGCCGGCTATGGCCTCATGCAGCTTTTGTAGTTGCGATAAAGTGAACTTCTCAGGTAATAGCTCGAATCCAATAGGCTCTTCTTTAAATTTCTTCCTCAGGCTTTCTATCCCTTTTTTAATGATATCAGCATGGTCAAATCCCAGCTCCGGTAATTTGTTGATAGGAAACCAATGAGCATTTTTATGCTCTTCGTCCAAAACAAGTTTGCTTTTATCTACCAGGGCATAATAGCCAATACTAAACACATGCGAAGGGATATTTAAATTAAGATGTTTGATCCACATCTTGTCTTTTTCTTTTAATCTGTCAGTCTTGCTAAAGCAATAAAACTGTTCCAGGAAGATATTATCAAATCCGGTGATTTGTTTCAAAATCCGATAAGCAGCCTGGTCGGTATTCTCATTTTCAAGTAAGTGGTGACCTGCTAAAGTGTAATCCGAGATAATTGTTTCTCCGGTTTCTTCAGAGATCATTTCGCGTTTATTTAATAGAATATGTAAGCATTCAAAATCGAATCCAAACACTAAACAGTCGACGGAGATATTTGGTATAATCTTATTCATTATAGTAAATGTATTAATGACAATATGCAAATATATGAAATTTTTATTAAATGTTATGTTTTAATATGATGCTGTTGGAAGCTAATTTACGGTTTGTTGATGGTTTGTTTAATATGCGGTAAATAAGGTGTATACGGTGTTTTTGGAATGGTTTGTTTATTTTGTATTTTGTTTCGAATGAAATATTTTATTTTCATTCATCTTGTTTATTTTAATGATTTTTGGAACTTTTTATATTGAGAGTGTAATAAGTACACATATTATATTGTTGGCGATAATTAAGTTATTTTTAACACTTATAAACGGAATTAGAGCGTAATTTTGCAGATGAATCTTTAAAGGAGAATAATATGAAAATCAAAGAATTTTTTTTAGTGTTGGCATCGTTGTTTTTGGGGGGAGTTGCTGTAGCACAATCACCTTTAAATTTTTACGATTTCGAAGTAACTGACATTGATGGTAAGCCTTTTTTATTCTCACAGTTAAAAGGTAAAAAAGTGATGGTGGTTAATGTGGCTTCAAAATGTGGCTTTACTAAGCAATATGCTCAATTACAGGAAGTTTATCAGAAGTATCAGGATGATGGTTTTGTTATTGTGGCCTTTCCTGCTAATAACTTTTTGTGGCAAGAGCCGGGCTCTGATGAAGACATCAAAACATTTTGCAGCTTAAATTATCAGGTAACTTTCCCGATGATGAGTAAAATCTCTGTCAAAGGAAAGAAGATACATCCCGTATATCAGTGGTTAACACAAAAAGAGCAAAATGGTTTGATGGACTCAAAGGTGAAATGGAATTTCCAGAAATACTTGATTAACAGAGCCGGTAAGCTGGAAAAGATGTTTAGTCCTTCAACGGTGCCGGATGACCCTGAGATTATTGAGTGGATTGAGAAATAGTCTAATGATTAATAGCTCACTCAAAAATACTACATCTCCAGTTTCACTACCGTAATACCATGTCCGCCACGTTCGATATGCTCGTCCTTATATGATTCTATCTCGGGAATACCGCTTAAATAATCTCTAATAGTTTGACGTAAAGCGCCGGTTCCTTTGCCATGCAGTATCTGAACCTCGTAGATGCGTAATAATATGGCATCATCAATATATGTCCTGATCTCCTCCAGAGCTTCTTTTACACGCATGCCTCTCACATCGAGTTTGAGATTAAAATTAGCAGCTTTATCGTTCAAATCGGTAGCCAGTTTGTCGTAGTTAGAGGTGGCCTTACGTTCCAGTTGCCGGGCTTTGGTTTTGCTGATTCCCTGAAGCCGGGCGATAGGAATGCTCATGCTGATATTACCAAAAGCTACTGTGGCTTTTTTGCCTTTGATAGTCGAGATAGTCCCCACGTTCTTTTGGCCTTTTACCACCACGTTTTGCCCCACTTTAATTATTATTTCTTCTTCCTTACTTTCTTTTTTAGGCCTTTGTTTTTTAAGGTCCGAAGCTACCTTCTTATGAATTTTATAGCTTAAAGAATCATCGGAATAATGGCTCAGTTGTTTCTTTTCTTCCTCTAATTCTTGTCGGGCTTGTCGGGTTTTTTCCTTATCAGCCTGATGCTCCTTAATTTCTTTGATGGTGTTTTCTATCAGCTGGTTGCTGTTGTTGATGATCTCTTTGGCTTTTTGTTCTGCCTCAGAAATGATGCGTTTTTTCTGATCATCTAATTTTTGATACAGGTTTTGATATTTCTCCAGAGTGTCGCTCAATAATGAATCAGAGGCATCGATGGTTTTTTTCTGTTTCTCGAGCTCTTTTTTATCAATATCCAGTTGTTGTAACTGTTCTTCAAAATCCAGTTGTTTTCTATCGGCTTTGGATTCTATCTTATTTAAGATATTGATAGGGAAGCCAATTTTTTTAGCTATTTCCACACTAAAAGAGCTGCCGGGACGGCCGATATTGAGTTCGTATAAAGGCTCCAGTTCTTTGGTATTAAATAGCATAGCACCGTTTATCATGCCGTTTTCGGGCGAAGGCAAGAGCTTGAGGTTGGCAAAGTGTGTGGTAATTACTCCATAACATTTTTTATGGTTGAGCTCTTCTAAAATAGCTTCGGCAATGGCGCCTCCAAGGTTGGGCTCCGTACCGCTACCAAATTCATCAATCAGGAAAAGCGTTTTGGCATTGGCTTTCTTTAAGAAGAATTTCATATTTAATAAATGAGAGCTATAGGTACTTAAATCGTTTTCTATAGATTGCTCATCGCCAATGTCAATAAAAAAGTGGGTGAAGATACCGGCAAACGATGTTGGTTTCATGGGAACCAATAACCCACATTGAATCATATACTGTAATAAGCCCACGGTTTTTAGGGCTACCGATTTACCTCCCGCATTAGGTCCCGAGACGATTAATATCCGTTGTTTGGGATTGAGTTGGATATCTAAAGGAACGACCTTTTTGTTTTGAGCCTGATGCGATAGATAGAGTAAGGGATGCCTGGCCGACTGCCAGTCGATAATCCTATGCTGTTTCAAATCGGGCTTATTAGCCTCTACATTGATGGCCAGACGGGCTTTGGCAATAATGAAATCAATTAATCCCAAATGGTTAAAGGCCGCTATCAGGACATCTATCTCGGGGCGGATTAAGGTGGAGAAATCGGTCAGTATTTTAATGATAGCTCTTTTTTCGGCTGCCTGTAATTCCTTGAGTTCGTTATTGATCTCAAACAGCTGAGCGGGTTCTATGAAAACGGTTTGCCCTGTAGACGATTCCCCGTGAATAAACCCTTTTATCTTACGTTTATAAGCGGCTTGTACAGGAATAACCACCCGTCCGTCTCTAATAGCAGGCTCTGTATTGGCAGCAGTCCACCCATTATTGATGGCCTTACTTAAGTTGTCTTTAATAATGCTGTCGTTGTGTTTAAGCAGTCCTTTGAGCTCTTTACGTATCTCAAATAATTCTTCCGAGGCATGGTCTTTAATCTCTCCTTTATCATCAATAATAGTATCCAGGGACGAAGCAATAAAGGGGTCGGTATAGAGTTTTCCGGCAATGTGTTTTATCTGCGGGCTTTCTTTTTTTCTGTCTTCCAGATGTTCAATAATACTGTTCATCACCTTTATTGAAGTGGCCAAATCAAAAACTGCCGATTGCTCCAACCTGCTGTCTTCTTTTCTGATGTGCTCCAAAGGTTTTCGTAAATCAAAATAATCACTATTCGGAAAAGAGCTTACATCCAGTAGAATCTCTTTCATTTCTTCTACCTGAGTCAGCCATTGATCAATGCTCTCGAAGTGTGAGCTGAACTTGAGTTTCTGTACCCAATCGCGCCCCATATCACTAATACATTCATCTAAAAGTAATTGACGAATTTTATCGAAACCAATTTTTGCTTCAAAGTTATTTGGATAAATCATGCGGCAAAGTTAGGGCATTTTTAATTTTTTTAACGCTATTTATTTAAACCTAAATATTTTTATAGTATTTTTGCCATTACGATGACTAAACAAAACAATATCAATATGTTCTCCTGCTTGTATGGAGATAGCGCCAACCAGCTGTTCGAATGCTGGATTTTCTGATTTGTAGTCCCTATGCCTTAATGAGAGATTTCTTGTTCTTGGCCTTATAAAAGCCCGTTTTTTTTTCAGATACGTTTCGTATCACTAATTCATTAATAAAATTACAGATGTCAGGTATTGTATTCGATATCAAACGTTTTGCCATACACGATGGACCGGGAACCCGCACCAGTATCTTCTTTAAGGGATGTCCTTTAAAGTGTTGGTGGTGTCATAATCCCGAGAGTTGTCCTACAGGAATTCAAGAGCTGGATTTTGAGTTCAAGGGCAGTAAAACCCTGGGATGGGAAACTAACTCAGCACATCTTTTGGCCGAAGTAGAAAAAGACCGGATGTTTTATGATGAGTCGGGGGGAGGCATCACTTTTACCGGTGGTGAGCCATTGATGCAGGCCGATTTCTTTAAAGAAACGGTATCGCTTTTTAAAAAGAACGATTTGCATATTACCCTCGATACCACAGCTTTTGCATCTGCTAAGGTATTTACAGAATGTATTGAATTAGTGGATTTGCTTTTGGTTGATATCAAACAAATGGATGAATTAAAACATATAGAATATACCGGCGTCAGTAATCAGCCTATTTTCAGAAATCTGGAGTTGGCTGTTGAGATGGGCAAAGAGATCTATATCAGATTTCCGATGATTCCGGGTTTTAACGACGATGAGGAGAATATTGAGAAGATGATGGCTTATTTATTGAATTTAAAAACCATCAAACAGATTCATATCTTGCCTTATCATCGTATTGCCGAAGGGAAATATAAGAGTTTAAATATCGAGAATAAGATGATAGGTGTAGAAGAACCCAGCGATGAGCGGGTACAATATGTGAAAAACAAATTTGAGAAACAGGGATTTAATGCGGTTATAGGTTAAGTGACAGTAAAAATACCCAGCACCCAGTAACAAAAAAACAAAAAGAAATGATTACAGAAAGAATAGAAAAATTAAGAGATATAAGTTTAAATACCAGACCTTCCATTTCGGAGGAACGAGGTGTTTTAATGACCGAGTTTTATCAAAGTGAAGAGGCTAAGGGCTTATCGACACCTATGTTACGTGCCAAAGCCTTTCATTATTTAATGTCGAATAAAACCATTTATATTGGCGATGGAGAACTGATTATTGGGGAGCGTGGTCCTGCACCACAGCAAACACCAACATATCCCGAGGTGTGTATTCATTCGTTAAACGATTTAAAGATAGTGGACGAACGCCCCAAGGTGAGCTTTAAAGTGTCGGAGATGACCAAAGGGGTTTTTAAAGATAAACTGATTCCGTACTGGGAAGGGAAAAGCCAGAGAGATCGTATCTTCTCGGTGCTTCCACAGGAATGGAAAGAAGCGTATGCAGCAGGGGTGTTTACGGAATTTTTAGAGCAAAGAGCTCCGGGGCATACCGTCTTGGGTGATATCATTTATCGCGAAGGCTTTAAAGATATTCGTCAACGTATTCAGCAGCAATTGGAAAGTATTGATTATTATAATGATCCTAAGGCGGTGGAAAGAGCTGATGAGCTGAAGGCAATGTTGGTGAGCCTGGATGCCGTGAGTGTTTTTGCCCAACGTCATACCGAGGCCTTAAAGCAATTAAAAGCTACTGAGAAAGATAAGAAAAGACAAGCTGAATTAGATATGATGATTCAGGTGAGTACGCGTGTACCCGAGCATAAACCCCAAAACTTTTGGGAAGCCTTACAATATTATTGGTATGTGCATCAGGGAGTGATTACGGAGCTGAACCCCTGGGATTCCTTTAACCCCGGCCGATTAGACCAGCATCTGATGCCTTATTATCAGGAGGCTTTAAAATCCGGTGAGTTTACCGAAGATGAGATGCGTGAGCTTTTACAGGCTTTTTGGGTGAAGTTTAATAACCACCCATCGCCACCTAAGACCGGTGTAACGGCTAAAGAGAGTAATACCTTTACCGATTTTGCCTTGATTAACCTGGGTGGTTTAAAAGCCGATGGTTCCGATGCGGTGAATGAGATGACATATATTTTGCTCGATATCATTGAGGAGATGCGAATCTTACAGCCCAGCTCTATGGTGCAGCTCAGTAAGAAAAACCCTGACAGATTTATTAAAAGGGCTTTAAAAGTAGTGAAGACAGGTTTCGGACAGCCTTCTATCTTTAATACCGATGCCATCATACAGGAATTATTAAACCAGGGTAAATCTATCGAAGATGCCCGTCATGGTGGTGCCAGTGGTTGTGTGGAAACAGGGGCATTTGGTACTGAGGCTTATGTATTGACCGGTTATTTTAACTTACCTAAGATCCTGGAACTAACTCTTAATAATGGTTTCGATCCTTTATCGAAGAAACAGCTGGGTCCTAAGACCGGAGAAGCCGGAAGTTTCAAGAGTTTCGAGGAACTCATGGAAGCCTGGAAAATACAGCTGAATCATTTTATTGATTTAAAGATAAAAGGAAATAATATTATTGATAGTATGTGGGCTAAATATATGCCTGCGCCATTTTTATCGGTGTTTATTGACGATTGTATTGCCAATGGTATGGATTATAATGCCGGAGGTGCTCGCTATAATACCAGTTATATTCAGGGGGTAGGACTTGGCTCTGTGAGTGATTCGCTGAGTGCTATTAAACATCATGTGTTTGAGAATAATAAGGTGGCTATGAATGATTTAATGGCTTTATTGAAATCAAATTTCGAAGATGCCGAAAATTTCCGTTTATTCTTATTAAACGAAACGCCTAAGTTTGGTAACGATGATGACCGCGTAGATGATATTATGAAAGAGGTGTTTGAGGCTTTCCACAAATCTGTTGATGGCCGACCTACTGCCAAAGGGGGACATTTTCGAATCAATCTTTTACCTACCACTTCGCATGTTTATTTTGGAAGTATGATAGGAGCTTTGCCCGATGGCCGAAAAGCGCATAAGCCTTTGTCCGAAGGGATTTCTCCTTTTCAGGGCGCCGACAGGAACGGGCCTACTTCGGTAATTAAATCGGTAGCCAAGATTGATCATCTTCGTACCGGAGGAACACTTTTGAATCAGAAGTTTACACCGAGTTTCCTGGAGTCGGAAGTAGGTATTGAGCAGATTAAAAATCTGGTACGAACCTATTTTAAGATGGATGGGCATCATATTCAGTTTAATGTGGTGACTGCCGAAACGCTACGAAAAGCTAAAGCAGCACCCGAAGATCACCGCGATTTGATAGTGAGGGTGGCCGGTTATAGCGATTATTTCATTGAACTGTCAGATGAATTACAAGAGGAGATCATCCGCAGGACCGAACACGAGGAAGTATAATAAGAACAAAGCCCAATCTCAATATGAGATTGGGCTTTTTTTATGATGAAGCTTTTTAAAAGAAATTAATTCTTCCCTATCTTTACAATCTTTATCACATTATACACAGCCATACCCATCACGCCCCAGGCAATAGCTAAGAAAATCAAATAGGTAGAAATCAACCAAATTGGGAAATTTCCTCTGTTGGCCCAAAGGGCTCTGGTTTCCTTAAAATGACTTGGATGTGTGGCTTTAAGCTGAATATTTGCTGTTTTGGAGATATCGCCATAGGTGTCCTTGTCTACCACATAAGCTATTAACTCTGCCGAACCTGTTTCGCCACTTGGCATATCTGCCGGATATTCTACCGAAAGCATTCCTTTATCGTCGGTAGTGGCACCGGCTTCCATAATAGGTAACTGACCAAAATATCGTTTAATGCCAATAAAGATTTCAGCATCTTTAATAGTCACTTTTTCATCATCTTGTGTACCGTAAAGCACCGCAGTAGCTTTTGAATTATCTGTGTCAACAGTGAGGTCTAAAAAGTATGGAGCCGTGATGGCTGCTGCTTCCTGAGTTTTTTTGCTTTTTGTTTTAGCTGCGGCTTTCTTTGTGCTTTCTTTGGGTGTGAAGTTGGCATCAAAGGAGCGTATGTAGTTTACAATATTCCATCTCTGTTCTTCGCTAAGAATACTTTTATAAGTTGGCATAGTAGCTTGTCCTTCAGTCATTTTATGGAAGATGCTACCATTGGAGTTTTTATCTAAAAAAGCCTGTAATGCCAAATCTGTTGGAGGAGGTGCTAATGGCAGTCCATTGGCTTTGCCGGGATCACCATGACAGGATTTACAATTTGCTGCAAAGACCACTTTCCCTGCTTTTACACTTTCCTTAGAGTAGGTTATGGGGTTGGTGTCTTTTTGTTTTTTCTCACTGACCATCCAATCGCTTTGCGCCAAACTAAAAACCGGCATCAAAACAAAGAGGAGTAAACTAATATTTAATATAATCTTTTTCATAGTTGCTGGTTTATTTTTGGTTTTCAAATTCTTCAGTAATTCCTTCTTCTTCGGCTAACTCCCAAAGAGGGATAACGGGGAATACTTTCAATAAAAGTGTGATGATGATTAATGCTAAAGAGAAAGCACCCGCTGTGATAGCCATTTCGTTCCATGTAGGGAAGTAGTCGTGAAACTTCTCCGGTACGTTTTGGATGGGGAGGTAAGGATGTAACAAAGTAGGGATCACAATGATGTATCTTTTAATGAAAGCACCCACTAAAACTATAGTGGCTATAAAAGTTAAATTATTGGGTTGACGACCCCATTTAAACATCATCATTAAAATAGGAAATCCCATACCAATGATTTGTACGGTCCAGAATAAGCCGGCCCAGGCACCCTGGAATAAAGTATATAGATGAACGGCTTCGCCCGATTTCATTTTATAAGCAGGTACCAAAAACTCATTAATATTAAAATAAGCATACAATAAGGACACAAATACCAGGAGCTTGGCCATCATATCAAAATGATAATCAGTAAAATAATCCTGGAGTTTATAATTGCTTCGTAGAATGTACATCACAATAATCACGCCGGCAGCACCGGATACAAAAGCACCGGATACAAAATAAGGTCCAAATACGGTAGTATCCCAACCCGAGCGTAGGGTAGCAGCAAATAACCATGAGGTAACGGTATGGATAGCCATAGCTACCGGCACAATAATGATGCTTAACATTCTGATGCTCTTATGGAGTAATTTGTATTGTTCGGGAGTCCCCATCCAGCCTAAACTCAACAGGTTATAAAGTTTATATTGCCATTTGGGCATATCTGTCATTCTTCTTTTGATAAAGGCCAAATCGGGGATCAGTGGTAATAGATATAACAACATACTAATGGTTGTATAGGTTAATACCACGGTTAAGTCCCAGACTATTGGAGACTGAACACGGCCATGAATAAAGATATTCAATAACCTGTCGGGGCGTCCCATATCACTAATAATGATTAAACCGGCTACCATCACAAATCCCAGCGCAATAATCTCTGATAGGCGGGAGATAGGTTTGGCCCATTTCATATTGAGCAATCCTAAAACGGCACTTATCAGCATGCCCACCAGTCCTACTGCAATAAAGAATACGAAGTTGGCAATATACAAGCCCCAACTCACATAATCGCGCATGGCGGTTACACCAAGCCCTGTAGTTAATTGCTGGTAATAGGCATATCCTGCAATGATTAAAATAAGACCCAAAAAGCCCATCCAGGCGATAAAGCCTTTATGGTTTTTTAATGGTCTGATAGCGTCTTCGGTGTATTTCTCCAGCAAGTTCCTGCTGTCTTCTTTTGATAAAGATTCCGACATATTTTCTATTTTTTAATATTCAACATTAATAATTCTAACCGTGGTGTTCATCGTCCAAAGTAGTTTTTCCTTTATATTCAAAAGGGAACATCCTGTTTTTTGGAGGGAGATAGAACACATTTGGTTTGGTACCTAATTCCGGGAGTAAAGTGTAACCTGCATTTTCACGCATCAGCTCGCTAAAACGAACTGTTACACCCGAAGTACCGTTAGTAACAGCATCTTCGTTTAAATCACCGAAATAGTAAACGCCATTAGGACAGGCCGATACACAATAAGGAAGTTTTCCTTCGCGTAGTCTGTCGGCACTGAATAAGCATTTTGATACGGTTCCTCTTTTCTGAGGTACATTGAGTTCAATATTATAAAGCAGGTCTTCGTCTCCTTCTACTTCTTTAGGTTCAAACCAGTTGAAAACACGGGCAGAATAAGGACATGCTGCAATACAGAATCTACAACCAATACATCTTTCGTTATCAATCAATACGATACCATCCTGACGTTTGAAAGTAGCATCTACCGGACAAACCTTTGTACAAGGAGGGTTGTCGCAATGGAAACAGGGTTTAGGCATAAAATAGGGTTCCGTCTTCCTGTCGTCCTTCATGCGAAGCACATTGATATGATGCTGTTCGTCGCGTAAATGATGGGCATTCTGGCAAGAGGCCATACAAGCCCTTACGTTCCGGCATTTCGATAAGTCGATAACCATAGCCCAGTGTTTACCTGCGATACCTTCGCGACCCTGATGTTGCAGTGCATCGGTATATTCGTCTTTTAGTATGGGTTTCAATTCGCTGGCCCTGATCTCAGCTAATTCGCCATTTTCGGTAAGGACTTTAATCTTTTTCTCAGAATCGGAAAGGGCTTTTGTTGGGTCGCCATCATGCGAAATAGCAGCGAATGCTGAACTACTAGCGGCTGCTACACCAACACCTAATAAAGATCCTTTCTTTAAAAACTCTCTTCTGGAATGACCGTTTGATTTTTTATCTGACATATATAAGATATTTGAATATTGGGTTTTAGATTCTTTTCGTGAATTTACAAAAAAATGAGCAATAATGACACACATACAGCTGTGCATTATCGTTATGTGTCAAAAATAGCAACTAAATATCTAATTTCAAAGAAATAGGTAATTAAATGCCGAAATTAATTTTAAAATTAATAATTGTAGATCTTGCAAAAACTATCCTAAAATCTTTCGTTTTACCGCTCTGCCAATAAAGCGGACTTTATCGCCAAGTGGGAATCGTCCTAATACGGCTTTTACAACTCCCTGTGTAAATCTTGTCCGTTTGTTATAATCGATACTGACATCTACCAAAACTATTTTATCTGCTTTGGCCTCTTCGAGAGCATGACTAATCTTCTGATCTATGGTCGAATTGTCGTCAATCAGTAAGTATTCGGCACCTACTGCCTGAGCAATTCCCCGGAGTTGGAAGTCTCCTAACTGAGTAGCTGTCTTCCTGTTGTATGGGATTTCCTGTCCCTGAGATATTTGTGAGAGTTCGCCATCGTGGAACACAAAAATGACCAATCCCAGATGATTTCGTTTTGCGGTTAAGAGTTCTAAACCTGTCATCAGGAATGCCCCATCGCCAACAATTCCAACCACCTGTTTGTTGGGGTTCGATAGTTTGCTGCCGATACTTGCCGGCACACAATAGCCCATACAGTTAAAATCGGTAGGGCTTATCAGATGTTTGCTCTTTAGGTTTTTAAATAACTCTACTGTTAAAAACGTATGGTTACCGTCATCGATAACGGTGATGGCATCATTATCGAGATGAGCTCTCAGGCTCTTGAAGAATTTATAAGGGTTGATATTCTCAAATTTATGGTTTTCCCACTCCTGATAATACGAGGCTTTATCACGAGAGATTTGATCTGTTAAGCCGGTATCCTTTTTTTGAATATCCCTTTTGGTTAGTTCTGTCAACAGTAAACTTAATACTTGTCTGGCATCGCCATTGATAGCGAGTTTGCTTTTATAGTTCTTATCAAAGACTTTGGGATCTATATCTATATGGATCAGGTTTTCAGGTACTTCTGCGCCAAAGCTTCCGGTGGGTATTTCCGCAAATCGGGTGCCAACAGCAATCAAACAATCGATGTCTTTAAAGGCATTCTCCGAGGCCGGAACCGAGGCTTTACTAAAGCCCATTCCGGTGAATAAGGGGTGGTCGCCGGGAAATACACTAAAGCCCTGTAAAGTGGTAGATACTGGCGCTTTCAGCCTTTCGGCGATAGCAATACTAATATCGCCAGTCTCTTTGGCACCCCATCCTAAAAACAGTCCCGTTTTTTTGGATTTGG
>Ga0256827_10000821_pt1 | contig 19525 bp, 15 predicted proteins | sample CV84metaG_FD_185977 | JGI IMG/M metagenome (GOLD analysis project Ga0256827, IMG submission 185977) | Hydrothermal vent microbial communities from East Pacific Rise, Pacific Ocean - CV84 | ecosystem: Environmental > Aquatic > Marine > Hydrothermal vents | place: Pacific Ocean: East Pacific Rise... | reverse complement strand
TTGAATTTATCGCCATAAGCGAACGAGCTATTGTTTTGAAAAACGTTTCTTTTAGATACTCAAACCAAATAACTTTTCGGTTTTTCTACTTTTTCTTTTTCCATTTTTATTTACTTAAAATTATAAGCGTAACAAGCTATGCTTAAGATTTTAAACTCTAAAAAAGAAAAAACAAACCCGTATAAATTCCCGAAAAGCTAAATGGATTGAGTATACCTCGTAATGAATGGGGAAATATACTCAAGTAAATTAAATATAAGACAAAAAAGTATTTATATGCTTGAATTATTTTTGTTAACAATAATATTTAGTAATTTTGTAATTGAATTAAATAAATAGACAAAATGATTTCGAATACAGTATTACTTGGATTCTTAGGTGGGCAAGAGATTGTAATTATTTTAGTAATTGTTTTATTACTTTTTGGTGGTAGAAAAATTCCTGAGTTAATGCGTGGTCTTGGTAAAGGCGTAAAAGAATTTAAAGATGGTGTTGGCGGGGCAAACGACGACAAAAAAACTACCGAAACTACCGAAACTAAATAACCGACATATAATTATTTAATGTCTGAAACAGTTAATGCCTCAAATAAAGAAAGTCATGTAGAAAAAGATATGACTTTTATTGAGCACCTTGATGAGCTAAGAAAGAGGCTAATGAAAGGTGTTATTGCTGTTGTTATCTTTTCAATTATAGCATTTCTTTTTAAAGATTTCATTTTCGACCAAATTATTCTAAAACCAAAATCAGCCGATTTTATCACAAACAGGCTTATGTGTAAACTTGGTGATTTAATAAATACATCACTTTGTATTAACACAAAAAACTTTCAAATAATTAATATTCAGCTTGCCGGACAATTTAAAGCACACTTAATTGTATCGTTTGTAATAGGATTAATGTTTGCCTTTCCTTTTTTAATTAGTCAAATTTGGAAATTTGTAAAGCCAGCACTTAATATTGGCGAAATAAAAAATATTAACCTCACACTTTTTTCAGTATCAGTACTATTTACTATTGGTATTTTATTCGGATATTTTTTAATTGTACCACTTACAATTAATTTTTTAAGTACTTACCAAGTAAGTGAAGCTGTACTAAATCAAATTTCATTTTCATCATATTTATCAATAATAACAGGTATTACATTTGCTACAGGTTTAGTATTCGAACTTCCAATATTAATATTTTTTCTTGCAAAAATTGGATTGGTAACTCCAGGCTTATTAAGAAAATACAGAAAGCATGCAATTGTAATTTTCTTTATACTTTCTGGAATTATAACACCTCCTGATGTATTTAGTCAAGTATTAGTATCTGTTCCACTATATTTGCTTTACGAGTTAAGTATTAAAATTACTGTTAGAGTTGTAAAAAACAACTTAAAAAAACAGCAAGAAAATGCATAATATTACTGCTGTAATATTAGCAGGTGGAAAAAGCACAAGAATGAAACAAGACAAAGCTCTTGTTAAACTTAATAATAAAACACTCTTAAATCATCAAATAGATACCCTATCTCCTATTTTTAATGAAATAATTATAAGTGCAAATATTAATTATAATTGTGATTATAAAATTATTAATGATATAAACAAAAATAAAGGTCCAATTGGTGGTATTTACAGTGTTTTACAAAACATTAAAACTGAAAAGGTATTTATTATTGCTGTTGACATGCCGTATATAACCCAAGATATTATTAATAAACTTATTAACAACTGCAATAATTACGATATAACTATACCTAAAATAAACAATAGAATAGAACCAACTTGTGCAATATATTCTAAAAAATGTATTAGTGTTATAAAAAAACAATTAACCCTCAATAATTACAAGCTAACAAACTTTATTTCAATATGTAAAACAAACTATGTAAGTTTTACAGAAAATGATTTAAACTATTTTAAAAACCTTAATTACCCTGAGGATTTGATTTAACTATATATACTCATTTTGGTTTTTCCATTAAATATCATCTTATACCAAATAGATAAATCTCCTCGTCGCAAACAGATGAAGTATCGTTTTGGAATAATATTCTTTTATACTTCGGGTCTGCTGAGAAACGCATAACAAATTGTTATAAGGCCACTTAAACTAAAACATGCTATTGTAAGTGCAAACTTTTTAAATCATATGTGCTTATAAGTTTGCATTTACAAATGTTAAAATCATAGTTTTATGCTTGCTCTGAGCTTTTCAGCAGACCCTACTTCACAAGGAACTGGGAATTATACCCAAACAAAATTAAAACAACGCCAAAATATCTTCACCATCTGTTAAATGGTAAGTAATAAGTCCTGCCTTTTTTGCACCCTCAATATGTTGAGGCGAATCATCAATAAATAAAGTCTTCTTGGGATTTAAACTATTTTCATTAATAATTAGCTGAAAAATATTAGTATCTGGTTTTCGCATACCTACTTTGTGCGAATAGTATTCTTTTATAAAAATATTACCTAAATTCTCTATTCCAAAAGTTTGTTTAAGAGTTTTGTTATAGTCTGTAAGATGAATTTCGTTTGTATTACTACACAAGTATATACTATATTCAGTTTTTAATTTTTGTAATAACTCTAAACGTTTTACCGGAAAATCTAATAACATAGCATTCCATGCATCTGTAATTTGCTCATCAGTAATACTTAAGTTCGACATTCTTCTTATTTCGTTATAAAAAAAAGCAGGCTTTATTTCACCTTTTTCCAATTTATCAAAAATGTCAACTTGATTAAACTGAGTGTATAATTCGTTATAATTCTCAATTCCAAGCTCTTGAAACGCTTTAGCAGTTAGTTTATAATCAATATTTAATATAACCCCACCTAAATCAAAAATAATATTTTCAACACCTTCAAAACTTTTTTTATTACTCATCAAATAATCTTTTTACTAAATATATTAAATAGTGTTATTCATAATAATAAAACTACTTTTTAAAAATTTGTTCAAAAATAAAATCAATTTAATTAATAATGATTTATTTATTACATTTTTTTTATCTAAATTTGATATAATTGAATTTAGGTAATTAATAACGTAGTAATGAAGAAAAACTTTGATTTACATAAGATTTTAAAGAAAAATTTTGGCTTTGATAAATTTAAAGGAAACCAAGAGATTATTATAAATAATGTATTAAATGGTAACGACACTTTTGTATTAATGCCAACAGGTGGTGGTAAATCGCTGTGTTATCAAATGCCATCATTAATATTAGAAGGTACTGCTATTGTTATTTCGCCTCTTATTGCTTTAATGAAAAACCAAGTAGATGCAATGCGTGGGTATAATGAAAACGACAGTATTGCCCACTTTTTAAATTCATCGTTAAACAAAACAGAAATAAAACAAGTTAAAAGCGATGTTAGTGCTGGTAAAACAAAGTTACTATATGTTGCACCCGAATCGCTTACAAAAGAAGAAAATGTTGATTTTTTAAAAACAATAAGAGTTTCATTTTATGCTATTGATGAAGCTCATTGTATTTCTGAATGGGGACACGATTTTAGACCAGAATATCGCAAAATAAGACCTATTATCGAAAATATAAGTCGTAAACCTATTATTGGTTTAACTGCAACAGCTACACCAAAAGTACAACACGACATACTTAAAAATCTTGATATTTTAGATGCAAGTGTTTATAAATCATCATTTAATAGATCTAATTTATACTACGAAATAAGACCAAAAAGCAATGCAACAAAAGATATTATTAGATATATAAAGGATAACTCTGGTAAATCAGGTATTATTTACTGTTTAAGCAGAAAAAAAGTTGAAGAACTTGCTGAAACATTGCAAATTAATGGGATAAACGCACTACCATATCATGCAGGTATGGACTCGGCAACAAGATCGAAAAACCAAGATCTGTTTTTGATGGAAGATGTAGAAGTAATCGTTGCTACAATTGCATTTGGTATGGGTATTGACAAACCAGATGTTCGCTTTGTAATACACTACGATATACCTAAAAGTATTGAAGGTTATTATCAAGAAACAGGACGTGCTGGGCGTGATGGTGGCGAGGGTAATTGTATTACTTATTACAGTTATAAAGACATTCAAAAACTTGAAAAATTTATGCAAGGAAAACCTGTTGCCGAACAAGAAATTGGCAAACAGTTACTTCTAGAAACCGCTACATTTGCCGAATCATCAGTATGTAGAAGAATTACCCTTTTAGATTATTTTGGCGAAGTACTGAGTGAAGAATGTAATAATTGCGACAATTGCTTACATCCAAAAAAGAAATTTGAAGGCAAAGAATATATAATTACCGCACTTCAAACTATTATTGACAGTAAAGAAAGATATAAAACAAACGATATTTCTGATGTATTGGTAGGAAACAATACATCGCTTGTTAAAACATTTAAACTTGACAAATTACCACAATTTGGAATAGGTGTAGACAAAGAAAAAAAGTTTTGGAATGCAACTATTCGTCAAGCTCTTATAGCTAAATTACTAGATAAAGAAATAGAAAATTACGGAATACTAAAGATAAAAGAAAAAGGTAGAGAGTTTTTAGCAAAGCCATATTCATTTATGTTAGTTGAAGACCACGATTACGATAATTATGATAACGAAGCAGGAAAACCTCAAGGAAATACTGGAAGTGCCGACCCTACCCTTTTTGCAATGCTTAAAGATTTAAGAAAAGATATAGCAAAAAAGAAAAATGTTCCTCCTTTTGTAGTTTTTCAAGACCCATCATTAGAGGATATGTCTATTCATTATCCGATTACCATTGAAGAATTAAAAAATATTGCAGGTGTTGGGTCAGGTAAAGCTGTAAAATACGGAAAAGAATTTGCCGAACTTATTGATAAATATGTAAAAGAAAACGAAATAGACCGACCTCAAGACTTGGTTGTAAAATCGGTAGTGAATAAATCAGGTAATAAAGTTTATTACATTCAAAGTATTGACCGTAAAATTGGCTTAGACCAAATTGCTGATGCAAAAGGTTTAGATTTTGACAAACTGCTTACCGAATTAGAAATAATTGTAAACTCAGGAACAAAACTAAATATTGGCTATTATATTGATGAAACAATAGACGAAGACAAGCAAGAAGAAATTTATGATTATTTCTTAGAAGCAGAAACCGACGACATTGAAGATGCTCTTGACGAACTTGGCGAAGATGAATATGAAGAAGATGAAATTAGGTTAATGAGAATTAAATTTTTGTCTGACCTCGCAAACTAAAATTAAGAGTAAAAAAATTGAAAGGTTATAAAGTTAATGTATAACAACCTTAAATCAATATTCACAAAAAATGAATTCAAACCTAAACAACTTTGTTTCAAGCACAAAAGGCGAACTTTTTGGTAATGGAACAGAAAATATAAAACATATAATAATAGATAGCAGAAAAATTGTATGTAGTCAAAACTCTGTATTTATTGCAATTGTTGGCGAACGCCACGATGGACATAAATATATAAAAGCAACAATTAAAAATGGTGTAAAAAACTTTATTGTAAGCTCGTTACCCGAAAACATTACAGATTTTCCTAAATGTTCGTTCCTTCTTGTAGAAAATACATTAAAAGCTTTTCATTTAATTATTCAAAATTATCGTAACAATTTCAAAATTCCTGTAATTAGTATTACTGGCTCAAACGGAAAAACAATTATTAAAGAATGGCTTTTTGAGTTATTAAAACAAGATTACAACATTGTTAGAAGTCCAAAATCGTACAATTCGCAAGTTGGAGTACCTCTATCGGTATGGCAACTACAAGAAAATACAGAACTTGCTATTTTTGAAGCTGGTGTTTCGCAATCAGGTGAAATGAGTAAACTAGAAAAACTTATTAAACCAAACATAGGTATTTTTACAAATATTGGCGATGCTCATCAAGAAAATTTTATTGATTACAAACATAAGATATCCGAAAAGTTAAAACTATTCGAAAACGCAGAAAAAATCATATACTGCAAAGATTACCAGATAATTGACATGCAAATAAAAACGCAGAAAAATTTCGATTATGAAGGTAAACTTTTTACATGGTCGAAAAAATACCCTGCTGATTTATATATTAATTCAATTAAAAGCAATGAAATAGCTTCGATAATTGAAGGTAAATTTGATGATAAAATTATAAATATAACAATACCATTTGTTGATAAAGCATCAATAGAAAATGCAATAAATGCCTGGTGTTTAATGCTTTTATTAGAAATTGATAATAATATTATTTCGGAACGAATGTTAAAACTCGCTCCAATAGCAATGCGACTAGAGCTTAAAGATGGTATCAACAACTGCCTAATTATAAACGATTCGTATAATTCTGATATTGGTTCGTTAAATATTGCCCTTGATTTTTTAAATCAACAAAATAAAAATACCAACAAAACACTTATTTTATCTGATATTATTGAAAGTGGAAAGCTTGAAGATGCTTTATACAACGAAATTGCCGATATAATTAAAAAGAAAAACATTACTAAATTAATTGGTATTGGCAAAAATATATCGAACTACCCTAATAAATTTGCTGAAAATTCTGAATTTTATACCGATACCGATGAATTTTTATCTAAAATTAAAATTAACAAATTTGTAAACGAAGACATTTTATTAAAAGGTGCAAGAATATACGAATTTGAGAGAATTTCTAATATTTTACAAGAAAAAGTTCACGAAACAGTACTTGAAGTAAACCTTAACTCTGTTATCAATAACTTAAACTATTACAAGTCGTTACTTAATAAAAATACCAAATTAATGGTTATGGTTAAAGCATTTTCGTATGGTAGCGGAATTTACGAAATTGCTAATATTTTACAATATCATGGTGTTGATTATTTAACAGTTGCTTATGCTGATGAAGGTGTTGAGCTACGAAAAGCAGGTATTACATTACCAATAATGGTTATGAACTCCGACCAACGTAGTTTCGATGTAATGCTAGAGCATCAGCTTGAACCTGAGATTTATAACTTTAGAATTTTAAAAGCATTTTACTCAACTCTTCGAAAAAATGGTATTGTTTCAGCTCCTATTCATATAAAAATTGATACAGGAATGAAACGCCTTGGCTTTGAAGAAAACGAAATTACAGAACTAATTGAAAAATTAAAAACAAAGCCTGAAATAGAAATAAAATCAATTTTTTCACACTTAGTTGGAACTGATGATGAGAATATTGATAATTTTACTGAAAATCAGATTTTTAAATTCAGAAAACTTAGTAAACAAATTTCTGACGAATTAAATATTGACCCACTTCTACATATACTAAATACTTCGGGTATTGAACGTTTTCCTAATCAACAATTTGATATGGTACGCCTTGGAATTGGGCTTTACGGCTTTGGTGTAAACAAACAAAAGCTAGAGTATGTAAACTCGCTAAAAACCATAATTACTCAAATTAAAAACATATCAGCAAACGAAACTATTGGTTACAATAGAAAAGGTAAATTATTAGATAATGGTAAAATTGCAATTATTCCTATTGGCTATGCCGATGGGCTTAATCGACGACTTAGTAACGGCGTTGGAAGTGTACTAATAAACAAGCAAAAAGCCAAAATTATTGGTAATATTTGTATGGATATGACTATGGTTGATATTTCAAATATTGAAGCAAAAGAAGGAGATTCGGTTATAATATTTAACGATGAACTAACTATTGAAGAAATTGCCAATAATTTGGGAACAATACCTTATGAAGTACTTACTGGTATTTCACGCAGAGTAAAGCGTGTTTATTATCAAGAGTAAAAAAACAAGGCAGTTTCAATTACACTTTCGCTCTGTCATTCTGAGCAAAGCGAAGAATCTATACTTTTATTATCATGATTTAATAGATTCTTCACTACGTTCGAAATGACAAAATACGTTCTACTCTTTAACAAACTTAACAATGAGATATACTCAATCCATTTAGCTTTTAGGGAATTTATACGGGTTTATTCTTTCTTTTTTTGAATTTAAAATTTTAAGCATAGCTTATTACGCTTACAATTTTAAGCAAATAAAAATGGAAAAAGAAAAAGTAGAAAAACCGAAAAGCTATGTGGTTTGAGTATATGTGGGGGTACTGAAACATACAAATGTATATGATACGATGATACATGACCTTTTATTATTTCTACTTCATTACTTTTACAAACATCTCGTATTATTTCTCTTATGCGTTTTGCCAATTCTCCTTGTAATACTTTTTTTCGATATTTGGTTATCCAAACCAAGTGATATTTTATACCATAAACTGTATGGAATATCTTTCTGTGTTTTTGCATTAAACAAAGATAATATTTTAAACTAAAGGCGAGTGATTTTCTCCCATTCTCCGAATTAGAAATTAACCTTGATTGGTTGAATAATAACGTAGTGAAACTAATCAAATAATAATATTTTTTTCATATAATTATCTAAATTAATAATTTTGTGATAAATATAATATTTTTTACGACTAAACGCAAATAACATCTATTTAGTTGCATCAAAATAAAAAATATATTACTTGATATACATTCAACTAATAATTATATTGCACTCTTAAATAAAAAATGATAAAGCCTCCATACATATTAGCATTTTTGATCAGTATTTTTGCTGTTATGCTAGGTATCATGACTTTATTTCCTAATAAAGAAATAACTATTACCAATAGTTTTTCATTAAAATTTCCTTCAATAAATTCATTTTTTTCAAAAAAAGAAATTAAACATACCGATATTTCTGAAATAATAAATATAAATACCGAAGCTCCTGAAGATAGTATAGACTCTAGCAAAAACGACACATTAACAACTATAATAAAAATAGATACACTAGAAAAAAAACCTAAAATTCAAGAACTTGAATATAATGAAAAAGGAAAAGCCTTATTATTTAACTTTTTCACAAAAATTAAAAAAAACAAAAAAGTTGCTCATATTTTACACTATGGCGATTCACAAATTGAAGGAGATAGAATAACGTCTTATTTAAGAAATAAACTACAGAAATACTATGGAGGAACAGGAAACGGGCTTGTGCAAGCACATAAATTAGCCGAATCATTTTCAATAAATCAAGAAATACTTGGACAGTGGTACCGTTACAATATTTTTGGACGTAGAGATTCTACTGTAAATCATCGTTCGTACGGTGCTATGGGAACTTTTTGTAGATTCGCCCCAACTAATGCATACGAAACTGGTAATATATTTGAATCGTCAGTACTTTTTACACGTTCAAAAATTGCTTATCAAAAAGACAGATATTACAGTAGAATGAAACTTTTTTACGGAAATACCAAAGAACCAATTCTTGCCGAAGTAACAGTTGATGGCAAACAAACAAATTTTGAAAAACTAGAAATAGGAACAAATGTAAAGGTTAAGACTTGGTATTTCAAAAAATCGCCTAAAAGTGTAAAAATAAAATTTACTGGCTCAGATAGTCCTGATATTTATGGTATCTCGTTTGAAGGAAATAGCGGTTTAGTTGTTGATAATATACCTATGCGAGGTGCATCTGGTACAAATTTTACTAGTTTAAATTATAATAATTTTAAATCGATGTTTAATAAACTAAATGTTAAAATGGTTATTTTAGAATATGGTGGTAATATTGTTCCTTTTATTAAATCAAACAAGGGTATTAAAAATTACGGACGTGCTTTTGCTCTACAGTTAAAGCTATTTAAAAGGCTTAATCCAACAATTCCAATTATAGTAATTGGCCCTGCCGATATGTCTAAAAAAGTTGATGGTGAATTTGTTACATACCCAATGTTAGAAGCTCTTATTGAAGAAATGAAAGCTCAAACATTAAAAAAAGACTATATTTTCTGGGATATGTATTCTGCAATGGGTGGCGAAAATTCTATGCCCGAATGGGTAAAAAACACCCCTGCTCTTGCTGCTGGCGACTATATTCATTTTACAACAAAAGGAGCTAGAATTATTGCTGAAAAATTTTATGAATCAATTATTAAAGTACAAAACGAATATGACTATGTTAACAAAAATAATATTGAGTATGACTTGTAGTTGTGATAAATGTGAGATTTTAGATTTGAGATGAGAGACTATTTTATAAAAAAAGATTTGAAAAAAATAATAATTATACTATTTATACTATTTGCCGGATACACATTTTCGCAACAGAGCGATTATCCTTTAGAAATTGACCAATATAATTTTATTCATTATAAGAAAAACACATTAAAATTTCCTGCTGACAGTAGTAGTTTTACTAATTTCTTTAAAAGATACAAAACCTTAATTACAAAGGGCGAAGGACAATTAAAAATTCTACATATAGGTGGTTCGCACATTCAGGCTGATATTTATACAAACCAAATGCGTGAACGATTACAAAACTTTTACCCCGGACTAAATGCTGGACGTGGTTTAATATTTCCTTACAAAATTGCTAAAACAAACAACCCTAACAACTATGTGGTAAAATATACTGGAAACTGGAATTTTTGTAAAAATGTACAAAAGAAAAAACACTGCACTTATGGTTTAACTGGATATCAAATTTTCACAACCGACTCAATTACAACAATAAAAATCTACTCAAGAAAAAAATACACTAACTACGAATATAATAAAGTAAAAATATTTCATTCATTTAACGATTCAAATAGCTACAGAATAAATATAAAAATAGACACTCTAAATTCATCAAAAAAAGAATTTCGTAAACAAGGCTATACCGAGTTTTATTTTGGAAAATACATTGACACATTAAAAATAGAAATTGTAAAACAAGATACTCTAAATAATGTTTTCAGACTATATGGAATAAATTTAGAAACAAACGACCCTGGCATTATTTACGATGCAATTGGAGTAAACGGAGCAAGTATCCCCTCTTTTTTAAAATGTTCTTTATTGGTTAACAATTTAAAAGTTTTAATGCCTGATATGGTTATATTATCATTAGGTACAAATGATGCTTATAGCACAAAATTTAATCCACAAGTTTATAAAGCTAACTACGACACTCTTATACAGCGTATTCTATCAGTAAATAAAAATACTGCAATAATGATAACCGTACCAAACGATGATTATTACAAAAAACAATATCCTAATAAGAACACAGCACTTCAAGAGAAAGTAATTTTTGAACTTGCTGAAAAATACAATGCTGCTGTTTGGAACTTATACGAAATTATGGGTGGTTTTAACTCTTCGCAAGTTTGGTACGAAACAAAACTAATGCGACGAGATAGGATACACTTTACTCATAAAGGGTATATTTTAAAAGGAGATTTGTTTTTTAATGCTTTTATTAAATATTATGATAATATGATTGAACAAGAAAACAAATTAATGATTGATAAATCAAAACTTAAGTTAAAATAAATCTTCTGGCTACATAAACCAAGTAGGGTCTGCTGAAAAGCTCTGAGGTGTATTAGATTTTTATTTTCTGAAATGCAGATGTATATACATACCTCAAATTGAAGAAGATAAAAATATGATGTGCCTCAGAGCAAGCATAAAACTATGATTTTAACATTTGTAAATGCAAACTTATAAGCACATATGTTTTAAAAAGTTTGCACTTATAATAGCCTGTTTTAGGTTAAGTGGTTTTATAACAATTTGTTATGCGTTTCTCAGCAGAACCCAAGTATAATATACTCAAACCAAATAGCTTTTCGGTTTTTCTTCTTCTGTTATAACTAACAAAGTACTAGAAATAAACCCCAAGCAGATTAAATATTTTATTTTCTCACATCTTTAATAAAACCTTCAACTTCTGGAACACCGCCTTGCAACACAATATATCCGTTATAAGGTTCACGTTCAGTGATTTCATCATTAATTGGTTTTAACATCATTTCTTTTACTTTATCAGGGTCTTTTGTTTGCCCCATAACCCAGCCAAGTTTAACCCAAGCTACTTCTGGCAACATATTTCCGAGTGGAGTAATTCCCATAGCCATTAAATCTCTACCTGTATCGTAAACAAACATATGTACATATCCCCAAAGTGTTTGAAGTGTCATAAATAGTAATACTCCTTTTTCCTTAGCTCGTTTTATTGCTGGGTATAAATCTTTATTTACATGACCTAAACCTGTACCAACAATAATAATTCCTTCGTAACCATTATCTATCATCGAATTTAATGCATCAGGTTGCATACCTGGCCAATAATAAAGCATTCCTACCTTTTTAGAGAAAAACGGTTTAATATCTACATTTTTATCTTTTCTTCGAGGCTTATAATCTTTTTTAATTGGAGTTTGCGAATCTCTAGTAATCATTGCAAGTGGTGTATCGCCAATAGTACGAAAAGTAGAACGATACGACGAGTGCATTTTTCTTACACGTGTACCTTTGTGTAACAATCCGTAATCGTCGGAAGTAGGACCAAACATACATACCATAACTTCAGCAATATCGCCATTACCAGCAGCATTCATTGCGTGCATAAGGTTTAGTGCAGCATCAGAACTTGGTCTGTCTGACGAGCGTTGCGAACCAACAAGCACAATAGGTATAGGTGAATTCTGTACCATAAATGTTAGAGCAGCAGCTGTATGATGTAATGTATCGGTTCCGTGTCCAATTACAATACCATCAATTCCGTTTTCAATTTCTTTACCAATAGCTTCGGCAAGAGCAATATACTGGTCAGGTCCCATGTTTTCAGAGAATACAGCAAAAACTTTTTCTGTATCTAAGTTACAAATATCTGCTAATTCAGGTACTGCACCGTATAATTCGCCTGGTGAAAATGCTGGAATTACAGCTCCTGTTCTATAATCTAATCGTGATGCAATAGTACCACCTGTACCAAAAAGTTTTACACTTGGCAAACCAGGTGTATTTGGGAATTCTTGCTCAGGAATTGCATAATTGGCTTTTTTATAGCCAGTTTCAATCATTGTTTTAATTGTAGTAACATCAACACCAATATTATAGCCAGTTATTACTTTTACAACAATATGTAAATCGTCGTCGTTTTCCGAACGAGGTAAAACCGTTCCTTTAAACATACCACGAGTTGTATCTATTTCGGCTTGCCCCCAAACCCTTACATTATATTTCTTTAATAATTTTAAAGCTTCACCTTTATATCCTTGAAAAAAATCAGCGTTCATCTTATATCCTATTGTTAAATTGCTAAATTGTTAAATGGTTTATTTCGTTAAATATTAAAACTTTAAAACCTTTTAACTTTACAAACTTTTAAACTACTTTAAAATAATCTTTCTTAATTCTTTTAAATCAATATTTCCGAGTGCTTGTTTACGCAACTCACCCATTACCCAATTAACTTTTGCGTCTTTTGGTTTGTTCTTACCTATTTCCTTAAATTTCTCTAATAAAAATCCGATAGGTGCAGTAAGTTCTTCTTTTGTGCGCTTTTTAAATTTCACATCTTCTAAAACCGATGTTAACTGCATACGCGGATGCTGATATACCATTGGAAGTATTTCCTCTGCAATATTTACATTTAATTTCTCAGCTTTAACAAACTTAAATAAATCGTAAATTACATTGTAATTAAACTCGGCTCCTGCCTGATAATGACCTTCAACATACTTTAATTTATGACCTAAAAAAGTACCTACAAAACCTGCATTAATTTTTAAATCTTTAACAATTTTTTCGATTAATGGCACAAGGTTATTTTTAAGAATAAATGTAAATGTATCTTCTGGTATCTTCCATTTCCTGAGTTGAGCAAAACGGTCTATAACCTCAACTGGCATTCTTTTAGCAAGCTTATCAATATATTTATTTGCCAACGGAATTGGTGCAGAATCAGTATCAGGATACATTCTATCAGCTCCTGGTAATACACGTTCAAAAATTGTACTTCCGTCGAAGAACGATTTGCGAGTTTCTTCAGGAACACCCTCGAAAGCCATTTGGCAACGCTCTTCAATAACTTCGAGAGCTGTTTGCATATCTTCCTCTGGCCCCCATATTATCATTTGAGCATCGTTTTTACCAGCAGCAAGCATAGGTGCAATAATTTCTAAGTCTATATCGTTAATTACAGGTTCAAAATCTTCGGTATGAACCATATTTGGTTTTTCAAGACAAGCAATTACTTTTAAACGGTCGGCAATTTCATCGGCAAACATTTTAGTTTCCTGAGTAAAATGCGACATTATACCTTTAAATTCAGGTAAATTAATTGCAATTAGCTTAAAACCATTATCTTTTGCATCTTTAATTGGCTCGTAAGTAATACCGAACATATCAAAATCAAGATATTCGTGATTCAATTTCCATTTTTTAGGATTTGAAACACGTTTTTTTAATTCTTTTTTAATTGCTAGCAAAGCCCACTGACGGTACGATTCAACATGAGTTAACTCAGGAATCCATTTTGTATGCGCTACTCCTTTAATCTCAACACGAGTGCCACCTTTACAGCTTACATTTACATCTTGGCGACCTGCACCCTGCCCTGTTCTTACCTTATCAGTACTTCTATTTAAAAAACGTATGTAATCGCATGCCTCTTTAACTTCTTCAGGATTAACCATTTCTGGATAAGTAACTGTTTCAATTAAAGGCATACCTAAACGGTCTGTTTTATATAATCTTTTGTGTCCTATATCAGAAATTTCACGTGCACTATCTTCTTCAATACTAAGCTGAATAAGCTTTACCTTTTTGTTTTTAAGAGGAATTTCGCCTTCAACACCTAAAATTGCAGTACGCTGAAATCCCGCAGGAATACTACCATCAAGGTACTGTTTGCGAGTAATATGCACTTCGCCTACAATATTAAATTTACAAAGTAACGAAATTTCTAATGCGTTTTCTAAAGCCTCTCTATCCATAGGAAATGGAGGAGTATCATCAATTTCGTATGTGCAACTATTTTTATTATTTATTCTATATGTTATTTCTTTTCGAGTTCTAAACTCCATTAATGCAGTACCATCATACTCTCCAAGCTCGGAAAGTGTAGGTCGCATATGACGAATTAACTCTGCATCAAATTCGTCGTGCTTATTAAAAACTCCTGCCGGACAATGACAGAAAAGCTTCTTTTTGGTTAATATTTGCTGGTGTACTTCCAATCCCGACATGAATCCAATTCTGTCGTAATCTTTTTGTGTAGCTTCCTTACGAGACACGTAGCCTATAGCCTTTTTAGTTTTCTCGTAATTTTGTTTAGCATCAAACTTATTCATACTCTATACTTCTACTTTATAAAAAATATAAGCTATAAAAGTAATGTGTATTTTTTATTTTTTAGAATTTTTGACTGATAATTTTTATCATTTGATTAATTAATAAAAAAATTACTCTGATATAATTTTTATTTCATTATTATCTAATAACTTAACTGTTTTACTGCAAATATTATTACCTGAAATAATTATACTTATTTTTACTTCTGGCTTAACTTCCTTTATAGTATTAGCTTGTTTTATAATTAGCAAACCATCTTTTACAATAATACGACTTTTTCGCTTTTTAACAATAGCTATCTCATTATCTGACAATTGCAACAACACAAGCCTACTACCTAAATTGAAGTCATTTGTATTTAATTGTTTTATATCCATTTAATATTATAAATTACGAAAATAATCGTAACTGCTTTTCAAAACGTTCATCTTCTTTACTATCTCTGCCTCGTGTTGTTAGATAACCACCAGTTAAAAAGCCATTTGCACCGCTCAGCATAAGTAATGCTTGAAAGTCTTTCATAACAGTTTCTCTACCTGCTCCAAACTTTAAAACCTTTGTAGGATTAATTAAACGATATAATGCAAAAACCTTTGCTACTTCATATACATCTATTTCCTTATTATTTGCCATAGGTGTACCAGTAATTGGCACAAGTACATTTAACGGAATTACATCAACATCTAGTTCTTTAAGGGTATAAGCCATATCAATACGGTCTTTCATATTTTCACCTACACCAATAATACCACCTGAACACACTTTTGTTCCATGTTTTTTAAGAAGTTTTATTGTTTCAATTCTATCTTCAATTGTATGAGTTGTTGAAATTAGTTTTCCGTATTGGTCTACCGAAGTTTGTAAGTTTATGTTATAATTTGCAATATTATGGTCGGCAAGTGCTTTTGCTGTTTCATCGCTCAAAAAACCTATTGATGCACAAACACGAGAATCTTCAACATTTTCGTGAATATCATCAATAGATTCGATAATCTTTTTAAATTCTGAATTTACTTTTTTATAGCCTGTTCCACTTGTTACAAGGGCAAAACTCTTAATATCGTAATTAAAAGCTTTTTGGGCTTGATTTCGTATTTCCTCTTTAGATGAAAGCGAATAACGCTCTACATTTGCATTATTATGAAGCGATTGTGCACAAAATTTACAATCTTCGTTACATAGTCCAGATTTTACATTCATAATAGTACAAATATGCATTGGCATTGCAAATTTAGTTTTTACTTTATTTGCCAACGACATTAAGTCCATTACATCAGATCCTTCTAACTCTGATAATTTCTCAATTAATTCTCTACTAAGCTCCTCACCTTCAAGAATTTTATATGCTTGCTGTATATATTCGTTTATCATTTTTCAAAAATTAAGACGCAAAAGTATGTATTTTATATGTGAAGTTGTTTTTTTGATGATATTTTTTATTTAATATTTCACTTAACAAAAACTTAAATACAAAGCTTAATACTCCAAGAAGTACTTCACATACTCATTACCAGAGCTTTTAATATGCTCTATACTTCCACTATCTTCTATTTTACCATTATTTAAAACTACAATATTATCTGCTATTTCAAACGCCTCTCTATGGTCATGAGTAACATATATTATTGTTAAATTATATTGTTGTTTTATTGTTTTAATATGCTCTAAGAGTTTTTGTTTTAGCTTTACATCGAGGTTTGAAAACGGTTCGTCCATTAGTAATATTTGTGGTTTTAAAACCAATGAACGAGCTATTGCAACTAACTGTTTCTGCCCTCCTGACAACTGATGTGGGTATTTATTTATATGTTCTTCTATTCCGAATTGTGTTAAAATTTCGGTAATAATTGGTTTTATATTTTTGATTTTTTTTTCTTGCAAACCAAATGCAATATTCTTATATACAGTAAAATGTGGCCATAGTGCCAAATCTTGAAATATATATCCAATATTTCGTTTATTTGCTTCAATCTCAATAGTATTACACGACGTAACTACTTTATTATCGATAATAATTTTTCCATTTACCGGTATTTCTAAACCTGCTACTAATCTCAAAATTGTGGTTTTTCCACTTCCCGAATCGCCAAGTAAACAGGTTAATTTACCTAATTCTACTTTTAACGAAAAGTTTGTAAAAACTACTTTATCCTTGTAATTATGCGTTATATTATTTAGTTCTATCATTAAAACTGATTTTAAAAATTAAATATAATATACTAATAATTAGTAATGTTACAGCAAATACAATAAATGACATAGCACTTGTTAACGATTGTGATACGTTTGCCATTATTGTAAAAACTTTTATTGGTAAAATTTCAGTACCTGGCGGATACAGCATAATTGTTGTTCCTAACTCACCAAAACTAAAAATAAAGATAATAATAAATGTAACAAACAATGTTGAAATTATTAATGGTATCACTATTTTTACAATTATTGAAAATTGCTTCACTCCCATTATTTGAACCGTTTCTATTAGCGATTCGGGTATTTGTTTTATTGAATTATCAATTAATTTTGTTGCAATGAATGTGAATTTAGCTATAAAACCTATTAGAATTATCGCATAACTCGAATAAATAACATTAAATATTGGCTGATTGTAAAACTTAATCAAGCTTATTCCTAATATTATTGATGGTATTGTAAATGCGAAGAGTAACAGCTTGACAGCAACACTATTTTGCATTTTCCTTGTGTTGTACGATATTACAAATCCTATAAAAACAATTATTATTGCTGATATTAATGATAATAAAATTGAATTTAAAAATGTTGGCAATAATAACTCAAACGCTTTTAAAACAGCCTCTACACCATCTTTAAACGACTGATAAACAAGAGTTGCAAAAGGTAATAATACAGTTAAAACAAACCATAACAATACTACTACAAGCCCAAATTTTGATTTGTATTTTTTAGAGTAATTCCCTTTATCACTTACTGATATAAACGGTGCATTAGAAATATATTTCCTTTCGGAGTACAGTAGCAAAAAACAAACAATAATAAGAAATAATGATTGTAATATTGCCAATGAATGGTTGTAAAATGCTGAAAACTGGGTAAATATTTCAGTTGTAAAAACTTTTACACCCATAAATGCAGGAACCGAAAACTCGGAGATACTAAATATAAAAACAAGTATAAACGATGATATTATTGCTGGTTTTATGAGAGGAAGTACAATTTTAAAAATCATTCTTGGTGTGTTTGTTATTAATAAAGCACTTTCTTCTATATCTGAACTAATATTTATAAAAGCACTACCAACAATCAACATAGAAAAAGGTGTATATATACTTGTAAGTACTAATATAACACCAAAATACGATGATACTACACCTGAATTATTAGAAATAATAAAGAATGAATCTTTCCAAGCTACTGCCAAAATATATGGTGATATAAACAAGGGTATTAATAATAATATTTTAAAAATTGAAGCGTAATAAATTTTTGTTTTATAAATAATGAACCCTAAAACAGCACCGAATATGGTTGAAAACAATCCAATTACCATTGCTAAACTAATGCTTTCAGCTAATAAGATAATTAACTTTATATCTACCAAATGAAAATTATTCATAAAACTATTATCTGTAAAAAATACCGATAAAAACGTAAAAGCAATAGGAACAATAACAAACAGCACAAATAATACTAATATTATAGTATATAGCGGTTGCGTTATCATTAATTTACTTTGTTTCATTTTATTTATTTATTTATTTATTTATTTATTTATTTATTTATTTATTTATTAGTAGCAACTATTAAAAATTACTAACTTTTAGTTAATCACAAAAATACTAAAAAAAATACTAAGTTTGAGGCTTGTGTATATATGATATCTTACTTACTACTAAGGTTTTATACATATTACATTGCCCAATAAGATACATAAAAACAAAATATTTTTTCTTTGTTTGAATATAAAATTCATTGCATATCGTTAGATAAGGAATTAATTTTATATATACTCAAACCAAATAGCTTTTCGATTTTTCTACTTTTTCTTTTTTCTTTTTTATTTGCTTAAAATTTTAAACTCTAAAAAAGAAAAAACAAATCTGTATAAATTCCCTAAAAGCTAAATGGATTGAGTATAATAAAGAAAGGAGAAAAGATAAAGTTTTTATATGTCATTTGGTGATGTTTTTGAATTATTAATCCTATTTGGTGCGTATAAGAACTTACACCTTATAAATTATTACCATAGCCAATAACTAAAAAAAGCCCATCTTACGATGAGCTTTTAAATACATTCAATTAAACTTATATTAAACTAATTTAACATTTACTGCGTTTAATCCTTTTTTACCTTCTTGTAGTTCAAATTCAACTACATCGCCTT
>Ga0256827_10000820_pt1 | contig 19528 bp, 24 predicted proteins | sample CV84metaG_FD_185977 | JGI IMG/M metagenome (GOLD analysis project Ga0256827, IMG submission 185977) | Hydrothermal vent microbial communities from East Pacific Rise, Pacific Ocean - CV84 | ecosystem: Environmental > Aquatic > Marine > Hydrothermal vents | place: Pacific Ocean: East Pacific Rise... | reverse complement strand
CGCCAAAGAACCCAATGTGGGTACGATACTGATCAACCTCTCAGGAAGGGGAGACAAAGATATCGACTTTATCGCTGAGACTTACGGAAAGGAATACGGGATATAGTGATCAGGTCAAGAGGGAATTACCTCTTGACCAGAATCATGTTGATCATTTTATTAGAGTTGTCTACGATTTGAAATGCTTTTTCATGTACTAGTGCGGGTACTCTCATATCCAGACCAAAAATAACTGTAAAATACTTCAACTCTTTTCCACACTTTGTAAGATACTTTTTAAACTGCTTGTCTTTGGCGAAAGAGGAACCTTGCAATACCTTCAGTGATGAAGAGAAAGTATTTAGGTTTTTATCCCAATACTTTTTAATCTCTGGATCATCCACTTCCCATATTTTCATCATATAGTTTGCAGAGAGTCTCTCTATGGATAGACCGATATTGATAGCAGCATCCACCAAGGCTTTGTCTCGCATTTTTACTTTTTTTAGTAAAAAATTCTTCATTATTGCAAGCTCCTTTATGGCTAGTCTCAATTTCTTATTGATATAGACTGAATTGAGCTTCATCGTATTTTTATCCGTCAACACAAGCACACCATAAAGTGCTCTTCGGATCCTTTTCCAAGAAGCTCTGATCTTTTGTACACTCTGCTGTATCTCTTTATCCTGAAAACTCGTTTCTAGGTTTACAAGCATCATATCATAGTCTGTAATACCATTTTTTAACCTTTCAACAGGTGTTTTATAGGAAACACTCAGCCCTACCAAGGCATATGTTTCCAACATATTGACCAAGTTGGACATCTGTATCCCAAGACTAAGAATCGTCTCAATCGTATCCTCTTTCTTGGCAGCTTGCGCCGAAGAGAAGCTCAGACACAAGATCAATATAGCTGCACTCGCTTTTTTAAATATTTTCATCATATACCATCCCTTGCCTACAGGCTCTCTACCAAATAGAGGAAATCTGATATTTTAGTCCATGCTCTGATTGTCTCCTGATAACTTCTTTTGGAGTCTATAATCTTCTTGAACATCGGATTTTTTGCTGATATCCTGCGAATAATCTTATTATTTGCCTCTCGCATAGCGTCCATGATACTAATTGGAAATGACTTAATAACGATATTTGGATACTCTTTTTTCATTGTTGCCCATGCTTCTCCATGCATATGCTGTAACCGAATATACATATTGTATGCTGTTACCTTCATCGCTACTCTCAGTATCTCTCTCAGGTCTTCCGGCAGTTCATTATACTTGGCTGTATTGACCAGATACTGCATCTCTGATGCGGGCTCGTGCCATCCAGAATAGTAGTATTTGGCGATCTTATGAAATCCCAATGCGATATCCATCCCCGGTCCAACCCACTCCAGGGCATCCAGCTTGCCACTCTTGAGTGCACCTGCTAGCTTGACCGCTGGCATATTGACTACCTTGACACCCAGCTCAGACATGACCATACCCCCAAAGCCTGGGATTCTCATCTTGAGCCCTTTCAGATCATCGAGTGTATTGATCTCTTTGTTGAACCATCCTCCCATCTCATTACCGGTACTGCCTCCAGGAAAAGAGAGTACACCATAACCGGCATATGCTTCTTGCATCAGAGCCATACCTCCACCATAGTAGAACCATGCATACTGTTCATAAGGCAACATGCCAAAAGGCATGGTCGTAAGCGGTGCAAGGGTGACATCCTTTTTGATATAGTAGTATGCTGCACTATGTCCCATCTCATATTCGTCATCCTTTACCATATCCAGGACACCATACGGCTTCTTGTGTTTATCGGAAGTTACAATCTCTATAAGCAACCTGCCTCCAGACATCTTCTCCACCATCTTTACCATATCTTTAGGTGCATCGATAAATGGCACCAGTGTAGGAGCCCAAGTTGTTGCCAACTTCCATTTAAATACTTTCTCTTCAGCCTTGGCCATGCCCCCCATACTCAAAGCCAACATCAACACAACAAATACTGCCCATACACCTCTTGGTCTACTCATAATCTTACTCCTTTCTCTAATTTTATAATAATTTGCAGTATAACAAAAATATCATCACGACTACCCCATTTTACTAGCATATCTATAAAACTGATGAAGTTTACAAAAAAGAATGATGTCTTAGCCCCTCCTCAGCCATTTATTTCTTGCTTTATCTCTTTTTTTGCATATTTTCTTCCTCTTTGTTTAATAGTGTTAAGTCCCTAGAGTCTTCTCAATAAAAGGTCAGACCAGAGATATCCACTGCTACCAATCATATTCTAGCAAATTTCTATCTGGATGGCTATATTCGATACAGCTACCCCTCCACCCGCATTCCTTCAGGACACTCCACCTGCACGATCTCTCCGTCAGGTACATCGATCCGCTTCGCGGTCATTTTGCCCTGCCAGACACAGCCTGTGTCTAGACAGGACACTTCTTTATTTTCAATATAGCCTAGTGTTGACCAGTGCCCAAAGATCACTTTGGCACCTAGAGGTTTGCGGTTTCTGATCTCGAACCATGGGTAGAGCCCTGCGCTATAGGTTTTTTTGCTAGGTGCTCCTTTTTGGTCAAAATCCAGTCTGCCCTTGGCATCACAAAAACGCATACGGGTAAAGGCATTGATGGCAAAGCGGTTTTTTTTCTTCTCTCCGAAGATATGCACACCACCTAGCATCTTTTTATCTAGCCATTTGGCCGCTTTGTCACTCTGAAGCTTCTCCTGAAGCTTTTGACTATAGGAGAGTGCCATCTCCAGATCAAAAGCAGGAGGGATCCCTGCATGTACCATCACATAGCCCAGACTCTCATCATAATGCACAAAAGGAAGAGAACGCACCCAATCAATCAATCTATGCACATCCGGTGACTTCAGAATAGGATCAATGGTTGGATTGCTTTTTTTTAGTCCCCAATAAGCAGCCAACAGTGTGATGTCATGATTGCCAAGCACCACATCAATACGATCCCTGATACTATAAAGATACTCCAGCACCTCTAGAGAAGCAGAACCACGATTAACCAGATCCCCTGCGATCCAAAGTCTGTCCTGTGCAGGATCAAAGTCAATCTTTTCCAGCAAACGTGAAAAAGCGCTATAGCATCCTTGAATATCTCCTATGGCCCAAACCTTACGATATACTCTTTTGGGTATGGTTTTCTCTATGCCAAAAAATCTCCAAAAACTGTTAAATATTCCCACAGAATCTCCATAAAATCTATCTATTATTTGCTGCATTATACCACAAAAGGGAAAATAGCTATTTTCATTTTATCACTTTTATTCCTTCTTCTAAATAGGGTCGGGTATCAAATATTAAATATGTTATACTAACAGATCAAAGTTTTAAGGTAGCCAAATGGCACGAAAACCCCGTATCGACCTCGTAGGCTTTCATCATGTTGCCAATCAAGGTGTCTATAAAGCCAATATCTTTGCCACTATCTTGGAAAAAGAGAAATTTCTCAGTATTGTCTGCAAAGCATGCGATACCTACAATATCATTCTACACGACTACTGTATCATGGACAACCACTACCATCTGCTGCTAGAAACCAAACGGGAAAACCTCTCCTATTTCATGCGTCAGATCAACGGAAACTATGCGATCTATTTCAACCGTAAACAAGAGCGCTCCGGTCCACTTTGGAAAGGGCGCTATAAATCCTGGTACATTGTCCATGAGGAGTATCTCGAATATACGATCAAATATATCGAGTATGATCCGATCAAAGCCAATCTCTCTTTTTTCCCTTCCGATTATCCCTATACGCTCAGTGCTGCCATCCTAGGCACTGAGACTATTGTGCCTTGTGCGCAAAAATCACTCATGATAGAGAAATATACTGAACGAGAACTGAAACATTTTCTCCAGTCTGACCTTAGCAAGGATGAGCTTGGCGCCCTTGATGATGAGAAACGCAAAAAGGTCACCAAAACAAAAACAGGTACAAAAACAGAGAGAGAAGTACCTCTGGATACCTATTTTAATAACCTTCATTCCAAAAAAGAGCGAGATATCGCTATGAAAAAAGCATATCTAGACGGCTATACACAGGGAGAAATCGCCAAAATATTGGAGGTAAGTTCTGCATTGGTCTCCTACTGCATCAAGAAGCTATCTTAAATTCAAACCATATGAATCACTATAAATGATATAAATAACATATCGTCTACACTCTTATTTATCTACACTTCTCTACTTAGGTATGTATTATTCCTCTGTTCACATACTATTTCATAGAAATTTTTTCATTTAGTAGGACAAAATCATATATAGATAGAAAGGTATGGCTGATTTTGTAATATTTCTGTAACATATTGTTACATATTAGAAATTATTATACTTGATAAACAAAAAATATTATGATTTATCGTTAATTTATGTCATAATCTTACTCGAACTACTTAATAAGGAGGTTAGAATATTGAGTAAGACAATAGAAAAACAAGTGGCTCAGGAAGAGTCAAGCACTGTTTCTACAGATAGCAGAAGGGGCTTTCTGAGAGGCATGCTAGTATCTGTGGCAGCAGCGGGCGTGCTTTCGCCAGTGAAGCTAAAAGCGGATGATGCTGCTATACTAGAAGAAGCTGAATGGGGTGTCAAGCTTGGCTACCCTACCAACAAACAGCCTTATGGTGTCCCTTCACCCTATGAGCACAACAATATCAGACGAACCACCGAGCTACTCTCCTCTGGAGACATGTATGCCTCAGTCGCGATGAGCCCTATCCATGAGCAGGAAGGAATCATCACGCCCAATGGACTCTTCTTTAACCGTTCGCATGGTGGTACTGCCATTATAGACCCCGGCAAGTACAGACTGATGATCCATGGTCTGGTAGAAAAGCCTATCGTACTGACACTTGAGCAGCTCAAAAGGTACCCTAGCGAAAGCAGAATACACTTTATCGAATGTCCCGCCAATGGTTCTACCGACTGGAGAGGCCCACAGTTTAATAACCTACAGTTCATGAAAGGCATGATGAGTTCAGCAGAATGGACAGGCGTCAAGCTTTCTGTATTGCTGGAAGATCTCGGTGTAAAACCAGAGGCCAAATGGATGCTGGCAGAGGGAAGCGACAACTCAGAAATGGGTCGAACGATTCCTATGGAAAAGGTAATGGATGATGCGATGCTGGTCTGGGGACAGAATGGTGAAGCACTCAGACCTGACCAGGGCTATCCTATCAGACTGCTCGTACCAGGCTGGGAAGGCAACCTCAATGTCAAATGGCTTAAACGACTTGAATTTGGTGAGCATCCTTGGCATGCCAAAGAAGAGACTGCCAAGTACACCATGCTCCAAGCAAGTGGCAAAGCAATCCGTTATTTCTGGCCTATGGAGATCAACTCTATCGTCACTTCACCTTGCCCTGAAAAACCATGGACAGACCTTAAGAAAGGTGATATGGTAGAGATTCAGGGTCTGGCATGGAGCGGCATGGGCACCATCACGGCAGTAGATCTTTCGTTTGACGGAGGGAAAAACTGGCAGCAGATCAGCCTTAAGGGACTTGTGCTTCCAAAATCATGGACACGCTTTAGTCATATCATTAAATGGGATGGCAAGCCACTGTTGCTTGCCAGTAGAGCCATGGATGATGCAGGCAATGTACAGCCCACTATCAATCAGGAAATAGCAGCTGTAGGCGTAGAGTCTGTCTATCACAGAAATGCTATCTGCACCTGGGAAGTCAAAGCAAACGGGGAGGTAAACAATGTACATATCAGAAGTTAAAAAACCACTTTTGGGAGCAATCATTGCCCTTTCTGTGATCACTGGAAGTGCGACAGCAGGTGATGCCACGCTTAAGAAAAATGTAGACGCAGCACTGATCTACCCTATCAAGGACGGCAAGTATCAATCTTACTCTGTCAATACACAGAGTAAGAAGGGTTTCTCCAGCTACGGTCGCATGCCGACTGCTGCTGAGATCAAAGCATGGGACAAAGATATCATGCCTGACGGTACGGGACTTCCTGAAGGCAAAGGCTCTGTAGAAGAGGGGGATGAACTCTATGCAGAGAAATGTGCGATGTGTCACGGTGACTTCGGTGCAGGAGGCAAGGGATACCCTACCCTCTCAGGCGGAGAAGGCACACTCAAGAACCAACTGGTACACCCAGAAAAAGGTGATGAGCCACCGATACGAACCATCGGAAGCTACTGGCCCTATGCAAGCACACTGTTCTGGTATATCCAGTCAGCCATGCCTTTCCCCAATCCAAAGAGTCTGAGCAATGACGAGACCTACGCTATCGTCGCCTACCTCCTCTCAGTGAATGAGATAGAGATAGATGGTCAAGAGCTGGATGATGAGTATGTACTCGATCGTGCCAAGTTCCTCAAGATCAAGATGCCTAATGAGAATGGATTCTATCCAGAGGTCAATGGTGATATCGGGAGCAAGGAGGTATCCAAATACCTCAATAACCCCAAAAACTATGGTGCCGGAACACGCTGTATGAAAAACTGCGAAGATGCACCAGTGGTGCCCATCAAAAACGAGCTCAAGGACTTCCACCCAGCTCCCTCTACTGTACGGGATCTCCCTAGCGAGAAAGAAGCAGGAGAGATGAGCGAAGGTCAAAAGCTCTATGAAGCAACCTGTAGTGTCTGCCATGCAAGTGAGGCAATCGGTGCGCCGGTAGTCGGCAATAAGGAGACATGGGCAGCACTCAGCAAGAAAGGATTGGATGAACTCAACAAAAATGCTATCAACGGTATCAATGCAATGCCCCCAAGAGGCGGAAACATGGACTTGAAAGATGATCAGATCAAAACGATCATAGAGTATATGATCAAAGCAAGTCAATAAAGGAGAAACTATGAACTTAGCAAAACAGTTACTTATCGCATCTGCTATCAGTGGAGTGTTCGCAACAACATCTGTTGCAGGTGACATGAACCTAGTAAAAGAGGGTGAAAAAATCTTTAATACTAAAAAGCTCGGCAACTGCCTGGCTTGTCATGCCGTTAATGGCAAAGAGATCAGTAACCCTGGGAGTTTCGGCCCCAAGCTGCAGTATCTTGAATCATGGCCAGAAAAAGCGCTTTATGATAAGATTTATGACCCATACACAACCAACCCTATTTCGGCAATGCCTGCATTTGGAAAAAATGGATGGCTCAATGATCATCAGATAAAAGCACTTGTGGCTTATCTAAAAACAGTTAAATAACAACACTTAAGGAGAACAAATATGGAAAGAAGAAAATTTTTAGGACTCGGCGCTGGCATACTGGCAGCAACTATGGTACCAATGAGCATCTCGGCACAAAACTACAGAGAGACCAAGATAGACCTTTGGAAAGTGAAAAATGAAAAAGGCAAGCCAGGTGTTGATGCAGCGATCAAAGCACTCTTTGGTACAGACAAAACTGAAGAGGGAAAAGCCAAACTTAAAGCTCCGGATATCGCTGAAAACGGTGCCGTAATTCCTATCACTGCCAAGGCAGAAGGTGCCAGCAGAATCGCTGTATTTCAAGACGCAAACCCTGAATCTGCAGTAGCAGTATTTGATGTGCCAAAAAATGGTATCGCAGATTACTCTATCCGTATCAAAATGCAACAGACCGGTAATGTGGTTGTTGTCGCTGAAGTAGACGGAAAACTCTACAAAGCCAGCAAGACAGTCAAAGTAACCATCGGTGGATGTGGCGGTTGATCCGCAAGAATCCAAACAGTAAAATAGCAAAATAAACATAACTAAGAAACACAAAAGGAAGTAAAAATGAGAATCAAAGCGAAATCCAAAGGCGGCGTAACAACAGCAAAGGTCATGGCAAAACATCCAATGATGAGCTATGCTGAAGCAGAGAAAAAAGGTAAGAAGGCGAACTTTATCACCTATGTCATCGCTAAAGTAGGTGATGAGACAGTCTATGAAGCATCAACAAGTCAGTTTCTTTCCAAGAACCCTTACTTGAAATTTGCCTTCAAAGGAGACCATAAAGGTAAGGAGATCACGATCACCTGGTCAGACCTTAGTGGTAAAAGTAAAACAGACAGCAAGAAGATTAAGTAAGCGTTGCCATTATGGCAACTGCAAGATAACAAAGGAGAAACCATGTTATTAAAAGTTGTAAAAATATCTGCTCTCGTAGCGATCACCGCTTGCACCTTGAATGCAGGAAGTTTTAACACACAAGCAGAAAAAGACAGACAAGCACTCGTGACCTATATGGAAGCTAAATTCAAAGATGCTGATAAAAATAGAGCGTTTTTCCCTTACTCCTCTGATGATGAACTGAAGAATAATTTTCCAAAGAATATCAAAGAGAAAGATTTTGCATTGGGATCGTATGCCTTTAACTCTCGAGGAAAATCACAGTATGATGATATCAAAGAGATGCCACCTTATGAAGATGCGATTGATGCAGGAGAAGAGCTTTACGGAAAGAAATTTGCCAATGGAAAATCTTTCAAAGAGTGCTTTCCTAAAACAGATATTGCTGGAAACTATCCTTACTTTGATGACAAAAAAGCTGCTGTAGTCACACTGACTGCTGCCATCAATGACTGTCTGGTTGCCAATGGAGAGAAGAAGTGGAACGAGAAAAAAGGTAAGCTTGCTAAGTTACAAGCCTATTTTTCATTTCAATCTCAAGAAGCAGGAAAAAAGCTGGATATCAAGATTGACAGTCAAGCAGCAGCAGATGCCTATGAGCGAGGCAAAAAAGAGTATTACTCACAAAGAGGCTATCTCAAGCTTTCATGTGCCACATGCCATGTACAGGGTGCAGGTCAGAGAGTCAGAGCTGAGTATATGTCTCCACTGCTTGGTCAAGTCACTCACTTCCCAGTCTTTAGGCTCAAGTGGAACAGTCTTGGCACGCTAGAGCGAAGAATGAACGGATGCAACAAAGATCAGGGTGAAAACCCACATAAGCCAAAGAGTAAATGGATGAAAGAACTGCTCTACTTTATGGCGTATATGTCAAATGGTATGGCTGTTGACGGTCCGGATATTAGAAAGTAAAGGTGGATATGATGAAAAGATTACACAAGATTCTATTGACGGCTGGTTTAGGTGTTTTGACGATGGGTTCTTTACAGGCAGATCTACTCCAAGATGCTGCTGCGGCAGATGTCAAAAAAGTATGTGATGTTCAAGCCAATGGACTCGACAAGGTATTGGCAACTGCTGCAATGTATAATGCGGAAGCCGTCAAGCTTGGCATAGAGTTCAAGAGACTCGGTGTCACCAACAGCAACTATGTCAAGACTACAACAGAGGCAGCCAAAGCTAAGAAAAAAGAAGTGGTACTTGAGTATAAGAAAAAAGGCAAAGTCAAAAAGCAAAAGCTCGCTACAGACTATGCTGCATGGAGAGCATGTAGCTTTGCTATCAGAGCACTTCAGCAGAAAGCAGAAGCAGAATCAACTTGGAGACTTGCTGTTCCAGGCGATGGATACAAGTATTAGAAAAGGAAGGTTTAACTATGAGTAAAATGAGTAGAAGAGAGTTTGTCTATATGATGGCGATGCTAGGCGCAGCGCCTGTCTTCGCCAACTCTCATACCAGAATGACGGACACAGGAAAGCTTGAGGACTATTACAAACTCAAAAGTTTCGGTAATGTTAGACTTATGCATATGACAGACTGCCACGCACAACTCCTTCCTGTTTATTTCAGGGAGCCTAGCGTAAATCTTGGCTTTTTTAGTAACTATGGCAAGCCACCCCATATTGTGGGTGACAAGTTCATGGACTATTTTGGGATCAAAGGCAACAAGAGACTAGAGTATGCGTACACCTGTCTCAATTTTGAAAAACATGCAGAAACGATGGGCAGAGTCGGTGGTTTCGCACAGATCAAAACAGTCGTGGATTTTCTAAAAAACAGCTTCGGCAAAGAGAAGACCCTGCTCCTGGATGGTGGCGACACCTGGCAAGGAAGTTGGACTTCACTGCAAACACGCGGCAAAGACATGGTAGGTGCCATGAACCTACTTGGTGTAGATGTGGCGGTAGGTCACTGGGAATTTACCTACAAAGCACAAGAGGTTCTGGACAATGTCAAGATGCTTGATGCAGAGTTCCTGGCACAGAACATCCATGTCAAGGAAGATGCACTTTTTGATGGTGCACCATCCTATGACGAGGACACCGGTCATGCATTCAAGCCCTATACCATCAAGAAAATGGGTGATGCCAGAGTCGCCATCATCGGTCAGGCATTCCCTTACACTACCATAGCCAATCCACAGAGAAATATCCCTGACTGGACTTTTGGTATCGATGCAGATCCTATGCAGGAACTGGTAGATGAGATTCGCAAAAAAGAGAAGCCGGATGCAGTCATCGTCCTCTCCCACAATGGATATGATGTAGACAAGAAGATGGGTGAAGTGGTCACCGGTATTGACTTTATCATGGGTGGACATACCCACGATGGTGTACCCGAAGCCTATCCTGCCAAGAACAAAAAAGGCACAACCTATATCTGTAATGCCGGCTCCAATGGTAAGTTCCTTAACGTACTGGATCTCCAGATCGAGAAAGGCAAAGTGAAGGATTTCAAGTTTACACTGCTTCCTATCTTTTCTGACTTGATTCCTGAAGACAAAGCGATGAAAAAATATGTGGCTGATGTCAGAAAGCCATTTGAGAAAGACCTCAACCGTGTGATTGCTACGACAGATATGACACTGTTCAGAAGAGGAAACTTCAATGGTAGCTGGGATCAGATCATCTGTGATGCCCTCAGAGATGTCAAGGGTGCAGATCTTTCTCTCTCGCCAGGGTTTAGATGGGGTACAACCATCATGCCGGGTCAGGAGATAAAGTTTGATGACCTTGCCACACAGACAGCCATGACCTATCCGGAAACCTATCTCAAAGAGATGACAGGTGCCACGGTCAAAGCAGTACTGGAAGATGTTGCAGACAACCTTTTCAATGAAGATCCTTTCTACCAGCAAGGTGGTGACATGGTACGAACCGGAGGTATCTCCTACCGTATTGAGCCCAAAGCCAAAATGGGGCAGAGAATCACTGAGATCACTCTGGCCAATGGCAAAAAGATAGAAGCGAACAAAAAATACAAAGTAGCTGGCTGGTCAACCGTCGGCTCAGTTTCTCCAGGTGAACCGGTCTGGGAAACAGTAGAGACCTATCTCAAAAATCTCAAGCATATTGGGAAAGACTACAAAATCGATGCCCCTGATATCGTAGGTGTCAAAGGCAACCCAGGTATCATCACCTAAAGCATTAGGGAAGATACCTCCTGTCAGGCACAATCTCCTGTGCCCGACAGTAAAGTTTATGCATGCAAAAGTACTTTTGTATACACAAGTTTTAAAAGGAAAACAATGAAACAACTTTTATCCTTATCTCTTTTTACCTTTCTTTTCGTATCTTTGCTCAGTGCGGATAACTTTAAAGAAGGTGAAAAAATATTTAATGCCAAATGCAGCACTTGCCATGCTGGACATATTCCTGCGGAAAAACTGAAAGAAAACTTCTTTGAAAAAGAGAATACACTACTCAACCTCAAGGCTCCTTCTGTCAATATGCTTGCGTATACGATTATGGACAGCCCCAAACATATCGGCGATCCCAATGATCCGGAAATGCAACAAATGGAAGTAGAAGAGTATCTCAAAGATGCACTGTATGATCCCAAACCTGAAAACAGCATCTGTGATGATAATTTTGCCAAATATTATGCTGCCAAAAAAAGTATGAAAGGAGAAGTCTCTTCCGAAGAAATCACTGCACTCTCTTACTATTTTATGGCGTATAAAAAAGAGTGGCTGAAGGCACATCCCAAGAAAAAACACATCCTTTCTGAAAGCTATAAAGAGAAAGATCTCCTCAAAGATGCAATCAAAGAAAACAAACGCATCATTATAGAAGCATCTTCTAGCACTTGCCATTTCTGTAAAAAGATGAGAAAAGAGGTACTGGACATCAAAAATATTCAGGAAAAAACCAACAAAGACTTTATCTTCATAGAGGTTGATATAGACAAAATGAAGCTGCCTTTTAGTCTCAACAAAGCATTCAAAGGCATTACGCCTACTTTCTTCTTCCTTTCCCAAGAGGGGAAGCTGCTTAACCAGTACCCCGGAAGCTGGAACAGCAGAGACTGGAAGCTGATACTTCAAGAGAATCGTAAGAAAAAGTAGGAGAAAACCATGGTCATAGCAGGTACCGTCAAAAGTGTCTACAGTGCTACCAAGAGCAGCCAGAGTGTCCCCAGACCCATCGTAGAAAAACTGGAGTGCATAGAAGGACATGGCATCAAGCATGATAAATTTGCAGGCAAAGCACTCGACCGTTCCGTGATGATCGTAGGACAAAAAGCTTATGATATGGCAGAAGAGGAGAGTATCCGACTCAAAGCCGGCAGTCTGGGTGAAAATATTCTACTGGATTTTGACCCCCATGACTTCATTTACGGTACACAATTTAGAATAGGAGATGTGCTATTGGAGATCACAGAGGATTGCACAATGTGCACACATCTTACACAATTTGATGCTACACTTCCAAAACTTCTCTTGCACCACAGAGGAAGATACTGTAAAATACTTGAAGGCGGTACGATCATCCCCGGTCAAACTGTCACCCTTTAGGAGAGACTATGAAAAAAATACTACTAATGACCCTTGTATCACTCTGCTTAACCGCAGGCATGCAATACAGTGATCCAAAACCTTCATTTGACCATCCCAGACAGGTTATTATGAAACTCAATATGTCTGATGTCAAAGAGGTCAACCATATGCTCGGCACCATCTACAACCTGCTCAAAGAGTATCCTAGTGATACCCTCAAAATAGAGGTCATCGGCTATGGGCCAGGTATGCGTGCACTCAAAAAAGATTATGACAAACATACATTGAGCCGCATACGCTCCCTGATGGAGTATGAGGTGGACTTTATAGGGTGTCGCAATACCATGGCAACCATGAAGTGGACTGAGAAAGACTTTATAGATAATATCACCTATGTTCAGGCGGGCATTGCACAGGTCATAGAGAGACAAGTAGGAGGGTGGGTAGATGCAACACCTTATTAAGATACTGGCCAGTGGTCTACTACTCTCAAACAGTCTCTTTGGGTTTGACTACAAGCTTGAACCCAAACAGATAAGCCCTAGTGTCTGGTGCTTTTTTGGTAAACTGGAAGCTCCCTCCAAAAGCAACGGTGGCTTTATGTCCAACAGTTGCTATCTCAAAACAAAAGAGAGCTATATCATCATCGACAGTGGCCCCACCTACCAGTTTGCAGCACAAGCTTATAGCGCTATGTCTAGCATTGCCAAACTGCCTGTAAGTACTGTCATTAATACCCATTACCATGATGACCACTGGCTGGGAAACAGTTACCACAAAGAGCATTTTGGCGCCAAACTGATCGGCACAAAACTCCAGAAGGACACCTTCAAACCAGGCATGAAAGTACGTATCCAGGAAATGACCACTCCTGAGATATTTTTCCCGACAAAAATTGTACCTCTTGATGAGACTATTAATAAAAGAACAAACCTCACTATAGGTGGAGTCACACTGACACTTATTCCTGTCGGTACCAAAGCCCACACTGCCGAAGATATTTTTGTACTTTTGGATAATGAGAAAATCGTTTTTTCGGGTGATCTTGTCATGAACGGTCGCATCACTTCCAACCGGGACGGCTCAGTGCTGGGGCAACTCAAGGCCCATGCCATGATAAACAAAACGGGATGGAAATCCCTCATTCCAGGACATGGTACAATCACTGACTCAAGCGCCATGGAGGAATCTGCTCTTTACTTCAAACTGCTCAAAGAGCGTGTGGGCAAGGCCATAGAAGAGGATGTACCTGCCGAAGACATCTCCAGGAAAGTCACTTTGCCTGAATTCAAAAACAAAGCCATGTATCATATCGTCAATAAACGCAATATCTTTGATGCCTATGGGGAGTTGGAATTTGCAGAATAAGAAAATACATTTCAAGCAAGTCTCTGCTAATGATCCTATAAAGAAAATTATTAAAGAGGTCTTTGATATGGATCTCGATATCTCTGGAGGATGGGGCTATGATATGCATCAGCCTATCGTACTCAGAGAGCAGACCCTGCCACACAAACAACTACAGCATACCCTTGCCTCTATGCGCGTACAGCTAGAAATGAGTATGACACAGCCCACAACACATAGGTATGGTGGGATAAACCTCTCAGAAACCGGTAGAGAATCTCTAAAGAAGCATCATATACTTTACGAAAAAGTGACCTACCATGTCACAGCCATGAAAGAGTCTGACTATAGCTACTTCATTGATGCATACAAAAAAGGGTATGGTACCGAAACATTTGATATAGAAGCACATTTTGATGCACGAAAAAAAGCCACACTCCATAGAGATATTATTGTTTGGTTTTATATAAAAGGATAAACTGTAACAGGATAATATTCTTTACCCTATATTGTATTATATATAAGAAAAAATGGTGACTAACTCCTAATTCATAAATTTTTCTTATCTTCTCTTATTATGATCATTTTTTTATATAATCTTGATATACTTAGATTATCTTTTCTGATATTATCAGTTAAGAAAAATAACTTATATACAAGGAGACAGAATGGTAAAAAAATTACTATCTGCAATGATAATTTTAGGTTTGGTTGGGTTGTTCTCTACAACTCTCAATGCAGCGGATGTACCAGCTAAAAAGAAAAAGCAAACACCTCAGGGACTCTATCTTACACCCAAAGAGGCACATGATATGAAAACGGCAAATCCTGCTAAAGTACTTTTTGTTGATGTAAGAACACCTGAAGAGCTCTATTTTGTGGGCTATGCTGTTGATGTAGACAAGAATATTCCTTTGGCATATGTAGACTACTCCAGACTGAACAAAAAAGGTAAAAAGTTTGCCAGTGCAAAAAATAAAAACCTTATTGCCCAGCTTGATGCAGCAATGAAGGCAAAAGGTTTGACAAAAGAGGATCCTGCAATCTTCATCTGTCGATCAGGAGACAGAAGTGCAACTGCAGCAACTATGGCCAACAAAGCGGGCTATAAAAAAGCATATACAATCACTACAGGTACAGAAGGTGACAAAAGTGCTGAGAAGAAAAGAACAGTCAATGGCTGGAAAAATGATGGTCTTCCATGGACTTACAAGTTCAACAAAGATCTCTTCCAATACGAAAAACCATTTAACTAATACTTCAATACCTTTGCAAACTGGAGACATCTTCAGTTTGCAAGCCTCAATTTTAAGGAAATAATTTTCATGAACAAACACAATCATAATAGTAACGGTTACTGGAATCCCTATGTAGGCGGTATCGTGCTGGGGACTATGCTATTTCTAACCTTTGCCATTGCCTCCCAAGGATTTGGTGCCAGTGGGACATTCTCAAGAATGACTGCCCAATTTTTGGTAGACAGTGACAAAAGCTGGCTCAGTAATGCCTATATAGCAAGCTATTTTAGACACGGAGACAATGCCTTACTCAACTGGACTGTGATAGAAACATTCGGTATTCTCATCGGTGGTTTTGTCAGCGCCCTATTGGCAGGCAGATTTGTTTTCAAAGCAGACAAGGCTCCTTCCTACCCCTTGTCCAAAAGGTTTTTTTGGGCATTTATCGGTGGTATGATCGTTGCTGTTGCCACGAGATTGGCTCGCGGATGTACCAGTGGACAAGGACTTGACGGTATGGCAACTTTCTCTGTAGGTGCATGGATCTTCATGTTCACTACCTTCGCTTCAGCACTTATACTCTCTCCACTCTTTAAAAGACAGTGGAACGATGAAGGAGAAAAATCATGATCGATACACTCATTCTTCCTCTTTTCAAAAATGGATTCTTAAGCCCAGAAGCCAATATGTTTTTTGCTTTGATTATGGGTATTGTCTTTGGTTTCGTACTGGAGAGGACTGGCTTTACCAGAGCCCAGCATATTGCAGATGCCTTTTACTTCCGTAATCTTGCTGTACCCAAAATCATGGGGAGCACAGTTGTGGTCGCATCCACTTGGATGATCATCTTCTCATGGTTTGGCTGGATCGATCTCAATCTTTTATTTACTCCATCTACCTACATATGGCCTTATGTGGTAGGCGGACTGCTCTTTGGTGCAGGTATGGTAATAGCTGGTTACTGCCCAGGTACTGCTGTTGCAGGACTGGGAACAGGCAAAAGTGATGCACTTGTATTTCTACTGGGTGTCTTTGCAGGGATGTTCCTCTATTTTATCCTCTACCCTTTCATCGCCACTTTTGCAAGCTCCACCAATCTAGGTGTAGTAAAACTGCATGACCTCTTCGGTGGCAATGAATACACCTCATATTTACTTACTGTTGCACTTGAGAGTGGTATCATCCTCTTTATGATGCTTTTACAAAAACTGACAAGAAAAGGAACGAAATAATGAGTACGAAAACAACGATCACAGGTGGTGCACTGATACTGGCAGGCGGACTGGCGCTGGCTGTCTATGCCAATACCAATGTCTCTGCACTTGCCAATGCAAAATCAGCCACCGTGGCAAAATATATCAAACTAAGCGACAGTGCACTCTCCAAAGGAGACAGCAAAGCTGCTGAAAAGTTTGCCAAACAGGCACTTGCAACAGATCCGAAAAATAAAGAAGCCCTTGCAGGATTTAAAAAGGTGATCCTTGTATCCTGCCCAAAGAGTGCTACCCCGGCAGCCAGTACGACTACGACACCTGCAGCAACACCTGCAGCCGCACAGCCTGCTACTCCAGCAGCAGAGCCGGAAGAAGAGATGGGCTGCATCTAACAGAATGTCTCTCTTTACTAAAGCCATACAACCACTCATCCTTTTGGGGATGGGTATCCCACTACTAGCGGATATCCCCTCTGCCCCACAAAAGATACAGCAGGGTATCACACTTTTCAAATCCAAACAGTTTCAACGCTCCTTCACGCTTCTGGAACCTTATGCCAAACAGGGCTATCCCAAAGCACAGTTCACTATCGGCCTACTCTATGATATGGGCAGTATCGAGAAAACAGACAAACGCAAAGCCGTACTCTGGTACCGAAAGGCTGCAGACCAGGGTCTTCCGGAAGCCGAATATGATATGGGTGTCATGTACTCCAAGGGTGAAGGCATAGAGAAGGATCTAACGAAAGCACTGCTGTGGTATCACAAGTCTGCGCAGCATGGCAGTAAACACGCTATGTACAATCTGGGTGTCGCCTACGAAAGAGGCTATGGTACAAAGACCAATCTCTCCCAGGCAATCCAATGGTATGAGAAAGCTGCTACCATGCAGATGCCCAAAGCCACCTACAACCTCGCAAGCCTCTACTATCACGGCAGTAAAGTCCCCAAAGATATAAAAAAAGCCTTTAGCCTCTACAGACAAGCATCTGATCTAGGGCACATAGAAGCCGCCTTTACACTAGGCTACATGTTAGAAAATGGACTTGGTACAACCAAAAACCTTGATAAAGCAAAGTACTGGTACAAAGAGGCTGCTATCAACGGACACAAAAATGCCCGCAAAAATCTGGGGTTTGTGTTACAGAAAGAGGGAAAGGCGGATGAAGCTAACTACTGGTTGAAGAGAGCCGACTAAACTCTCTTGCTGACAATGTCACTTAACACATCATGGGCATGGTTGATCGCCATAGCGATCGATCCACCACTATCAAAGACAATATCTCCTACCATATAAAGCCCCTCCACACTGGTCTCATGCTGCGGATTAAAGAGCGGTTGTCCACTCTCATCCAGATCGATATGGCAGCTTCGCAGGAAATCTACAGGTGTGGTGCCGCCCAGGGCATAGATGATCCTGTCATAGATCGTATGGTGGCCATTGGCATAGTTGACCTTGATACGCCCCTCATGGTTTTCGATCGAATCAATATCGGTATTGTAGCGTACACGTAGCTTCTCCTGCTGGTCATACTCTGTGATCATTTCACGATTGATAGTATTGGCTCTGGCAAAGGTATCTTTGCGATACGAAAGGGTAACATCGTTGTCCTTACTCAGGTGGCAGGCATACTCCAGTGCTGTGTCTCCTCCACCTACGACCAGTATCTTCTCATGGCCTCTACAGTCATGTGGATTGTGATTCACAAAGGCTCTGATTGTTCTGGGAATTTTATAAGAAGGCTTGTTTGGCTTACCCATTCTTCCGATGGCTACGATCACATTTGTGGCGCGATAGTCACCATTGCTCGTCCCGACAGTAAAAAGACCGTCTTCATCCTTGACCACACCGGAGACTTCTGTGTTGAACAGGGTATCAATCTTCTCGTCATCCAGCAGTGTCTCAAAGTAGTCCAGTGTACTCTCTTTGGTACCATCAAAGAACTCTACATTTCCTTTGATAGTGACCTCCTGCCCCTGCCAGTCTTTGTCCACCCGTTTAGCGTCCTTATAGTACTGTCTGATTGTCTGAGAGTGGTTGTCACCCTTTTCAATAAACAGGATTTTTTCAAGCCCAAAAATAGATGCCTCCACTGCCGAGGCGATCCCCCCCGGGCCGCCACCGATAATGGCAATATTATAAAGATTTTCCATATCAATCTCCTTAGTTAAATAATATTTTATTATACCATAAATATATTATTTCTTATTTTGACCTACATACAATATTTGTTTTTGGGGCTAGACTAGTTTAGAGGTTCTTTCCTAAAGATTTTCAACAGTAATCTGTATAAATCTCCACCTCTATTATTGAACCTGAACTCACACTCTTTTAAGTGTAAGTTGAAGGTTCTCTTGTCCATCCCGTGAAATTTCACTAATCTAATTTTAGCATAACTCCAGAAAGATTCAATACCATTGATATGAGAGTTGCCTCTGACAAACTCATTGGCTCCATGATGCACTCTAAAATGTTTATTATATCCTACATCTACAAGACCATGATATCCACGCCAACCATCAGAATGAATAATACTATCTGGATTCACTTTGCCACGTATAATGCCCTGTAGTGTAGCTTTTGTGACATTAGGTACTATCTCTGTATACACCTTACCTTCTCTTTTTAGTAGACCAAAGACAATTGTTTTCCCTCTGGCACCTCTTCCTCTCTTACCTCTAACTCTAGAAGCACCAAAGTATGATTCATCTACTTCAACTTCTCCAGATAAAGGAGAGGTCTCTTCACATATCTTGACAATTCTTTCTCTTATGAGCATCAAGTATCTGTTAATAGTATTACGATTGAGATTGGTTAAATGAGAGATCTGGGTAGCACTTAGATCTTCTGAAAAGAACCTCACTAGCTCTCTAAATTTTCGCTCTGAAATGTGACTCACTTTTACATACTTGTTTTTCATCGGTATTATCGTACCTTTCTTGTACTTTATACCTTCTAAACTAGTCTAGCCCCTAATTTTTTTATTTATACGCATTTATTCTTCTTCAATAATTTTTATTAGTTTTGCATCTCTAGTTTCTGTCAGCTCTCCCATTCTTACTATAGGTTCAATCTCTATTTTAATAGACTTCTGCTCCTTAAAATAATCACTTACTACGGATAAATGTGCATCATTGGCTCTAATCTTTACTTTCCCAATA
>Ga0256827_10000819_pt1 | contig 19538 bp, 22 predicted proteins | sample CV84metaG_FD_185977 | JGI IMG/M metagenome (GOLD analysis project Ga0256827, IMG submission 185977) | Hydrothermal vent microbial communities from East Pacific Rise, Pacific Ocean - CV84 | ecosystem: Environmental > Aquatic > Marine > Hydrothermal vents | place: Pacific Ocean: East Pacific Rise... | reverse complement strand
CTCCATCTACTTTTGTTTTTGGTGGGGTTAGGACTATTGTTTTTACCCATGCTCCGTTGTATCTTACATACTCTCGGGCTTTGTATACATCTTGTAGGTTGTCGGTAAATATTGCAACTTTGTCGCTTTTGCTTGGATTCATGATATTTAAAAAACCATCAATAAAAACAGGTACAAAGTGTTTTGTGTATTTTACTCTGTCTAGGTTGTATGGGAAGTGGTGTAGGTCACAGAACTCTACTACACGTTGCAAAATATCTACATGGAATGGGGTTATATCTTTCTCTTGGTAGATATAGCTGTTGATTTTGAATGTTGTTTTAAAAAGGGTATCTGTGATAATCTCACAACTTGCCTCTTTGTTTAAGATACTTACATCTGGTTTAATCATCTTCATAAGTACATCATCTGTACCAATAAGCATTTTTGAGTCAGAGTTTAAAATCTTCTCAAACATCTTACGCCAATCATCAGGTAAAATCTCTAGGTTACTCTTTTGGGTAACAATCATTCTCATAAAAGAGAGTTCATGTTTTGTAAAGAGATAAAAACTTGCCTCTCGGGATATAAGTACATAACGGATAAGTTTAAAAGCCGATTTTTGAATATCATCTACTTGAATCCAAGCAATCTCATCATCAATAACTTTTACATTTTTATCTGAAAAAACAATACCATAAGCACCATTAGCAACAGCTCTCTCTATCTCACTATTATCATTTGAGATAAAGAGGTCTCCTTGGTCTATCTTTGATGGGTAAACCGAGACAGAGTTTATCGCAGTAATTGTTGGTGTGGTAATCATTGTACCTGCTGTGAGGTTCAGTAAATCTTCTATTTTCATCTATTCTTTTAACCTTAATGTTATTAACTTATTGGTGTACCATTTGTTTTGGGTTTTTCTGGACGAATCAAACATAATCCACTGGCATCTTTGGCAGCCAGTAACATACCTTCACTCTTCATACCCATTAGTTTTGCTGGTTTTAGGTTGGCAACAACACAAACTTGACTATTTAAAATATCTTCGGCAGAGTACCACTCTTTGATTCCTGCAACCACTTGACGGTTCTCCTCTTCTCCAATATCAACTTGAAGAAGAAGAAGCTTCTTACTCTTTTTAACCTCTTCGGCTTGAACAACGGTTCCAATTTTTAATGAAGTTTCAAAGAACTGGTCAATTCCAATCAGTGCAACACCTTCGGTTGTTGTTCCATTTTTCTTTGCCTCTTTAGCTTTTGCTTTTTTAGCTTCTGCCTCGGCTTTCTCTTTTTTAAGTGCTTCAAGTCGTGCATCTACCAAAAGTTCCTCTTCTATTCTTGGGAATAGAGGTTCTCTCTTAGCAATAGTAAATGGAGCTAAAACTTCATTGTCTCTAATATATTTTGTAAAGTTTTCAGGAGTAATTTCAAAACCTAATGCTTTACAAATGGTAGAAGTTGTTTTTGGCATAACAGCATGAAGCATAAGTGAAACTTTTGCTAAAATAGTAGCAATTAATCCATTAAGAGCCATAGTCTCATCTGTTTTGCCCTCTTTAATCATTGTCCATGGCTGATACTTATCAATCGCTCGGTTTGCCACACTTAGTGGTCTCCAAAGCTCTTCTAAGAATCTATGTAGCTGAAGCTCAAAAATAAAAGGTTCAAGTTTATCTAACGAAGTCTGAACCTCATCAAGCTCATCTTGATAATATTTTGATACTAAATCAGACTCTACTCTTCCTTCAAAATATTTTCCACTCATACCAATAAGACGGTTAAGCAAGTTTCCAAGGTCATTTCCAAGGTCTGAATTTATTCTATCAATTAAAGCTCTTTGTGAAAAGTCTCCATCGCCACCAAATGGAACTTCACGTAGCATAAAGTAACGGAAGTTCTCTAAACCATAAGCATCTGCAACCTCTTTTGGGTTAACCACATTACCTTTTGATTTACTCATCTTCTCGCCATTACGAGTCCACCAACCGTGAGCCCCAATATGTTTTGGTAATGGAAGCCCTAAACTCATTAAAAATGCTGGCCAATAGATAGCATGAAAACGTAGAATATCTTTTCCAATCAAATGAACTCTTGCAGGATGATAATCCATTCTTGCATCATCTGTGCCATATCCAAGAGCTGTTACGTAGTTCATCAAGGCATCAAGCCAAACATACATAACATGTTTTGGTTCATTAAAATCTACTGGAAGTTTTACACCCCAATCAAAGGAGGTTCTTGTAATAGAGAGGTCATTTAATCCACCCTCTACAAAACGAATAACTTCATTTCTTTTACTCTTTGGCAAAATACAGTTTGGATTCTCTTCGTACCATTTAAGCAATCTATCTTCATAGGCTGAAAGTTTAAAGAAGTAACTCTCCTCTTCAACCACAGAAGTTGGTCTGCCACAATCAGGACAAAACTCTCCATCAACAAGTTGAAGTTCAGGAAAAAATGTCTCACAAGGAATACAGTAGTGACCTGCATAGGCATCTTTATATATATCCCCATTTTGGTGCATAGTTGTAAATGCTTTTTGAACCCCTTTTTTATGCTCTGCATCAGTTGTTCGTATAAACTTATCATAAGATATATCAAACTCATCCCACAAGTCTCTAAACTTTTTTGAAATCTCATCTGCATACTCTTGTGGCTCTCGTCCTCTGCTCTTTGCTGACTCTTCTATCTTTTGACCATGTTCATCTGTTCCTGTCAAAAAGTAGGTATCTTCGCCAATCAGACGAGCGTATCTAGCAAGTGTATCTGCAATAATAGTAGTATATGCGTGACCGATGTGTGCAACATCATTAACATAGTATATAGGTGTAGTAATATATGATTTTTTACAAGACATGTAGTAGTATTTCCCTTAAACAAATGAGTTTAAATTACGATAAAGTAATATTTTTTGGATATTTTAGCTAAATATTGCTGTTAATGTAATTTATCTACTTTAAACAAGGTATTATTTCGATTCATAATAATTTATAATAGAGGGAAAAATGTATAAATCTATATTTATATCAGACATACATCTAGGCTCTTCTCACTCTAAAAGTGAACATCTTTTTAAACTACTAGAGAGCATAGAATCAGAAAAAATATTTTTAGTAGGGGATATAATCAATAATATTCCACAACCCAAAAAGCATCCTGATGTAATCAAATTTATCAAACTAATTCATAGTAAACCGTGGGATATTATATATATAGAAGGCAATCATGAAGAGGATAAAAATAGACTATCTCCTGTTTCATTATCATTTGGTAAAGAGTTATTTCCTATACACAACTATATTTATGATAATGGTAAACAGAAAATATATATTGAACATGGACATGATTTTCATAAGACAAATATAATTAATATTATCCTGCAAAAAATTGCTGTATATCTAAAATTTAGAAAAGATAAAAAAGGCAAAAAAAGAGTCAAAAAAGGAAGTAAAAGAAAAAGTTTTTATAATAAAATAATGAAGCCACTCGCACAAAAAGTGCTTATATACTCATTTCAATCATATATAGTTTCAACTACTAAAAAACGTGGTTGTAGTGTAGCTATATGTGGACACTTTCATGTTCCACAAGATAAATATATTAAAACTATACGTTACTTAAACTGTGGAGATTGGATTGAAAATAGTAGTTATATTATAGAAGATATGAATGGAGATTTCTCTTTAATCAATGCAACTTCTCCCTAACATCATAAAGCTTCCAATAGGTATCTATTGCCTCATCTAACTCTTCATCTGTTAAATCTGTCTTCTCTTTTACAGAAAAGTTTTCAATCCACTCATCTGGCATAACAGATGTCTCTTCCATTGGACTTTTTAGAAATGCTTTTAATGAAGCTTTAAAGGTTAGCTCTCCTGAAAATGTTTTTAGATATAACATATAGATTTTTTCTAGAGAATAAGGCAGATGTTTATGACAAGGCATACAGTGATTTGCATATATATATTTTTTTGGCTCTGCCTCTTTGGCATTTAAACTCAATGTTAGAAAAGTTATAATTACTATTTTATTTATCATCTACAGTTCCTTTTAAAAAATCTACTCTAATAACTGTTCCCTCTCCTAGAGTTGAACTTACCTCTATCTTTAGTGAATACTCTTCTATAATACTTTTTACAATATTTAAACCAATTCCAAATCCACCTTCAGAGCTATTAAATCGACTATAGCGTTCAAAAATATCATTAACCTTTTCAGTCTCAATTCCTATACCTGAATCTTTAACTATAAAGTGGTCTTTTCGTAAAGTAACATGAATTGTTCCTCCACGTTTATTATACTTAATAGCATTTGAGATTAAATTATCAATTACCCTTGCAATTTTAATTCCATCTATAAAAATAGTAGAGTAGTTTAAATCTAGAGTAAATGTAACCTTTTTAGAACCTGCTAAAATAGCAAAATACTCTACTCTATCTTCGATAAGTTTCTTTAAATCAATCCACTCATCATTAGATTTTCTATTATGGTCAAGTGTTAAATAGGTTAAATCTTGATAAAGGTGAGAAACTGTTTTGGCAGCAATATTAATACGAGACAACTTCTTTCTATTTTTCTCTCCCATAATCTCGGTATTCATCATCTCTACATTAGCTAAAATAGCAGATATAGGTGTATTAAGCTCATGAGTTGTATCTTTAATGAAATCATCTAATAGCATTATAGAGTTTTTCATAGGACGTAAGAAAAGATTGACAAAAAAGAGCCCAAAAATACCCAATACAACAAGAATTATTCCACCTAAAGAAAATATTTCCATCATCACATTACTGTACCAATTAGCATCTTCATCAACTTCAATAAATAGATATTTTGTTCCTAAATAGTAGTCATCAAGATAAGTAACAGAGGTTAACATTCCATTTTTATGATAAAAAGATTTATCAAAGTTAACATTTTGACTATGAAGTGTAGAGAAGATTTTAGAACGTTCTATATCGTAAATAGCTGAACGAAATTCAGAACTTCTAGGATAGGTACTTTTTTGTGGAAAATCACGATGAAGTCTTCTTAGTTGTTGAATCTGCTCATGTGCATAATCAGAGAGGATGGTTCGTTGATTTGAGTACATCAGTTTCTCTTTACTCTGGTAGTAGAATGTCCCTAAAAGAGACAATATCATAACTACCAAACTAAAATAGAGTGCCAAGAATCGTCTTAGCGAACTCTTTTCACTGCTACGAAGTAAATTTGTACCCTTGTTTTTTGATACTGACAATTCGTTCCTTACCTATAATTTTTCTAATATTCTTAATGTAGGTTCTTAAAGCTGTGTCACTTGGGTCTTCGTCATAGTCCCATAACTCTTTATAAATTCTATCATGAGAAAGTACCTCATTAGGATGCTTCATAAAGAGCTTAAAGAGTGCAGACTCTTTATTTCCTAAAGTCTCTGCAACACCATTAACCAAAAGTTCATTTGATTTTGTGTTATATGATATTCCCTCTCCTAAAGAGATTAAATCTGTAGACTCATGAAAAAATCCCCTACGAAGTAGGGTCTCAACACGAATCAAAAGCTCTTTTAATACAAAAGGTTTTCGGATATAGTCATCACAACCACTCTTAAAACCTTTTTCTAAATCGTCTACACCATCTAGTGATGTAATAAATACGGCAGGAGCAACAACATCGTTATCTCGTGCCTCTTGAAGCAGAGTAAATCCATCAATTCCTGGTGTATTTACATCTAATAATAACAAATCATACTTACTCTCATAGAGTCTGTCTTGTGCCTCATACCCATCATAAGCACTAGAAACAACATATCCATTCTCTTCTAAAAAGTCTGTTATTGTCTCATTTAAATTTGCATCATCCTCTAATAGTAATATCTTACCTTTTCCCACGGCTGTTTCCCTCTACTTATACAAACTGTTTTGCCCAATTAACCAAGCGACCTGCACTCATGCCACCTGAAATACGTTCTATCTCTTTTGTTCCCCTAAAGGCAATCATTGTTGGAATTGAGCGAATTCCATACAATGCACCCAAATCTTGATGTGCTTCAGTATTAACTTTTAGAAACATTACCTGAAGTGACATTATTTGAGATGCCTCTTCAAATGCTGGTGCCATCTGAACACAAGGGCCACACCAAGGGGCCCAAAAATCAACCACAACAGGAATTTCACTATTAACAAGAATATGTAAAAGCTCTTCTTTATCTACTTCTAAAGGTTTTTGATTTAACATAGACTCTTTACACTCTCCACAGTTCGCTTTTGCATAGCTCTCTCTTTTGGGTATCTTGTTTACTTTGCCACAATGTCCACATACAACTTTAACATTCATTTCAATTTTCCTTCTTTACCTATCTATTTTTCCTGTATAAGATATTATATCCCTTTTAGATTAACAAATTATTACTAATTTAAGATAATTTAACTTTTTTATATTATTATTGCCATAAAACTTAACAGAAGAAGACATTATGTTAACAAAATATTTCAAAATAATTTTAAAATTTTTTATACTATTACTCATTCCGATTCTACTCTATTTTATAATTGCACACACACTTACCCTCTTTCCTATCCAGAAGAAGAACAATACTACCCAACAGTTAGAAAAGGTATATATTCTCTATAATGAGATGCACTCAGATATTGTTATAGATATTGATGCTTTAGATAAACCATTTAAAAAGTATCTAAAAGATGTTATTCAAAATAGAAATGGTTATTTAGCCTTTGGATGGGGAGATAGAGAGACATATCTTAATACACCCACATGGAACGATATTAAAGCCTCTACCACACTAAAAGCACTCTTTATTAATACCCCTTCGGTTATGCATGTTCAATTCTATAAAGAGATAAATTGGTTTAAAAATTTAAAAGTAATTAAACTATCAAAGAGGCAAAAAGAGATATTGATAATAACTATTTTAAAAAGTTTTGATATTAATAAAAATAGCCATAAAGGGTATGGTAAAGATGATTTTTTCTACCACTCTCTATATAGATACAATCTTATTAATACATGTAATACATGGACAGGAGATAGATTACGTGATGCAAATATCTCGGTTAGTCTCTGGACACCTTTTAGTTATAATGTTATTGATTCTCTTTTAGAAAGTGAGTAATTTCGTCTGATACCTCTTTTGGAATCTCCTCTTGTGGCATATGTCCTGCATTGGCAAAAAGCTTTAATGAACTACCCTTAATTGCTCTATGAAGTTTATAGGCTTTAGAGACATTAATAGCAACATCATGCTTTCCCCATAGTAGAAGTGTAGGTATTGTTATCTCTTTAAATCTCTTTTGAACTATCTCAATATCATCAGGAACAAGTTGATTGACTGTTCTTAAATAGGCATATTTAGCCATAGGAAATGAAAGATAAGTAGAAGCAAGGTCAATACTCTCTTTTGGAATAAGTTCATTTCTATAAAAAGCATACTTATATGCCTCTTCTGCCATATAGTGATTGCTTAAAAGATAGATACCCAAATAACCCAAAACTGGTGTTTTTAAATCTCGTAACATAGATGGAAGATTCTGTTTATAAGACATACTATTTATCAGAATCATCTTACTAATACTCTTATTTATAAGTTTATCATGCTGTAAAAGAGATAGAACCAAAGCTACACCACCACCAAAAGAGCGACCAACCAACGTAATATCTTTTAAATGATGCTCTTGAATAAACTCATTAACTACAAATGCCTGATCATAAACAGAGTAGAAATCATCTCTAGTTTTAGGTGACTCCCCAAAACCTTTTAAATCTACCATAATAAGATGATAATTTAACTCTAAATAAGGAGCAATAAAACGCCATGTATATCTATTCTCTCCAAAACCATGTAAAAATAGCAATGTTGGGTTCTCTCTATTTCCATATTCACTATATACCAAGGAGAGCTTCTCTACTTTTCTATTAACCACACGATCATTCCATGTCACAGGTACTTTAAAAGAACAGCCCAATAAAAGAATAAGTGGTAAAATTTTAATAACTGTTTTTAGCATAAATAATTATAGCATAAAGAATTATATTTAAATTTATTCTGTATAATGTTGTATTAGAGGAGTATAGATGGTTAAAATTCTGAATATTGTTAATGGAGATACTGCTATTGAAATTATGAAAAAAGCCTATATTAATGGAGATTTTTTACCATGGAATGACTTTTTACACGAGGGTCCTGTACCCCAAACATCATCCATTCACCAACTCTCTAAAATTCGTGCAAAGTTTATAAATCAAAAAGGTTTTGGTTTTTTAGAACAAATTGAAGAAGATTTTTATAAAAGAGACAAAAAGCTAGAGAGTTATCATAAATATAAAAAAATTATTTTATGGTTTGAACATGATCTCTATGACCAGCTTCAACTACTTCAAGTATTGGCATGGTTTCACTCAAATAACAGTGAAAATATTCAACTAAGCCTTATATCTACAAATTACCATTTAGGAGAGTGTTCCAAAGATGAAATTACTAAACTTTTACGCTATGAACAACCTGTTATAAAAGAGCATTTAACTGTTGCTCAAAAAGCATGGTCAGCATTTCAAGAACCCAATCCAATGGAATGGTTTAAACTACTAAAAAGCAATCATCATATTTTACCATTTTTAGAAGATACAATAAAACGTATGCTAGAGGAGTTTCCGAATACAAGAAATGGACTATCACGTTCAGCCCACCAAGCACTTCTTACTATATCAAAAGAGATAGATAACCCAAGAGAGATTTTTAACCAATGTCAGAAATATGAAAAGCAAAAATTTATGGGAGATATCATTTTTTGGAAAATTTTAGATGAGTTTATTGAAAACAAAATTATCTCTTCTCAAAAAAATGGTCAAATTTTAACTATTACAAAACTGGGTCAAAATTTACTAAATGGAAAAATAAACTATCTTCATATTAAACCTATAAACCGTTGGATTGGAGGAACAAAACTAACTAATGATAAAGTTTGGTGTTGGAATATAAAAAAAAGAAGCATAAACAAATACTACTACTCTTCTGCTCTATCATCTCTCTTGCCTTTTAAATAATTAATCTAAACTTAATTTTTAAACTATATATTAAGCTTAAATTGATAAAATTTTCCATTCTAACTCAAAAGGATTTTATCCATGAATCAAGCTTCTATTATTCAACATATTTCTGATGCAAAACAGGCACATATTAGCTGGATTAAACGTGCTAGACACCTTGTTGAAGGGCTTCCTGTAAATAAAGAATTTATCCCTCTAAAGACAACATCTTGTCGCTTTGGAAAATGGTTATATTCAGATGGGATATTCCTTTGCCAATTAGAATCATCTAATAAACTTTTTAAAGAGCTAGAACTAAAACACAATGAACTTCATGAAACTTATAAAAATATATATAAAATCTTTTTTATTATCCCATCTCAGAAATCACTAATTCAAAAAATTTTTTCATTCAATCATTACAAAATTTCTGCAAACGAACAAGAGAAAGCTGAGATATATTTTAAATATCTCAAGCGTACCTCTAATGAACTTATTGCAATATTAGTTCAATTAGAGAAAGAGATTCAGATACTAAGCTATCAAGATTTAAAAAAGTTAAAACTATCAGATTAAATTTTAACCTCTATTGATATAATCTAAAGCCTCTTCCATAAGAGCAATATGGTAATTCTCTTGATTGTTAATAAAGTTAAAGAAACTGGCAAAATGTTCTGAACTAGAACTCACAGCATCTGCCAATCTTTTACACTCCTCTTTTGCACCAATCTCCTCTTGAATACCATCTTTTAAAAACTGTTTTAAATCGTCAAATTTATAAATCTCTTCCATCAAACTTCTTGGGACACCCAAAATACCCATATGAGCCATCATCTGTCCAAAACTTCTAAGGTGAAAAAATGATTCATCAATTAAAATCTGATATATACGATTTAAAAAGGCATCATTAGAGTTAGCTTTAGAGTAGTTATATACCATAATTAACTCATACTCTTTATAACTCTCTTCAAAAAGAAAAAGTGTTAAGGCATCTTTAGCATCTTGAGTTAATTCAACATTAGGAAACTCTTTTTTCATATTAAACGCATAACTTACATCTTCATCATCAAGCTTCTCTATTACCGATTTTATATAATCTAAGTCACTACTCATTCTAAAAGTAATATGCTCATCTTTACAACTATCAAGCTGAGACTCAATAAGCTCTATTCGTCTAATAATATCAGTTATCATAACTGATAAATTATCAACTTTAATAGGTACTTGATTTACATCATAACTATAATCTATATTATTTTTAATAAAATCGTTCTCTATCCATGTCAGGTGTTTAAATAAAATATTAGAAAACTCATAAAACTCTTGTCGACTTTCTGTTTGTGACATAAATCCACTAAATAAAAGTGCCAACCAAGCTTCATGAATATCTTTAAATAGTTTATGCATTTTGGTTCTCCTCATTTGGTGTACAATCAGTTTTAATATGATATGAAATCATTGGAAAATCACTATCCTTCTGCTTTTGAACATATGTATCAAGAGATGCTTTAAGTGCCAAAGCTACCATCTCGGTACATGCTGCATCTTCTGGTATTTGTGTATCCAGAAGCCCAAGTGTAGCTGAAACCAACTCTTCAGCTCTTGAGAAGTGAATACCTTTTGCTTCTGTAGTAATAAGAGAACCTGCAACAATTGTTGTAGTACATCCAATAGCTTGAAAAGATATATCTTCAATAAATGGATCTTCCTCTTCTCTAACTTTTAGATAAATAGCAACTTTCTCACCATTTTGTGGGTTTTTACCCATACCAACACTATCTGACTCCTCCATTTTTCCATAATTCTTTGGATTCATCATGTGTTCCATAACCAACGCATCAGCTGTCATATATTTTCCTTTTTTTTATTATAAATATTACAAAACTCTTTAAAATCAGAAACTTTAATCCCAAATAAAATTGTTATATTCGAGTTTTGCAAAAAATTTTATTACTATTCAATAAAATTGAACCTACTTTTTACCTAATATATGGTTAACAATTTTATAACCATGATTCAAGGCAATTGCAATGCTTCCACCACTGGCAAAAGCTATATCTCCTGCTATATAGAGACCTTTGGTTTCACTCTCATAATTATCATCAAAAATAGGTTCACCTTTTTTATCAAGAGTAACACCACAAGCCTTTAAAAAATCTTTAGGTGTTGTACCACCTATAGCAAAAACGGCACGCTCATATAGCTCATGAGTACCATCAACAAAATTTACACGAAGTTGACCATGCTCTCCTACTACATTCTCTATATCTATACCTAATTTTAATTTTATGCGACCATCATCACTATAACTTTTTATCATCTCTCTATTGGTAGGATTTGGACGACCCAACTCTGCTCTTCTATAAGTAAGTGTAACATCATTGCTATCGCTAAGCTCACAAGCATATTCAACAGCAGAGTCTCCACCCCCAATAACTAAAATATTCTCACCATTTCCACATTTATCAAGATTATACCCCACCTGTGAACGAATTGATGCAGGAATTTTATAACTTGGCTTATTGGGTTTTCCCATTCGTCCAATAGAGACAATTACATTTTTTGAACGAAATGTACCATCAGAAGTATCAACAGTAAAAATATCATTCTGTTTCTCTACTTTTAAAACTTCACAGTTAAAACGACTATCAATTAGCTCATCATCTAACAGATAATCAAAATAATCAAGAGTACTCTCTTTTGTTCCATCTACAAACTCGACATTACCTTCAAGTTCAACTGCTTGCCCTTGCCAATCTTTATCAACCCGTTTTTTATCTTTATAAAATTTACGAATTGTATGCGAATGATTCTCTGTCTTCTCTATAAGCATCACTCTTCCTAATCCTAAAACTTTAGCTTCTACAACAGCTCCTATTCCTCCAGGACCTCCACCAATAATAACCAAATCATATATTTCATCTATCATAAGCTCTCCAAATTATTATTTACACAAACGCTGATTATACTCTTCTAGAAGTTAAAATGTTCTTTTCTAAAACAGCTATTCTTTCTTATTTTTATCTTTTAAATCCAATCTATTTCCATCATCATCAAATTTACGTTGAAAATTACCACGAATAATAACAAAGGTCATATAGGCAAAGAGTAGACTTGCTCCAATATATACAATATCTCCTATAGGCATCTTAAACTCCTTCTAATGTGTTAGCAATGGTTATTTTTTCAAATCCATCATAATTTTGACGAAGTGCCTCATAGGTTACAATTCCTACTGCTACACCCAAATTTAGGCTTCTACCTTTTCCACCCATAGGAATGGTTACACACTGCTCTCTATTAGCCAAGAGTATATCTTCTCGTAATCCTTTTGTCTCTGAACCAAAAAGAATATAGTCATCTTTTTTAAAAGAGGCATTAAAGTAAAGCTTGTCTGTTTTGGTGGTTGCTAAATGGCTGTTTTCTCCAATAGGATGCTCTTTTAAAAAGAGATTAAAACTCTCCCATACCACCAGATCTAAATCTTTCCAATAGTCTAAACCTGCCCTAGTTACAGCTTTATCATCAATATCAAAACCTAAAGGTTTAATTAAGTGTAATGTTGCTCCTAAATTGACACAAAGCCGTCCAATTGTTCCTGTGTTGGGTGGAATTTGTGGCTCTACCAATACAATATTAAACATGTTTCATCCTCTTTTATTCTAATTTTTTCAACTATATTTGTTATAATGAATTCACTTCAAACACAAGGGATTTATATGAAAACAACATTAAAAAAGATAGTTTCGGTTGCTATTTTAGCACTTTTATTCATAGGATGTTCTAAAGCACCTATTACAGGGCGTAGTCAACTTATTATGGTTAGTCCTCAACAGGAGTTAGCATTAGGTTATCAGAGTGCAAAGCAGGTACTACAAAAAGAAAAAATTAGCACAGACCCACAAAAAAATGCGATGGTTAAACGTATTGGTAACCGTATTGCACAAGTAACTAGTAACCAGTACCCTTCTGCCAAAAACTTTAAATGGGAATTCTTTGTTATGGAGAACGACAAAGAGGCTAATGCTTTTTGTCTTCCAGGAGGAAAAGTATTTGTATATACAGGAATATTTAAATATGCAAGTAATGATGATGAGTTGGCTGCGGTAATGGGTCATGAGATTGGTCATGCATTAGCAAGACATGGAGCAGAGAGAATGAGTGCAGGTCAACTACAACAAGTAGGACAACAAGTTCTAGGGGCAATAATGGTAGGAAGAGGAGACCCACAAAATACAGCCATGGTTATGCAAGCATTTGGAATTGGCTCACAACTAGGGATAATGTTACCTCACTCAAGAACACAAGAGTATGAAGCAGATAATATTGGTCTGGTTCTGGCTGCAAAAGCAGGATACAATCCACAATCAGCCTTAACCTTTTGGGAAAAATTTGCAAAAAGTGGGAAAACACCACCAGAGTACCTCTCAACTCACCCTGCTCCAATAAACCGTATTGCAAAAATCAAGGCTCTACTACCTAAAGTTATGCCTATATATCAAAGAAGTAAAAGATAAAAAGAATAAAAAAGGAGAAAACTCTTTTCTCCTTCTTGATAATATTTTAAAATATAACAAAACTTTTTTAAACAGGACATTTTTTGGTAAACTTCTACTGTAAAATTTCATATAAATTAAAAAAGGAACAGTTATGAAAAATATATACTTAATCTCTATCCTATTAGGAAGTACAATTATTATAGGTTGTGGAAGCTCATCTTCTTCAACAGATTCTCCGCAATCATCTAACCCAACAACATCTAGAACACTTGCTTCTATTCACAAATATAAAATCACTGCCATACCAACCTCAACTCAAGAGTGTAAAGGTGCAAATGGAGATATGGTTATTAAAGATAGTTCTATCTCAGGCACAATAAAAACGGATTGGGGAGACATACTAACTATTTCAGGAACATACAACAAAAGTAGTGGTGATGTAGCTGGTGGATTTGCTAAAAATAGTAAACGATTAGTTGAATATAGTGGAATAATTGAAAATAATATTGGTACAGGAACATGGGAAGATAGTATAGGTTGTAAAGGAACATGGAGAGGAGTGGGAGATGAATCAAACTATATTACATCTCAACAAAATAGTGAAAATATTGACCATTCAAAAAAAGTAGATGCACATAATATAGAGGGGTATAAAATAGGTTTTGATTATGAAAGAGGAACAACAGCCTCTATTAATTTTGGATGTGATGGCTCATTCTCTTTTGATTTAACTCTATCTGGAGTTGTTCGAAATAGTATGAGAGGTGATGATATAACAATTTCAAATTCTAAAATGAAACTTATAGCAAACTCATCAGAAGAGGTTTCTATCTCTCTTGATAAAGATGATTATATTATAAAAAATTACTCAAAAGTAACAGAACTTGATAGCTATACTGTTAATAGTATAAATCAAGTATCAAATTGTAATTAAGAGTATCATTTAAAATGAGTGGAAGAAAAACAGATAAAATATTTGAATTAATGAAACTTTTTGTAGATAGAAAATCTATCTGCAAAAATGGAAAAATTTTTAATAGAGAAGGTTTGCTAATTCAAACCATAGATAATCCAAATGAAGTACGAAATCTTCGACGCTATATTAGTGAAATTGAACAAAACTATCCACATATTATAAAAATCAAAAAAGATGGTTCACACTGTTATAAATTAGAGAGTGTATCTAATATTTTTCACACTTTTTTACAAAATAGTGAAGAGATTTCTTGGTTACTACAACTTATTTATGAATCTGATACAAATCTATTAAATGAGTTAGCCCAAGAGAGTAAAAAGAGATTAGAGAAAATTTCAAAAAAAGAGAAAAATATTTTTCTTTTTCAAGGACTCCCATTTGATGAACTTAAAGAGCCAAGAAGAAAAGATATTTTTGATATGGTTAAGTTGGCAATTAAAAACTGTGAATATCGTGATATTCACTACAACTACAACAACCCAAAAATTTTAAAAAATGCTCAATGTCTCAAATTACTATTTATGGACAATAATTGGTATATTGCCATTAACTCTCAAGAGAGAGGCTTTTTACTTCTTCGATTGGCATTTATTACCCATGTTGAGTATGCCAAAAAAGAGACCTATCAACTCAATCAACTGGCTCAATATAACCACTATTTTAAAACCATTCAGAACCCAATGACACTATATAATGCAACTAAACAAAAAGGCTATTTTTTGGCATCACAAAAAGTAGCAAAGTATTTTAAACCCAATATGAAAAAGTATCTTAACTCTCAAACCTTTATCAAAGAGCGAAATGATGGAAGTGTAGAGTTTACTTTAGAGTATACACAAACCTTAGAGGTATTACCTTTTATCAAACGATGGTTACCCGAAATAACTATTATATCACCTAATTCTCTTCAAAAAATATTAACAGATGAACTAGCAAACTATCTTTTAAAGATTAAGGCTCTCTAGAAGTTTATGAAAACAGCTACTACCACTACTCTCTTCATCAAACCCTGTAGCTGTTTCCCTATAAAATTCTGATTTAATAATATCTCTACTCTGTAACTCTATCACTTTTAAATTGAGTTGACAATCAATTTTTACAATATTTTCTCCATATATCATAGACTCTTTTTTCTGAATTTTGGAATTAATATCTATAATATAGTTAGCCAATTTTTCATCCCTAACCAAACAAAATTTTTTGGCTATTTGACTCTCTATTATCGAACTAAATTCACTCTTATTAATATGTAAAAACGCCCTCTTTTTATCATTAGTAATCAATGGTTTTAGCCTCGTAGTCTCTTTTTTAATACTTTTCGGAGCTAAAACTCCAAAAAACAAAAGCAATCCCAACCACAAATAGTTAAAATAGAATTTTTTTTGAGGAGTTCTTTTATTTAAAAGCTTACAGAGATTTAGAGACTCAACAGCATTAAAAGTCCCTGATTGATTGGATAATGCATTAACTAAGCCCACCAAATAGAGCTTTTTATCTCTACTAAAAAAGACCCCACTCCCCGAAACCCCTCTCATATACTCAATTGCATCTTCTCCTGATGTATCATTGGTAAGATTATCTATCTCTATCTTAAAAGTTTCTCTCTCTATATCATTACATTTGGCTCTAAAATTATGAGCTTTATCTAAACCAGATGGAAACCCACGAATATAATAATCGGCTTCATACTCCACCTCAGCCAATGCAACCATCTGAGGGAGTTGAAGTCTAAACTCTTTGGTATCAAGAGCCAAAATAACCAATTCCCCTACAACCTCTATAGCTACAGCATAATATTCAGCCTTATTTGAAAAAACAAACTTAACCTCATCAGCCTCTATTTTATGAGGTTTTGATTTTTTGCCATAGACACAGTGATAGACAGTTAGAATAGAGAGGTAATTATTATACTTAATCAATACCCCCGTTCCTTGCTCTTTTGGGGTTATAATTTGCACGGTTATAGCTTTTATACTCTCTTTTATCTTCTGTTCATTCATACTCTTCCTATATGTATAAATAGGTTATACCCCATCTATATTTTTGTCATAAGAGTAACTTAATGTTTTACGTTGATTGGCTTGTAGTGCTATTGATACAACAGGCAAGAGTATTATGGCTCTTGCTGTTTTTAGATAGTTTTTCATGAATTTTCCTTTTTTATTGTCTCTCTAATGAACCCATATCAATAGTGCCATTTATCACTCTTGGTTTACCATCCATATCAATACTTAATAACTCTACTACTTGATTATATATATCATCATTATCGAAAAGCTCTTTGAAGGTTGTACTATTTGGATTGAGTCCTTTATCAATGACAGGGGAGTTATTAGAGAGAGTTTTTTTATCACTATTTAGATAAATGTCACCTACAGAGGAGGGTTGGAGGTTATGTTTTTTAATAATATTGTAGTTACCATCCATATTATAGCCGTTAACCATTTCTATTTTACTATAGTCTATATAGTTATTATAAATTTTTGAGTCATTATATAAGCTAATATCCTCATTATTTTTATCAAAAATATTATTAATAAAAACGCCTTTTGTATAAGCAGAACCTTCATTTTCTATAAAAGTATTATTAATAGCATAAGAGGTATCGTGTTCATAAAAAATAGCTCCATAATCTGCTTTATTTTTCAAAAATATAGAATTTATTATTATTGATTTCTCTGAACTAAAGCCTCCGCCAATTTTAGCAGAATTGTTAACAATAATTGAATTTTTTATTATTGGTTGAGCAAAAAAACCTCCTCCACCATTTCTTGTACTATTATTAGAAATAATCAAATTTGTCAATCTTGCCTTACCCGTACAAAATCCACCTCCACCTACATCACCATTATTATTGGAGATTGTTGAGTTTATCATTGTGGTTTCTATTGAGTAAAAACCTCCTCCATAATGTGAAGCAATATTATTAGAAATATTTGAATCTGTAATAGTTGCTAATCCTTCAGAATAAAAACCTCCTCCACTTTTGGGAGAGCTATTATATGAAATAGTTGAATTTTCTATATCTATTTTTCCAAAAGAGTATATACCCCCTCCATTTCCTGAACTATTGTGATTATGAGAGATAGTTGAATCTATTATTTTTGTATTGATATGTGAATAAAAACCAACAGCAGAACTATTATTAGTTATTTTTGAATTTATTACTTTGACCGTATCATCTAAGCAAGTTTCAGTGAAACAAGCTTCATAAAATCCACCTTCTTTATTATACGAAATAGTTGAGTTTATAACTTCTATTGCTCCATATGCATAAAACCCCCCTCCATTATTATATGAAATAGTTGAATTTATAACTTTTGCCATCTCTTTTGAATAAAAACCACCACCCCAACCATAGGCACTATTATTGGAGATATTACACTCTTTTACTATAATCTTTCTATTGCTATAAACTCCTCCACCTTCTGATGATTGTGATATATTTCCATCAATAATAGAAACTCCTTCTAACAAGAATATTGATTTTTCTGTATTGTTAAATTTAAATACTTGACTAGTATGGTCTCCATCTAAAATAACATCTTTAGAAGTTAAGCCATCAGCTGATTTGATAGTAAGATTATATGCTTCATCATCATCAAATGAAAATGTCCCTATTCTATCTTCTGTAGTTTTATAAACTCCTGCATCAAGTACAATAGTATCATGGTCACCATTAGCAGAGGCATCTTCAAGTGCTTGTCTAAACTCTGCTACAGTAGAGACATGCCAAATATTTCCTCCTGTAACTACATCCTCTTCAATAGATAAGTCTTCTCTTTGTGAAATATTTTCTTGAGTTATCTCAGTACTAGTCTCCTCTTCTCTTTGAGAACTATCTTCAGATATTGCCTCACTATTTTCCAAGCTCTCTTCTCGTGTAGGCGATGAAGAAGTAGAATCCTCACCACAAGCATTAAACAGAACAATCACAATAACTAAAAGTATAATTTTTTTTAAATTCATTTTTTTCCTTTTTTATTTTTTGTATTTTATTATAAGTTATTACCAAAATTTGTCCTATTTAAAATAGTTTTATTATATTTAAAAATATTTTCATTTTGAAGCTGTGCTTATTGCTAAACCGTTAAGTTTGTCTGGGTGTGCATAGTTACCTTGCCAATCTGTTGCCAAATTAACTTCAACATAAACCAATTGAAAATTTGGTTTTTCTACCTTAAAAATATATTTACCATTAAAAATAATATCAATAGTTTTACCATCACTTTCAATACTACCAATGATTTTTTTGTGTCCATTAAAAGACTTCTCCTCTATAACCTTTCCACTTACACTAATTTTATTTTGAGAGAAAAAAATAGTAACAATACGCCCCTCTTTACTCATAAGTGTTACTCCAAAACCTCTTGTACTCAAATAAGCATCGACATCAAAAGTCACTCCCCATTTAGCCTTTGGTTTTTTAAGTTGAACTTTGAAACTTCCACTATGATTTGGTATATAATGCCCATTATCAAATTTAAGTGAAGTTGAAACAGTGGTTTCAGGTAAATCATAAGTGGCATCTTTAAATTTGCCCTCTATAGAATTAGAGAACTGTTGCCCCCCTAAGTTAAAGACCATATCTGCCATGAGAAAATTGCTAGTTGCTAATATAATTAGTGTTAATTTTGTTAAATAATTTTTCATATTTTTCCTTTTGTTATTGTTTAAACCTTAATTTTTCTCTATGAGATTAACATAGGGTTTTTTAGTATTCTCAATAGGAGAAAGTGTAGCTTGTTGTGGCAAAACCATTCCCTTTTTAGGTTTAATAATGGTGCTATCTTTAGGATAGAGTACTTTGTTGGATTGGATTGTCACATTTTTAGGTAAAAGTATTGGCTTTCCAGCCTTTGTTGTTGGTAGGGGTGGCGTAGTGGTGACATTGACTACTTTTATCTCTTTGGCTTTGATGGTCTCTACTTTTTGAGATGTTACTACTTTGGATTTCATCGTCTTTATAATTTCGATATTTTCTATTACTTTTTTCTCTTCTTTTGCAGGAGGTATTTTATCAGTAACAGTTGGAATCGAAGGCTTTAGCCTCGCTCTCTC
>Ga0256827_10000818_pt1 | contig 19542 bp, 21 predicted proteins | sample CV84metaG_FD_185977 | JGI IMG/M metagenome (GOLD analysis project Ga0256827, IMG submission 185977) | Hydrothermal vent microbial communities from East Pacific Rise, Pacific Ocean - CV84 | ecosystem: Environmental > Aquatic > Marine > Hydrothermal vents | place: Pacific Ocean: East Pacific Rise... | reverse complement strand
TACCACATTAACTTAAATGCCAACATATATAGTAAAATTGCCATAAGCTTTTTTATCTGTACTTGACTCAACTTAAAGTGCATTATATGGTTACCTATATAACCACCAACAATAGCTGATATGGCTACAGAGCCTAAGAGTATTAAATCTATATCAATATAACTAGCATAGGTAAAAAATGAGCTAAGTGCAGAGAAAGGTACAACAAAACTAACAGCAATAGCCACTTTTTTAGGTTCAAATCCAAGTAGAGCAAGTAGAGGAATCAATATATTACCTCCTCCAACACCTAAGAGTCCAGCCAAAAATCCAACAATAGTACCAACCAATGCTAGAGCTAAATTACTTTCAACATGAAATAGAGCCTTTTTTTTACCAAACATCATCATAGAAGCACTATAAAACAACATAAACATAAATAGAAATTTAACTATCTCCTCATCTATAAAGCGACTACTATAAGCACCTATGGGAGCAAAAATCAACATCATAGATGCTATGGGAAATACAAACTTATAGTCTACAATACCTCTTTTTATGTTCATAACTGTAGAGGTAATTGTAGTCATAGCTCCTGCAAATAATCCAACAGCCTTGGCTAATGTAAAGTCGACTCCTAGAAAATTTAAAATAGGAATAAGTGCTACTCCACTCCCAGCCCCTCCCATAGAAAATAGTATTGACAGTAGTAGAGTTATAGTACTATATAGTATGTAATCATACATATTTTATATCCTTTTGAAGCTTTATGGTATTTTAGGTGGATCTATCTCCTCACCTAAAAAAGCATAACTTTTACCTATTCTAGCAACAGGATTAAAAGATATAGTTAGTCTCTCTTTATCAACTATGGCTCTATCATCAACAAAAATCTCTTTTACATTTAAAACAATAGGTGTAGTTGCTCCTCCTAAGTCTATCTCTTGATTAAAGTCACAAAAATATGCTGATGGTACACCCTTAATCATAGGAGGATAACCATCTAATAAACTCTCAGTATCTATATCAAATAGTTCTGCCTCACTTGAAGAAGAGTCAAGCTCCTTAGAGCTAAAGTGCATTTTTTCCAAATCTTTCTCTTCAACCATGCATATTGTACATTTTTTATTTTTACGAATATTTGCTAGAGTATCTTTAGGCATACCATTAGACTTTTCTCCCACGCTAATTAAAACAGTAGCAGGGTTTGAAGATAGTCCAATAAAGTAACTAAAAGGGGCAATATTCACTACTCCATCATTTTGAGTAACTACCCATGCTATAGGACGAGGTAAAATTGTTTGAGCCATAAGTTTATAGTTATCATTTAATGTTGTATCTTCAGATAGATTAAATATCATTTTTTTCCTTTTATGTTTAGTGATAGTATCCAATCTACCATACCATCTATATCTTCATTACTCATCTTTTTATATGCTGGCATTGGTAGTTGCTTACCATCCCACTTACCTTTCGTTCCATTTTTAATGCTATTTATAAGTTCATCTTTTTGCCCTACATTATACCTAGATGCTATCATTTTAAATGATGGTGCTACCTTATCTACTTCTATGTCATGACAATTCGTACATCTTTGTTGCTCTAAAACGCGTTCATAAAGAGGCATAGTTTTCAATCTCTGTTTCTCTGCCATTATTTTTAAGAGTTCTTGATTATCGTAACTATTATACATATATTTTCCAATAGCTTCAAGCTCATCTTGTGTTACATTACCCTTTTGAGATGGCATTACACCATAGCTATCGAGACTCTCTTTATCACAAAAAGATTTCTCTCTACTAGGAGATATAACATAATCTTTAATAAATGCTACAACTTTATCTTGATGTTCTGATGGATTAAAAGATTTAATAAAATCTTTTAAATGAAATGTAACAGCCATCATACTTGGAGCTATCTCATTTTCAAAACTTTTAGGAGGCATATCAAGATTATGACACTTTGAACACTTCTGTACTAAAAGAGCTGAACCATTTAAACTCTTTTTTGGTTTACTATCTTCACAAGCTGTTAAAAAAGCTAACGAAAATAAAAGAGATACCGATGTTAAAAGAGTTTTTTTATTAAAAAAATACATTTAGAACCTTTATAATATTTATTTATAATAATTATTTGTAAGAACTATACAGTATCTATCCTTAAATAGCTAAATTTTATCTTTAATTAGTATATGTAGATACTCATAAGTTTTATCTGCTTTATGATTTCTATTTGCTGTTTTATCTGCTTTAAATCTTTTATATTCTTTTATTTCTAAACTATACTGTCCATATTTTTCCATAATATTTCTAACATCACTTTCACTCATTAACCCCTCATTATTATAACTTAAAAATATATATTTGAATTTTGCATTTTTTATTAACTCTTCAAAACTTTTATGTACTTCCTTTTTTTTACAATAATCTGAACGGTTATACTCTCTTAATCCTGTTTTTCCTTTTGGAATAAAAGTATCATATTGACTTATGGTATTTAACATGTGATAGTTTGCACTATATTGCCTCTGATTATATGGTGGATCTAAATACAAAATATCTCCACTAATCTCTTTTATGAGTTCATTGCTATCTTTGTTAAAAACTATATGAGTATTATTATCTTCACTAAAATAGGCAGGTTTTAAAACAAGTTCTTTAGAAGCAGCTTTTTTAATATGTTTTAAAAAAGCTCCATAAACTGAAGCTGTATTTGCAACTTTGTCAGCACTCTCAATAAGCGAAGCCAATAAAAAATAGTACATATTAGAGTTAATTTTATTACTCCTCTTCCACTCCTCTATTTTAGATCTTATAGTATCTATTTTTTTACCATTTTCATTATTAAAATATTGTCTTTGGCTACCACTTCCCATACAATAATTATTGTATATAAATCCATTATCAATTAAAGTTAAACTATTTAACTCCTCTATGTAATTCTCTTTATCTTCTATGTTTACACTATTTTCAATATAATTTTTATTTAAAACATAACTATAGTGTTCTAAATCATTACTTATTACCTGTTTTACCTCATCTTTAAAGGTTCTACCTACTATACCTGTACCTGCAAATATATCACAAAATACTTTTGTAGATAGGTCACTACCAACAACCTCTTTTACAACTTCATTTATCCAAGAAGATAACTTAAATTTTGATCCTATGTAATTCATCTATTTTACAACCCAAATAATATCAGATAAGATACTATTACCATATAAACATAACTTTTTAAGTTTTTTTTCATTAAAATTCTTTATATAATTATCAATATTTACTTTTAACAGTAAAATTTCAGACTTCATTTTCCAGTGTTGATTACTTTTACTATCATACAAAACTATGAACAGTCTATTTTTCAAATGCCTTCTTCCCTCTTGACTCTGATTTTCATATAACCACTGAATTAACTCCTCTTGATGACTCTTTGCATATTGAAAAGATCTATTAAATCCTTTAGGAAAAATAGTTGTTTTATGATCAAAGGGTATGTTATCTATATGAAAATCAATTAATTTATCATATCTATTTTTATTTGCAACAACATTAGAATGAGAGCTAAATAGATCTTCTACTGCCATAGCCGACCAAAAATTATACCATCTGTTTAATGTATAGTCTTTAAGTTCTTGAGTAAAATTAAAATATTTTATCTTTTTTAAAAGTGACTCTAAACTATATGTTTTATATATAAAATTTGTATTTGTATCCCATGAATTAGACTGCTTTCTTCCCCATCTATAAGGATATACCAATCTTTTTTTTAACTCACTCTCAACTCTATTTAAATCCAAGTAAATCTCCTCACTTAACTACTTCACAAAAAAACTAGCAATATCTTTTACTATATCAAATATACTTTCATCACCATAGTTATTACCACTCCATCTATCTTTTACAAATTGATTTTCCTTCTGTCTTTTTTGATCTAATTTAGTTGATATTTTATAAAATTCTCTAGCACTACTATAACTCTCATCTGTATAGTTCAAATTTTTTGCAGAAGATATACTTTCATCCTCTTTTGCTACTCCACCATAATATTTCCACTCAATTATCTGTTTTAACTCTCCAGCATCGAGCCAAATACCATGTTGATTTAAACATCTATCTAATATTACTCCACTTACAGCTCCATAATTATATCGTTGCATCATCTTTGAACATATAGGACATTTCTTATATTTATCTTTTTTATTAGTCTCATATCTAGGATTGTTTTGTATAAAACGAACCATCAAATAGTCAAACTTTTGTCTATCTACAGTTTGTTTTTCAATTATCTGTTTCATTATATTCTCTTTTATAAAAACACCGTCACATTTACTACAATGCTGAATAAGAACCTCTTTTTTAGAACCTATATTTATATTTTCCAATCTATTTTCACAAACAGGACAATTGTATTTTTCACCTACATCTACAATCTCTACTTTAGGTAGAGTACTCATATTTAAAGAGTTTCTTTTACGACAAAATTGACATACAAAGCCCTGCTTAGGCATAGGTGCAGAACAAAATTGACAACGCATTCTATATCTCCTCTAGTATAGCTTGCTTTTTCTTTTCATATTCATCTACCGATATGAGTTCTAAATCGTATAAACTTTTAAGTTGAGTTAACCTCTCTAAGACAGTTTTTTCTTCTACTAGCTCTTTCTCTTTAAAAGGTTCGACTATACCTGAAGAGAGCATTCCACCAGCATTAGCACCCATAAACATACCAGCCATACCAGCCTCATTGCTAGAGGCACTATCTAGTGCATCTAATTGTCTCATATCTCTATAGCTAACTCCCACCTGTGATGCAGCATAGTGAACTGCTTGGGTATCTGCTATTTTATTTATTCTATCTTTTGTATTTTTATCAAAATCTGTTCCCTCTATTCTAAAATCAACTAAAGTAAAACCTAATTTCTCAAAAACAGGGTCAATCTTATATTTTAAAGCAACACCTAACTCTTCTCTGTTTGCATCTATATCATTATATGATAGTTTAGACTCAGCAAAATAGTCACTCATAGGGTGTAAAATTCGCGAGTTAACAATAGTTGCTAACTCCTCTACAGTAAACAACTCTTGCTCTGAAACTATAGAGACAAAAAAACTTTTAGGATTATTAATTTGTAAACTGTAGTTACCAAAAGCTACAAGCTCTACAGGAAATTTGTAGATAGGGTCTAAGTATTTTATTGGTGATATTGTACCCCATTTCTGATCTACTACAACACTCTTTTTATAGAAATAAAACTCTGTTTTATGTTCACTCTCAAAATTTTGCATAAACTTTTTAATAGTTGTAATAAATGGTATATTTGATGTCTCTATATCAAAAACACCCTCTTGATTAAAAACAGTTTGAACTTTCCCCTCATAGACAAATATGCAACCCTGTGTAGGACCAACTATAAGCTTAGATGCATTCTTAATCTCATTACTATTACCACTCCAACGGTAAAAAAGTATATCTGTACTTTCACTATTCCATTGAATAACAGAACGAATTTGCTCTTGAAATGAACCAAATATTGCCATAATTTTATCCTTTTAAATTTTATTATAACTATTATAGCACAATCCATAAAAAACTTCTAAGTTTATTTGGATGCTTAAAGCAAAGTTAAAGTCTGTTTGTTGTAAAATACACCTTCAAAATTCTTGCTCACACAGATGGGCTATAATCCAAAAGGAACGAACATGGCAGAAAGAAGAAAGTTTAAAAAAAGATATTGTAAATATTGTGAATCAAAAGTTGAATTCGTAGATTACAAAGATTTGGCACTATTAAAGTTTTCATTAAGTGAAAGATTTAAAATTATGCCAAGAAGATTGACTGGTAACTGTAAAAGACACCAAGAGCTTGTAACTGTTGCTATTAAAAGAGCAAGACAAACTGCACTTATTCCATATATCGTAGATAGAAAAAATGTTGTAGAGTCTCCATTTGAAAATCTAAGATAGTCAACGCATTAACTATACTTCTACTTTTAAAGTAGAAGTAGTTTTAAAACTTACTTACTACGCTCTTCTTAAAACTAAAAACCTTTTATCAGCTTCATCAAACTCATACAAATCAACACTATCATTAGCAACTAATTCTAAACCACTCAATCTAACTATCTCTTCTACACTATGGTAGTACTGGTAAATAGTCTCTTGTGACTTCTTGAAATTTTTACTATCTTTTTCAAATAGTGTAAACTCTGAACTATATTTACCATCTTCAAAGTCACTATCTACAGTTAAAAATCTATCATTATCATCTACTATGAAAGATCCTACTGCTACATTTTCAAAGCCATAAAGTGTATTTATATCACAAAGAAAAAGCCCACCATCTTCTAAAACATCTGCTACACATTTTAAAAATACTTTTAACTCATTTTTATTTAAGTAGTTTAACATGTCAAAAACAGCTGTTACTAACTCATACTTTTCATCTACTAAACATAAATCCACACAAGAAGCATCTACACCATTTTCTTTAGCATACTCAACCATTGTAGGGCTTAAGTCTATACCTTTAGCTTTAGGTATGTTTAGTGCCTTTATCATTTGGGATAAAAAGTCACCAGAACCACAACCTACATCTAGTAGAGAAGAGTAGTGAGTTGATTGTAAAAAGAGTAGGTAGTGGGCATATAGTCTAGGTGATGCCTCTTTCACGCCAAGTAGGTCTTCTACTTTAGCGTAAAGGTCTAAAGAGTTTGAAGAGTTACTGTCCATTCTCTACAACTGCTTTTATTTTTTCATATAGTGCTAGTATCTCTGCTTTTTTTGCATAAAAACTATTTTTATTTGCTATGAGGTGAGCAGAAGAGTCCATTATATCTTCAGCAACCTTAAGCCCATTCTCTCTCATAGTACTGCCTGTTTCTACTATGTCAACTATTGCATCGGCAAGACCAACTAGGGGAGCTAACTCTATAGAGCCATATAGTTTAACTACCTCTACACCTACAGCTTTTTTAGCAAAGTAATCTTTGGTAATGTTTACCATCTTTGTTGCTACTTTAATGTTAGGTCTAGTCCAATCAAGTTCATCTTCATTTTTTATGCCTATGGCAACTTTACACTTACCTAACTGCATATCAAGAAGTTGGATAATATCTAACTCTTTTTCTGTAATAACATCCAGCCCAACTACACCAATGTCAGCTGCCCCGTGTTCTACATAAGTTGGTACATCTTGATTTCTTACATTTAAAAAACGAAATTCACCCATATCAAGTATAAGCTCTCTTCCCTCAAATTTAAACTCTCCACCAAATATCTCTGCAAATATCTCTAGTGTTTGTTCTGCTATTCTTCCTTTTGGAAGTGCTATTGTTAACATGCTTTACCTTTTTATTTAACTCTTTATCTCTAAACTTTTTTTCATACCTTGAAAAACTAAAGTTTCATCATATATAGCTTCATCAAAAAAACTACTTAATAGTTCTCCATCTCCACCAGTAAAGTATAATTGTTTACTTTGTCTATGTTTCTCTATAAGGACTTTTATAGACGCGATTATACCATAGCTTATCCCATCTTTTGTTTTAGTTGGAAGCTCTAAGAGTGAAATATTTTTATTTAATGAACTATCTAAAACAGGAGATATTTGTTTATATGCTTCAAGCATTGCTTTTATACCAGGGAAGATATAACCACCAACATATACCCCATTCTCTACAACATCAACAGTTATGGCTGAGCCTGCATCTATAAAAACTCCACTACTGTGGCTTAAACATAGGGCTTTTCTATCTACACCCATAGTACTATACTCACCTTCTATGGTTAAAGTAGATGATATATTTTCCCAATTTTTAATATGCTCAATTTTACTAGATAACTGATGTTTAACAGAGATATATTTAATATTTTCATATCTATACTTCTCTATAGCATCTTTATATGGTAGATGTTCAACTCTTCTACCATCAAAAATGTGAAAATAGCTATTACCAATATCTGCTAAAAAGTATTTTTCATTTTTCACTTTTTAATAGAGTAGACTCGCCACCCACTCTCCTCTAACATCTTTTTAGCATGTGAACATAGTGGTGCATCTATAATTATCTGTTTTTTCTTTATTTTACTATCTATATACTTTTCCAAAAGTTCATGAAGTGCAATAAATTCAGAAACCTCTTTACGAAGCACTCTACTTTTTTTCTTAACACTTATAACTGCAACATAATACTTGAGAAGATCAACACCTATAAAGAGTTGTACTTTTTTTCTTGAACCCAACTCTTTTGGCTTTATCTCTTTAAATGATTTAAAGATTATCTCTTTTTTTTGTAAAAATTCTACTATCTCTTTCATATTTGTTATCACAGTTAACGCATCCCTTGAAAGCCTCCACCACCTTGCATCTGTTGCATTAAGTCTTGCATCTGTTTTTTACCACCCTTACCTGAAAGTTTTTTTGCCATCTTTGCAGCACTTTTAAACTGTTTTAAAACACGGTTTACATGTACTTGACTCAAACCTGCACCCTGTGCTAAACGGCGTTTACGCATATTATTTAATAGATCTGGGTTTTCTCTCTCCTTTGGAGTCATAGAAGATACCATAGCTTTTATGGCTTTTACTTCACTTGAATTTTCTAAGTCCATTTCTCCTAACTGTTTTGCCATATTACCCATACCAGGTATCATGCCCATTAATGATTTCATTGAACCTAGTTTTTTCATCTGCTCCATCTGATCTAAGAAGTCATTAAAGTTAAACTGACCTTTTTTTATCTTTTGGGTCATCTTCTTTGCTTCTTTTGGATCAATTACAGCTGCTGTTCTCTCTGCTAAAGACTCCATATCTCCTGCACCCATAAGACGGCTTACAATTCTGTCAGAGATAAACTGCTCCAAGTCTGGCATCTTTTCACCAGCACCTATGAAACGAAGAGGTACTCCTACTTGTTGACTTAATCCAAGAGCTATACCCCCCTTAGAGTCACCATCAAACTTAGAAAGAACTACACCTGTTATGCCTACTTTCTCTTTAAAAGTTTGTGCTGTTCTTACTGCATCTTGACCTGTCATAGCATCTGCAACATAAAATAACTCATCAGGTTGAGCTACTTTTTTAACCTCTATTAGCTCACTCATAAGCTCTTCATCTATAGCTAGACGACCTGCTGTATCGATAAGAACTACATCATAAAGCTCTTTTTTAGCTTTTTCTAAACCTTGTTTTACTATTTGAGTAGGGCTTAAGCTCTCATCGGCAACTAAATCTACCTCTATTTGAGATGTAATTTGTCTAAGTTGTTCAACAGCTGCTAATCTTTGAAGATCGGCTGCAATTACTAGAACTTTTTTCTTCTTTTGCTCTTTTAAAAAGTATGCTAACTTACCAGTAGTAGTAGTTTTACCTGAACCTTGCAGACCTATCATAAGTACTACGGTTGGTGGTTTTGAAGCAAATGTAAAACCTTTAGGAGCTCCTTCTATAGTAAGTATATCTGTAAGCTTATCTTGTATAGCTTTTAAAAAGTTATCTTTCCCTACACCATGTTTTTTAGTCTCTATTTCAACTGTTGAGATTAAATCTTTTACTACTTTATGGTGAACATCTGCTTTAAGAAGAGACTTCTTAAGCTCTGTAGTTGCTTTTTTTAATGCTTTTGCATCATCATGAAAACGAATTTTGCCTATGGCATTTTTAAAACTATCTGTTAATGTATCAAACATCTTCTACCCTATTATATATAATTATGAAATTCTACCCTATATGCACTTAAAGCCTTAGTTTAACACACTCACATCTTTTTCAATAAAGGAGCCATCAAATCTAAGAACTTTTACACTTTGGAGATCTCTACATCCACTTGAATCTATACTTGTAATCACTACTGAATTACTCTGTTCAATAATAGTTATCATACCTGAACCGTATTTGTTAGCTCTTGTAGCTTTAAACTCTCCACAAGCTAAAGTACCCAAGACTAGATTTACACGACCCGATCTAACTTTAAAATCACCTATATTAGTTGCCATTTCAAAATTATGATAAAATGCTCTATAGCCTTGAATTTTTCTTAGTATTGGCATGGCAAAAGTATGTAAATTTAGTAGTGCCGTTAGTGGATTACCTGGAAGACAAATAACAAATGAGTTTTGCATACGCCCCATCATTATGGGTTTCCCTGGCTTTATATTAATACCATCAAAGAGACTTTTAAGCCCATTAGCTTCAAATGCTCTACCAACAAAGTCAGCATCTCCCATAGATATGCCTCCACTTGTTATGATAACATCATATATTTTTAATTTTGAGACAAAAGCTATGGTTTCATCTAAATTATCTGGTATTACTTTTATGTATGAAGCATTAAAACCTTTTGAGTTTAAAAAAGATATAAGACCGTAAGAGTTACAGTTATAAACCTCATCTTCACTAGCCTCTTCCCAAGGCTCTTTTAGCTCACTACCTGTTGATACAACTGCAATAGATATTTGTTTATATACTTCAACATTTACAATGCCTTGTGAGGCTAAAACTGCTACAGCTCCTGCTGTTATCTCTTGCCCCTCTTTAAAAAGTATGCTACCTTTAGCAACCTCTTCACCTTTAAGTCTAACAGCATACCCCTTAGATATATCACTAGGTAGTGTAACTTTAGAGTTCTCATACGCTAGAGTATTCTCTATTGGAACTACACTATCTACACAGCTAGGTACTTTTGCCCCTGTCATTATTTTAAAGCACTCACCACTACTTAGGCTTAACTCTTTAGTATCACCTGCATAGATGGACTCTTTAACACTTAAAGTTTTTCCTGCATCTTTTGCATTAAGAGCAAAACCATCCATAGCTGAATTATTAAAAGAGGGTAAATTTTTTTTGGAGACTACATCTTGTGCAAATACTCGACCTAGTGCATTTTCTATGCTTACTATTTGAGTAAGTTCTGTTTTAGTGGCATTAGCTAAAGAACTCTCAATAGCTTTTTGAAAATCTACATAATTTTTTGGCATACTATTTCCTATTTATATTTTGCTATATCTTTTGGTTCTCTTGCATTAAACTCATAATCGAGTATTTTCATCTTAGCAGAGTGTAAAAGTACTCTTTTTGATTGAGTTCTACTACCATACTGTTCATCTCCAACTATTGGGTGTCCTATATGTGAAAGATGTACTCTTATTTGGTGTGTTCTACCTGTAGTTATATTTATATTGACTTTTGATTTTTTACCTTGAAGCTCTTCAGGTGTTACAACTGTATGTGCCTTTTTACCACGAACAGGATCAACAAGTGAAAAAGCTTTACCTTTTTTTACTGTAAATATAGGTTCATCTATCTCTACTTTTTCATATATCACACCCTCTACCCAAGCTACATAGTGCTTCTCTACTCTTCGGTTTTTAAACTCTTTTATGGCTCTATCTATAAACTCTCTATTTTTACCTAAAAGTAAAACTCCTGAGGTGTCTCTATCTAATCTATGAAGAAGTTCTGCACCATCTATGGCATCTTGTACCTCATAAGAGTCAACTTGTGCTGGTTTATTTATGGCTATTATATCTTCATCTTGATATAGTATCTCTATATCATCGGGGTACTCAATACGAAAATATGTATCGGTATGAATATCTGCTCTTGCAATCTTTACTTTTTTATCTTCAACAAAAACCAAACCCCTATCTATAAGCTCTTTAGCTTTTTTGTTTGAAATCCCTTGTTGCTGTGCCAATACTTTATATGCTTTATCTGTTGCCATCTTTTTCCTTCTTAATAACTCTTCAACCAAAATTATATATTAGAAATTATATCAGATTTTGATATGTTAAAACTTTTATATAGTGGAGGTTATTAAAATAGCATTAAAGTTACTATTTTAAAATTAGCATGAATTAAGTTATCTATAGAAATATTTAACTCTTTTACAACCTCTTCAACTAAAAGCTTAAATTTTTTATCTTAAATTATAGTTTTTATAATACTCTATTTAAAGATAAAAATAGTTCAAACCTTTTAGACTAATATATTTTAAAGAGTATCTTACAATAGTTACTCTACAAGTATGTGAGTAGTAGATACTGACTATACAACACAAAATAACAAAATACCTTTATGGCTCTTTGGTTTAATGGTATAATTTGATTATAATAAACATAAACTAACTACAAGGAAAATAAAATGGCAAAAGATCACTATTTTGACATAACTGCAAAGCTTGATATGATGGAGCTTAAGAATGCTCTTATAATGGCAGAGAAAGAGGTTGCTAACCGTTTTGACTTTAAGGGTTTAAAAGCAGAGTTTAATTTAAATGAAACTGCTAAAACTCTTAGCTTAAGTTCATCATCTGACTCTAAAATAGATGCACTAAAAGACATTTTAATTGCAAAGCTTATTAAAAGAGGAATTGCAGGTAAATCATTAGAAGAGGTTAAAACTGAAGGCATAAGTGGAGGGAATACAAAAGTTATCTATCGTATAGTAGACACCATAGATAAAGATGAAGCAAAGCAGATAGTAAAAGCTATAAAGGCTATGAAGATTAAAGTAACTCCATCCATTCAAGGTGATGAAGTTCGTGTATCTGGTAAAAAGATAGATGATCTACAGTCTGTAATGGCAGAAGTAAAAACTTTAGACCTAAAAGCACCACTTGTTTTTGGTAACTTTAAATAGAAGGCACAAAATGACAAAAAAACATACTTTTCAAGAGACTCAAGAGATAGAGAGCGTCTGTACCTATTGTGGTGTAGGTTGTGATATTACAGCAGTAGTTGAAGATAATAAAATATCTAAAATATATGCTCAAAAAGATGGTGTAGTATCTGAGGGTAAACTCTGTATAAAAGGTAAGTATGGTTACGATTTTGTAGATGATAAAAGCCGAATAAGAGAGCCACGAATAAGAAAAACTTTTTTAGATAAAAATCCTCATATTAAAGAGAAATTTACCTCTAAACTTCAAGAGTTTGATGCTAACTTTATGACTTGTGAAGTAAAAGTAGCTACTAACATAGCAGCTATGAAGTTGAGTGAAATAAAGAAAAAATATGGTGGAGATAGCTTCTGTGCCATTGGTGGAGCTAGAACCTCTTGTGAGTCAGCTTATGCTTTTCAAAAGTTTTGTCGTGAGACTATGGATAGTCCACATGTAGATAACTGTGCTAGGGTATGTCACTCTCCAAGTTTAAAAGGTATGAAAACAACCATAGGAGAGGGAGCAGCTACAAACCCTTTTAATGACATTTACGAAACAGAGTTTATGTTTGTAATTGGTTCAAACACTATGGAGGCTCATCCTATCATTGCTAACCGTATGGTATCGGTTGCTAAACAGAAAAACAATTTAGCCGTAGTAGATGTAAGAGAGACAAAACTTGCTAAACTTGCTAAATATAACTGTATCATACCATTTGAAGCAAATCTACTCATATTAAATATGATGGCATTTGTTATTATTGATGAAGAGTTATATGATCAAAGCTTTATAGATAATCGTACTAAAGGGTTTACTGAGTTTAAAGAGAAAATATTAAATGACCCTTATGCAAATCCAGATTTTTTAAAAAATATAGAGGGGTATGAGAATTTAGCAAAAATAATTCCAAACATAGCTAGAGAGTATGCTGTTAAAAAATCTATGATATTTTGGGGATTAGGAGTAACAGAGCATTTAGATGGCTCTTATGCTGTTATGGCTCTAACTCACTTAGCTCTAATGACAGGAAACATAGGTAAAACTGGTGCAGGACTTATGCCACTTCGTGGGCAAAATAATGTTCAAGGTGCTTGTGATATGGGTTGCCTCCCTTACTATCTTCCAGACTACCAAGATGCACCAACTGTAGGACTTATGACTCCTCAACTTATGGATGCTATGAATAGTGGTCGAATAAAAGCTCTTTTAAATATGGGTGAAGATATAACACATATACATCCAAACATAGATAAAATAGACAAAGCTATGGATAATTTAGAGTTTCTAATGGTTCAAGAGCTGTTTATGACAGATGTTACAAAAAAAGCAGATATTATCATAGGTGTAAAATCTGCTTATGAGAAAACTGGTGTTTATGTAAACGCTATGAGAAGATTACACCTCTCTCAACCACTTGTGCAAAATAATCTACCAGATGATTGGGAAGTTCTTACTCAAATGGCAGATGGTTTAGGTGATGCTGAAAATTTCCATTTTAAAACAAGTGAAGAGGTATGGAATGAAGTACGAACATCTGCTCCTAGACGCTTTTCTGGAGCTGCATACTACAGACTAGAGAGACACCGTAAAAGAGGTATGCAGTGGCCAATTCATCATGAAGATACACCTATTTTACATCTACTCGATTTTCGTACAGATGATGGTTTAGGAGAGTATGTCTATAAACAGTATGAACTTAGAGGTCAAATAGAAGAGATATTAAGTAAAAAATTCTACAATAATTCACTTAAAGGATTTTACCTAACAACAGGACGAACAATAGCACACTACAATAACTCTGCTCAAACAAATAAAACAGTATCTCTTATAAAAAAACATAGTGAGGATACTCTTTTAGCATCAGCAGAAGATGAAGGCAAGTTTGGAGATAGAGTCATACTAAAAAGTCCTTATGGAGAGACTGAGTCTCTTAGTGTAATATATACCAATAAAATAAAACCAAAAACTCTTTTTACTACATTTCATCATGTAAATAGTAGAATAAATGCTCTATTTGGTGATGAGAGTGATGAGTTAATTCTAACAGCTAGATTTAAGTCTGTTAAGGTTGAAGTGATTCCTGTTGGTAATGAAATAGCTTGTGGTTAGTAGTTAGAAGTGCGTGATTTACCAAAACTATTTGGAGATGAAAGTGAAGAGCTTGCAGTTATGTTTTTGGAACAAAAGGGTTTTAGTATAGTAGAGAGAAATTACTTTGCTAGAAAACTAGGAGAGATAGACATCATTGCTCTAAAAGATGATGTACTTCATTTCATAGAGGTAAAATCTGCTAAAAAAGACTTTGATCCAATCTACAACCTAACACCATCAAAACTAAGAAAAGTTATAAATTCTGCACAATACTATTTAAAGGTAAAGAGTTTAAATTTACCCTTTTGTATAGATGCACTTATAATTAGAGATGATGAAGTTGAATTTATTGAGAATGTTACGCTATAATCTCTACTATGAAACTTACACAAGAACAAAAACTACAATTTGATAAAGATGGTTTTTTAATTTTAAGAGACTTTGCGAACCAAACTAAATGTGAAGCCATTTTAGAAATAGCAAAAGTACACTTGAAGTATAAAATTGAACCCATAGAGACAGAGTTAGGTTATGACGGAAAATCAAAAGAGTTCCGTACAGATATTACAGACTATAGCTCTAAAGTAGAAAATAGTGGTGAGACTGTACGCCGTTTAAGGCAAGTTTATAGTAGAGATATACTATTTAAAGAGTGGATGGAAGATAGCAAAATTCGTCCTATACTTGAAGAGATCTTAAATGACAGAGTAGTTATTACAACAGCTCACCACAACTCTATTATGACTAAAATGCCTCATACTAGTACTCAAACAAGATGGCATCAAGATAGAAGATATTGGCGTTATAATGATGATAACTTAGTAAGTATATGGTTAGCACTAGATGATGAAAATAGTCAAAATGGTGTTTTAGAGTTTATACCTGCAAGTCATAAGATGAACTTTACAGATGATCAATTTGATGAAAAAGAGTACTTTAAAGAAGATATAGAAAAAAATATATCTATTGTAAATACTAAGGTTTCTACAACTCTTCAAAGAGGAGACATAGTCATATTTCACTCACTTCTTTTACATAGAGCAAATAAAAACTCTACAGATAAACCAAAAATAGCATTTGTTTATACTGTAAAGGGAGAGAAGACTAAAGCTATAAAAGGTACTCGCTCAATAGAGTACCCTGAGATTCTTTTGTAACTCATTATTGTTTAATTTTGTAAACTTATGAAAATAGTTGACAAATTAATAGTTATAAGCTATAACTCCTTAATGAAATTAAGTTATAATTTTCAGATAAAAATTTAAAGGATTTAAATATGGCAAAATATGTAGAATTAAATAATGACAACTTTGAAGCAACTGTAGCTGAAGGTGTAACAATGGTAGACTTTTGGGCTCCATGGTGTGGACCTTGTAGAATGATTGCTCCTGTAGTTGAAGAGTTAGCTGAAGAGTTTGAAGGTAAAGCTACTATCTCTAAAGTTAATACTGATGAGGAGCAAGATTTAGCTGTTAAATATGGTATTAGATCTATCCCTGCTATTCTTTTCTTTAAAGATGGTGAAGTAGTTGACCAAATGGTAGGTGCAGCTTCAAAAGATGCATTTGCAGACAAAATTAACGCTCTTCTATAAGTTAAAATAGCAAGAAGTATCTCTTCTTGCTAAAATATCCCTCTAAACTATTTTCTAAAATTATTAATCAAGTATTTAAACTGTATAATTACAAATAACTATTTGTTTAAAAATTTACTAAGCTAAGGATTTAAAAATGTTAGATTGTGCTATTATTGGTGGTGGACCTGCAGGTTTGACAGCAGGTTTGTATGCAACTAGGGGTGGTCTTAAAAATGTTACCATGTTTGAGACAGGTATGCCTGGTGGACAGATAACTCAAAGTTCAGAGATAGAAAACTACCCAGGATTTTTTGAGCATGACAAAACAGGTATGGATTTTATGGATACTTGGCAAAAACAGTGTTTTCATTTTGGATTAAAACACGAAATGAAAAAAGTTTTAAGAGTTGAAAAAACTAATAATCACTTTACTATACATACAGAAGGTGGAGAGACTATAGAAGCAAAAACTGCCATAGTCTGTACAGGTTCTATACCAAAAAGAGCAGGATTTAATGGTGAAGAGAAGTATTTTGGCAAAGGAGTTAGTACTTGTGCTACTTGTGATGGTTTTTTCTATAAAAATAAACCCGTAACTGTTTTAGGTGGTGGAGACACTGCCCTAGAAGAAGCATTTTACCTCTCAAACATAGCCTCAGATGTATTTGTAGTACATAGAAGAGAAGAGTTTAGAGCATCTCCATCTACAGTGGAGAGAGTAAAAAGAAAAGAGAATATTCATCTTGTTACAAATACGGTTATTGAAGAAGTTTTAGGTGATGCTATGGGTGTTACAGGTGTAAAACTTAAAAACAGAGATGGCGAAGTTAAACAACTTGACAACACAGGACTATTTGTTTTTGTAGGTCACGATGTAAACAATAGTGTACTTAAAGATGAGAATGGTGAGTTTATATGTGATATGAATGATTGGGGTCAAGTTATAGTAGACCTTAGCATGAAAACATCAGTATCTGGACTTTTTGCAGCAGGTGACATGCGTATTGAAGCACCTAAACAAGTAGTTTCAGCAGCAGGAGATGGAGCAGTAGCAGCTCTTCAAGTTATATCTTATATTCAAGAACAACAGTAAAACATAGGTGAGTAAAATGATAAAAGTTGGTATAGTCGGTAGTACAGGTAGAATGGGAGAACATCTCATAAACAATGTTGTAGAGAGTGACTCTTTAACCTTAAGTGCAGTACATGTGTTTGATGAGTTAAAAACATCTGTAGCTGAAGATGTTTTAGTTACAAATAGTATGAAAGCTCTACTAGAGGTGTGTGATGTAGTTATAGACTTCTCTGCTCCTATTGCTACTCAAGAGCTTTGTGAAGAGGCTCTTAAAAATCATACAGCACTTGTTGTAGCTACAACAGGATTTACAGAGCATCAACAAAATCTTCTAAAAGAGGCTTCTAAAGAGATGCCTGTACTCTACTCTTCAAATATGTCAGCAGGTATAGCACTTCTTAAACAGTTAGTTGAGCAAGTCTCTGCTACTCTTGAAGATTTTGACATAGAGATAGTAGAACAGCACCATAGACATAAAGTAGATGCACCATCAGGTACTGCACTTACTCTGGGAGAATTTGCTGCTAAAGGTAGAGGATTGGACTTAGATGCTGTTCGTGTTAGTGGAAGAGATGGTCAAATAGGTGCTAGAACTAAAGATGAAATAGCTGTTATGGCACTTCGTGGTGGTGACATAGTAGGAAGACATACTGTTGGTTTCTATAATGATGGGGAATTTTTAGAGCTTAATCATACAGCAACAAGTAGAGAGACCTTCTCTAAAGGTGCATTAAGAGCTGCTAAATGGTTAGTAGGTCAAGAAGCTGGTTTCTATACAATCAATGATTGTTTAGGAATATAAAAAATGACAAATAAGACACAAGGAAAAAACTAACATGTGTGCAATAGTTGGCGTATTTGGTTCAAAACAAGCATCTACAGTAGCTTACTACTCTCTTTTTGCTATGCAACATAGAGGGCAAGAGTCAACAGGAATATCTGTTGCAAAAAATGAGAAAATAACTACTTACAAAAAAAAGGGAATGGTTGCAGATGTCTTTTCTCAAGAGACACTAAATGCTATGGATGGCACTTGTGCTGTAGGACATAACCGTTACTCTACAGCAGGTTCAGAATCTGTTAACGACTCACAACCTGTATTTGCTAAGTATAAATTGGGTGAAATCTCTGTAGTACATAACGGAAACCTAGTAAATAAAACAGATGTAAGAGATAAACTCATAGACAATGGTGCTATTTTCCAAACCGATATGGATACTGAAAATATTATACACCTCATTGCAAAATCAAAAGAGACATCATTGGTTGATCGTATAAAAGATATGTTAAACCACATAGAGGGTGCTTACTGTTTAGCCATACAGAGTCGCTCTAAAATGTTTGTAATAAGAGACCGTTTTGGTATACGCCCACTATCTTTAGGTAAACTCAGAGACGGTGGCTACATAGTAGCTTCTGAGACTTGTGCATTTGAGTTAGCTGGGGCAGACTTCATTCGTGATGTAAAACCAGGTGAAATGCTCATATTTGAAGAGGGTAAAGAGTATGTATCTGAACAAGTATTTGAACCAGACTTTCACCCTTGTGCATTTGAATACATATATTTTGCAAGACCAGATTCAGATATAGATGGTAAAAATGTTTATGCTATGCGTTTAGAGATGGGAAGAAGATTGGCAAAAGAGACACCTGCTAAGATAGACCTAGTACTACCAGTTCCAGACTCTGGAGTAGCAGCTGCAAGAGGTTTTGCAGAGGAGTTGGGTGTACCTTTTGAGATGGCTATAGTGCGTAATCACTATGTAGGTAGAACATTTATTGAACCAACTCAAGCCATTAGAGATGTAAAAGTAAAAATGAAACTATCACCAATTAAACATCTCATAAAAGGTAAACGAATAGCAATTATTGATGACTCTTTAGTTCGTGGTACAACATCTAAGCAGATAGTAAGAATGCTACTAGATGCAGGAGCTAAAGAGGTGCATATGCGTATAGCATCACCTGAAATAAAATTCCCTTGCCGTTATGGTATTGATACAGCTACTAAAGAGGAGCTTATATCATCTTCTAACTCTGTAGAAGAAGTAAGAGACATAATAGGTGCAAGCTCTCTAGGCTTTCTATCTATAGAGGGATTAAAAGAGTCTCTAGGAGATAATAGAGAGTACTCACTAGTAAGCTTCGATGGTAACTACTT
>Ga0256827_10000817_pt1 | contig 19592 bp, 23 predicted proteins | sample CV84metaG_FD_185977 | JGI IMG/M metagenome (GOLD analysis project Ga0256827, IMG submission 185977) | Hydrothermal vent microbial communities from East Pacific Rise, Pacific Ocean - CV84 | ecosystem: Environmental > Aquatic > Marine > Hydrothermal vents | place: Pacific Ocean: East Pacific Rise... | reverse complement strand
TAAAGTTATATATAAGCCTCTCAATTTTTCAAAAACCATACGATCGTTAAATGTGACCAAAGAGAAAGATACTCTCTCTAATCAATCTTTAACAAAAGTTAATGGTATTTTATCAAATAAAGTATTTAAAAACCTCTCGGCTCTTGTTGTAGAGGATAACTTGATTAATCAAAAGTTAATTCAAAATATATTGGAGAAGTTTGATATCTCTGTAACACTTGCCGATAATGGTGCAGAAGCGTTAGATAAAAGACAATCGGATAAGTTTGATATTATCTTTATGGATATTCAAATGCCGATTATGGATGGAGTTGAATCAACTCAAAAAATTATAGAATTTGAAGAGTCTATGAATGAGAAACATGTTCCTATCGTAGCGTTAACAGCCAATACTGTACCTGAGGATAGAGAGAGATATTTAGCTGTTGGAATGGATCGATATCTTAAAAAGCCTATTGATGTGGCAGAGTTGACAGCAATCATAGAGGAGTTTTTCCCTATCCAAGAGATTAGAGATTCTATGCCTCCCTCATCTAATACCAAAAGAGCAAATATTATTCTTTATAAAGAGACTGAGTTGACAGCTAAAATTTATGCAGCGGTATTAACAAATTTAGGATATAACGTTGATCAATATAGTTCAGCTGATATTTTTTTGGAGCAACTTGACAGTAAGGAGTATAAGTTCGCACTGTTTGATGCAAAGCCATTTAGACTTATTAATAGTGATAGTATGATTGTTGAGTTAATACGAGAGAGTGGTGCTACGCCAATTGCTTTTGTGGAAAGAGATAATAAAAAACATTATTGTGAGACATTAAAGCCTGTAGGAGATGCAAATGAAATCTCGGAAAAACTTCGTAAATGTGGATAGAGTAATGAAATATGATATAATTGGTCTTATAATTAATATAGTCTGAGGAGAAGCATGAAAATAGCAATTATTGGTGCAGGTAAATGGGGACAAGCCCTTTACCATGCTTATAGTCAAAAGAATTTAGTCGTTATAACCTCTCGTCGAAAGAAAGATATAGAAAACTTTGTAACGCTAGAGGAGGCACTCTCTTATAGCTATCTTATTTTAGCTATTCCTGCTCAGTTTGTACGTGCATGGATGGAAGAAAACTTTGAAGATAAAGGGCAGAAGATTTTAGTTGCATCTAAAGGAATTGAAACTTCAACAGGTCATTTTTTAAATGAAGTCTATGGAGAATTTATTTCAGCTGATAGATTGGCTTTTATCTCTGGTCCTTCATTTGCTGCAGAAGTAGAGAAATCTCTTCCTACTGCCTTAAAAATATCTTCTACAAATAAAGAGTTAGCCACTGTTTATGCAGAATCACTTCCTGACTTTATTAAAGGTTATGTTGATGATGATGTTGTTGGTGCGGAGGTTGCAGGTGCATATAAAAATGTAATTGCTATTGCAGGTGGGGTTTGTGATGGATTAGAGCTTGGTAATAATGCTCGTGCTGCTCTAATTTCACGTGGTTTAGTTGAAATGACTCGCTTTGGAGACTATTTTGGTGCCAAAACAGAGACTTTTCTCTCTTTAGGGGGGGCAGGGGATCTCTTTTTAACAGCAAGTTCTAAACTCTCTAGAAACTATAGAGTGGGATTAGGTCTTTCCAAAGGGAAGAAATTGGATGAAATTTTGGAGGAGTTAGGAGAGGTAGCAGAGGGAATTCCTACCACTATAGCACTTTTTAATATTGCTCAAAAGAGAGATATTTATCTTCCTATTGCGAATGAAGTTTATAATATGCTTCAAGGTAAAGACCCTTTAGTTTGTGTAAAGGATTTACTCAAATAATATAAGAATTATGTTAATATATCTCAAATATTTAGGATAGTACTTGTATAAAAGAGTGAGACGAAAAATAAAAAAAGTTTTCCGAGAGCTTCTGTTGTACCACAACAGCTCTTTGGAATATAGGGCAAAAGTGTTGACTTTGGTCGTAGCTGTTAATGGAAAAATTACAGAGTGCGAAGAGGAGCTTCTTTATAAAACGGCACGCAGTATCTATAATAATGATGATGAGCGTTCAGAGATTTTAGTAGAGGCTGTCAAGGAGTATTTTGAGAAGATAAAGACCAATAATGGGTTAGATTTTGAGCATTTAATCTTTCAGGTAGAAAAAGAGACACGAGAAGTTAAGCGTTTTGCTGGAAAGATAGATATCTTAATGCTTTTAAGATTTCAAGAGTGTATTGATGATGAAGAAGATAGAATCTATCAGCAACGAGTTATCGCCTATTTGGCAGATTTAAAGGATCGATATGAGTAGTGGATGGGGGTGTCAACATCTGACAACATTTCAAGATGAAAAAGAGTGGTGCCGAATGTTAAAGCATAAGTGTAATCCAGGATGTAAAGGGTGTGTTTTATATGGTAAGTTTCTCTTTTCTCAAGAGAATACCCCCTCTAATGACGCCGATGATGAACGCCGAGAGAAAAAACGACGTTCAGATAATCCATTAGGCTAAGAGTTTTTTTACAATAATATTAATTCTTCCACCATCAGCACGGCTTCCTATAACAGCTTTTGCTTTTCCCATTACTTTTCCCATATCTTTCATAGAGTTAGCACCTACTTGAGTAATAATCTCTTTGAGTGTTACTTCCAACTCATTATCCTCCATCTGCTTTGGTAAATAGGTCTTAACAATTTCAAGTTCTGCTAACTCCTTCTCTACCAAGTCGTCTCGCCCAGCTTCTTTAAATTGAGCCATTGCATCTTCACGTTGTTTTGCATATTTAACTAAAATAGCTTCTACATCCACATCGGTTACTTCACGTCGTTCATTTACTTCAATATCTTTTACTGCAACTTGAATATTTCTTAGTGTATCTCTTTTTTGTTTGTTTTTTGCTCTCATGGCATCTTTTATATCTGATTTTATCTGTGCATTTAAATTCATTGGTTATGTCTCCTAAATTTTAATGGATTATACTATAATCGCATTATGAAAAAATTAACAATAGAAGATAAAACATTTAATCTAAAAGATATTAAGCAACTCTATCCCGCTGTTTTAGTGAAAACAGGTTATAAAGATGAGGTTGCAGAGATGAGCTTGGAGTGGATAGACATAGAGGCAAAGGGAAGAGTTGAGATAACAGGCTATGGTCTCTTTATTCGAATAGGAGATGAGGAGAAGCACTCTTTCCTTTATGATAGTCGAGAGAAGCTAGAGATTGCAATGGCAGAGTTGTCAACACAAATTAATAATTAAATTATAGATTAGTTTTATTATTTAGTCTCAGAAAATAGCACCCTCTAAGCAATATTAGTCTATGATATGGGTATCAAATATGGAGAGCTAAGTGAGCACATTTCAATTTTTACTTTTTCTAGTTTCAGCTATTATCTTTTATCTTTTTTTTAAACAACTTTTTTCAAACTCTTACCCTAAGCGAGGTATCGATTTTGATGCAAAAAATGAGAATGAACAGATAGGTGGTGTAAGTGAGATGAATAAAACATTCTCTCAACCTAAACCACAACTTTCTCGTGTTGAACAGTTAATCGTCATGGCAGAAGAATCAATAGCAAAAGAGGATTATATCGAAGCAGATAAAGCATTATCTAGTGCTTTAATATTGGAGTCAGATAATCAAGAACTACTCTTAAGACAAGGGTATGTTTTGATTCAATTAGAGCGATTTAAAGAGGCAAAAGAGCTTTATCTAGAGCTTATTAAATTAAATCCACTTGAAGATATGGCATATGTTTCTTTAGCCAATGTTCTTCATAAGTTAGGAGAGGATGATGACTCTATTAAGTATCATTTAAAAGCAATTGAACTAGATAAAAGTTATGCTCCTCACTATTATAATTATGGAAATACTCTTTATGAAATAGGAAAAAAAGAGGAAGCTTTAAAAGCATATAGTCAAGCACTTAAACTTGATCCATCTCTAGAGATGGCGAAAAAAATGGTAGAAGAACTCTCATGAGTGAAAACGGTTTTTTAAGACAAGAAGCAACAGCCGAAATTATTAAAAATGTGGCTAGTTTTTGTTCAGAATGTTACCATCCTGTTTTAGAAAAAGAGACTATTTTTTATGATATGCATAGATTTCGATATCTATGCACAGAATGCCAAGAAGTATTGGATATCCAACTCAAGGAAGAGTCTCTGAAATTATTAGATCAGAATAATCATGGGCTTTTTAGTTAAGGTCATCTATTTCTGTGATAATGTCAAATATTGAACATATAATACTCTTTGCAATTTTTCTTACAGGTTGGGGGGCGATTATTGCTTACTATAATAGAAGTCGTAAAAATTTTATTTCATCTTTTTTAGATTCTAGTAATAACATCTCACTAATTATGACTTCTACCAAAATGGTTGAAATTAATAAAAAAGGATTAACCTTTTTTGGAACAGATTCGGTTGAGATATTTAATGCAACCTACCATTGTGTAGGTACTCTTTTTGTAGAAGAAGAGGGCTGTTTAGGCAAGCATAGTCATGGAAAAAATTGGTTAAAAAAAATAGCGAATAGTAGAGATGAGACCATTAAAGTAAAACTTTTAAATCGAGAGAATCAAGAGTATTACTATTTTCATATTAAAGTGACAAAAATTTCAGGAACTAATGAGTACTTGGTTCTTTTTCATAATATTACTAAAATAGAGGGAGAGAAGAAAAAAATTATTAAACTTGCTGAACATGATGCTTTGACCGGAATATATAACCGTGTTAAACTTAATGCTCTGTTTCCTCAATTTATTTTTGCAGCGAATAAATTTTCTCAGAAAAAGTTTTCGATTATTCTTTTTGATATTGATCATTTTAAAGCAATTAATGATACCTATGGTCATAATGTGGGAGATAGTGTTTTAATTGAATTGACATATACTGTAAAGAAGATACTTCGTGAAGAGGATATTTTTGTTCGATGGGGAGGAGAAGAGTTTGTTGTTCTTCTTAAGACCCCCTCTTCTATAGAGGATGCCTATCGACTGGCTTCTCGTTTGAGGGCACATATCGAAGATCATCCTTTTTTACATGTAGGTCAAGTAACTTGTAGTTTTGGTGTAACACAATTTAAAGCTGGAGATACGCAAATAATACTCTTGGAGAGAGTAGATGAAGCCCTTTATGATGCTAAAGAGGGTGGACGAAATCAGGTTATGGCAAAATAGCTTATAGCATTTAGATAGCTTAAGTTATTGAGCTTTTGTTCTCTGTATGCTATATCAAATGCTGTGCCATGATCAACAGAGCTTCTTTTTATAGGAAGATTTAGAGAGATATTTACTCCTTCATCAAAGTAGAGTGCTTTAAGTGGTGCCAACCCTTGGTCATGATACATTGCTACAAAATATCGATAGTTTTTACGACTATTTGGTGTAAATGCTACATCGGGAACTAGGGGTAGGGTGTAAACCTCTTTTTCTATAACTCTTTGAGCCATATCTCGGGCTTCTATAATATATTTCTCTTCATCTCCCAGTACACCATCATCTCCTGCATGGGGGTTTAATCCTAATAGTGCAACGGTTTCATTTTCTTTTAAATCTTTTTTAATTTCACAATAGAAATCAACTAGAAATGAACTTAATTTTTGAGTTTTTTGAATCTCTTTAGATATATCCTTTAGAGGAATATGTTCTGTATAGAGTGCAACATACATTTTAGGACAACCCAACATCATAATAGCATCAGCTTTAAAAAAATCTCGTAATGCATCTGTATGACCTTTATACTTTATACCTGCTAGTTCCCACGCTTTTTTATGAATAGGAAGTGTCATAACTCCTGCAACTTTTTTATCTTTAGCCAACTCTGTAGCTTTTTTAAAGGAGGCAAAGGCATACGCTCCACTCTCTTTATTGACAGTTGAAGGTTTTATAGTAAATTTTGAAGCGATATTTTCTATGGTTATAAAATCATGAGGAATAGGGGTGTTTAAAAGTAGAGATGCTTGTTCAAGCATCTCTCTATCAATACAGTAGAGAGGTTCTATAGTTTTTTTAATTTTTTCATGATTTTCCAATATGAGCTGAATCCCAATACCATTAAGGTCTCCTACACTAATAGCTATTTTTTTCATCATTGACATTATCGAATAAGTAGTGCTTTTAAATCTAATATAGCTTGTTCTAGACCAGTAAATATAGAGCGGGCAATAATGCTTTGACCAATATTTAGCTCTTCAATAGTTTCTATTTCTACAATGGCTTTAACATTTTCGTAGTTGAGTCCATGTCCTGCTGCAACTTTTAAATTCATCTCTACTGCATCACAGCTTAACACTCTTAGATTGGTTAGTTCATCTTCAAGCATCTTTGCTAACTCTTTTCTAGAAAGCTCTAAAGCTTTAATGTGATGATGTGTATTTGAGAGATTCGCATAGAGCATAGCATAGACGTTGGCATATTTTCCTGTATGAAACTCTATCCACTCTACACCTAAGTCTCTAGATATCTCTATATTCTCATAAGTGGGGTCAATAAAGAGTGAAACCTCTATTTCAAAGCGTTGCAACTCTTCAATTGTTCGTTTTAAAATAAGATTATTTGATTTTAAATCAAGTCCACCCTCTGTGGTAACCTCTTCACGTTTTTCAGGAACCAAGGTAACTCTCTGAGGGCGAAGTTCACAAGCGATATGAATCATCTCTGGAGCAATAGAACACTCTAGATTGATAGGAAGAGAGGAGAGAAATATAATATTATGTGCATCCATATCTTGAATATGTCGTCGATCTTCTCGTAGATGTATGGTTATTTGGTCTGCACCTGCACGTTTGACAATCCCTAATGCATCTAAAGGGTTAGGGTCTGCAATTTGTCTGGCCTCTCGAAGCACTGCAATGTGGTCTATATTTACACCTAGTTTCATCCATTTCCTTAAAATTGATTGAGAGGAGTGATAGACTCCTCTTTTTTGACTAAATCTTTAACCCAAATAGTGCCATTTTTTAGCTCATCTTCTCCGATAACAGCACAATATCTAGCATTGACTTTATCGGCTCCTTTTAGATGTGCTTTAAGTTTTTTGGCACTATACTCAACGGTTACTTTATCTGTTTTCCGTTTTTGTGATGCTAATGGGAATAGGGTATCAATTGCCTCTTCATCCATTGCTCCTATGTAGTATCCTTCTCGTTCAACCTCTGGCATCTGAACCAGTTCCATAATCCGTTCTATTCCTAGTGCAAAACCTACCGCAGGAGTTGGTTTTCCATCTAAAAACTCTACTAATTTATCATAACGTCCTCCGCCTGCAATAGCCGATTGAGAACCAATGTTATCACTTACAAACTCAAAAGCTGTTTTGTTGTAATAATCGAGTCCTCGAACTAAATTGGTGTCTATTTTATACTCTATATTTTCACTGTTAAGTAATTTAACAAGTTTCTCGAAATCACTATCACAGTTATTACATAGGTTCTGAAGAAGTTTTGGAGAGTCAACTAAAAGTGATTGACACTTCTCATTTTTACAATCAAGTACACGAATAGGGTTGGTTGTAATTCTTCTATTACAGTCTTCACAAAGTTCATCTTTACACTCAGTTAAAAAGCCAATAAGCTTCTCTCTATATTGAGGCATACAGTCAGGGCATCCCAATGAATTTATCTGTAGCTTATAGCCAATGCCAAGTGCTTTAAAGATATCTCCTATCATCTGAATAATAGTAAAATCTTCATAAACAGATGCCTCTCCAAAACTTTCACATCCAAACTGGTGGAACTCTCTTAAACGCCCTTTTTGTGGTCGCTCATATCGAAACATTGGACCGTAGTAGTAGAATTTAAACTTAGCAGATTGCTGACGGTCAAATTTTGCTTGAACAAAGGCTCTAACTACCCCTGCCGTTCCCTCTGGACGCATACAGACATCATTACCACCTTTGTCTTCAAACTGATACATCTCTTTTCCTACAATATCAGAACTCTCTCCAACAGAGCGTTTAAACAGCTTTGTCTCTTCTAAAATAGGGGTTTCAATATATCCATATCCATATCTCTTGGCAATAGTTGTGGCAGTTGTAACGATATGCACAAAGCGTTCACTCTCCTCTAAAGTTAAGTCTTTCATTCCACGAAGTGCTTTTATCATTCAGCTTCCTTTTTTATTTTTGGAATTATACTCTTTATTTAATAAAAGTGTTGATTTTTTCAGCTATCGTTGTCTCTATATTTTTAACACTATCTGTTGCATCGACTAAGAGATAGGGGATATTTAGTTTTTGAAGACTCTCTCTCATCTTCTCTTGTACTTGCATGAGATACTCTAAGCCTCTGAGTTCAATACCATCTAAATTCTTATCGGCGGTTCTCTCTTGGAGTGTTTGCATATTGGTTATAAAGAGTATAATTAAATCAGGAAGATGACCTTGTAGTGCAAATCTATTAAGCTTCATAAGATATTCAAATTCAAAATCATCATTAGCCAGTGCATATCCAATACCAGATAGAAACCCTCTGTCTGAAACAATTAATTTATTTTGATTGGGTTTAATAATCTCTTCATAGTGTTCTGCTCTATCTGCTAAGAAGAGAAGCAACTCAGCACGTTTGGATTGAAGTCTATCTTGTAGCAAAATCTCTCGGGCATTTTTTCCAAACTCTGTTCCTCCTGGCTCTTTTGTTTCAATTACGTTATCAAAGCTATTTTTTACTAGCTCTACTTGGGTACTTTTTCCACAAGTATCAATGCCTTCAAATAATATATACATATTAACTCTTCTCTTTTTTTAGTTTTTTTAATACATCTTCCAGTATACATTGGGGAACAAGGTGTTCTATTTTTCCTCTACTCTCTAACTCTTTTGACGAGAATGGAAGAATAGAGCGTACAATTGAGGAGCTAATAAATGCATATTCTAATTTAGGCATTAAGAAAATAGTTTCAAGCTCTTTTTTTAATGAACTGTTGGCATAGCCCATCTGAAACTCATATTCAAAATCGCTGACAGCTCGGATACCTCTAATGACTACATCTGCATCAAGTTCATCTGTTAAATCGACCAATAGAGAGTTAAACCCAATAACCGTAACATGGGGGAACTGCTCTACAGCTTTATCAACCATAGCAATACGCTCATCAATCTGAAACATTGGTCGTTTACTGCTATTCTCGGCTACAGCAACAATAATCTCATCAAATATCTTTGAGGCACGTTCTATAATGTCTAAATGACCTTTTGTAATAGGGTCAAAGGTTCCAGGGTAAATTGCACTCTTTCTTCTATTCATTTTTTTAGCTCCATCTTTTATACAAGTTGTTATCTATACCTAATATATCGTACCATTTTCCAATAATAAATTTCTCCATATCTTCAATTGTATTTGATGATGAGTAGTATCCCATTATTGGTGGTGCGATAATAACATTAAGTTTCGCAAGTTTTTCCATATTTTCTAAAGCTATAGCAGAAAAGGGGAGTTCTCTTGGTGCTAAAAGTAGTTTCTTTTGCTCTTTAAGTGCGACAGAAGCAACACGTGTGACTAGATTATCTGCAATTCCACAGGCTATTTTAGCCAAAGAGTTCATACTACAAGGAATAATAGCTGTGGCATCAACTTGAAATGAGCCTGATGCGATGGATGTTGCAATGTTATTGTTATCGTGAAGAGTGATATTGCTTTTTTCAAAATGGTTAACAGTTAAAGCATTATTGGAGGTAATAAGATGCACCTCTATATCTTTGGGAAGGTACTCTATAAATTTTATACCAAGCTCTACGCCTGATGCACCTGTAATGGCTACAATTAGTTTCATCAATATTCCTATAGGTAAGTTTGACTTCATCAAACAAAAATAATTAAGGAATTATAACAAAAACAGATTGATTAAGTTTTGAAAAAGAAAAATATTGAAAGAAGGGAAAATATAAGGAGGTGGTACCACAGGTCGGATTCGAACCGACACGCCCGAAGGCAGAAGATTTTGAGTCTACCAAGTCTACCAGTTCCATCACTGTGGCACATCCCAATAATTAAATTGGAATGCAATTATACAGTGATAAACTTAAATAATTGTTAATTATGCTACTGAATCTTTTAAAGATTTACCAACTTTAAATTTAACAGCATTTCTTGCTGGAATTTGTACCGTTTTACCAGTCAATGGTACTCGTGCTTCTCGTGCTGCTCTCTCTACAGTTGAGAATGAACCAAAACCAATAAAACTAACGGTTTTTTTAGCTTTTAAAGCTTCTGTAATTGTTTCTAATATAGCATTTAATGCCTCGTTAGCATCTTTTTTAGATAAACCTGATTTTTCTGCTACTGCATCAATAAACTCTGCTTTTTTCATTAAATCATCCTTTGTAATAATTATGTTCCATTAATTCTACAATTTTTTTTTAAAAATAACAAGCAATTTATTAAAATTATGTTTAAAACATCTTAAAATACTTAAACTTTGGGACTTTGACCAAAAAAATGTTATAATTTTCCTAAATTTTTTAGGAGTTTTAGTGCATATACTTATTCTTATATTTTCTATACTTTTTTTATATGGTGCGTTCTCAACAATTTTTCACTCAACTGAAATGGTAGGGCAAATAGGAGAGGTCTATGGGGAGACCAATATACGTCTATTCGGATACTTAGCCTATGTTGATCTACTTATTTTACTCTATCCCCTATTGCAAATTTATAGAAATAAGCGTCTATCTACAGATATTGAATTCTATTTAGGTTGGATTTTACTCCTAATATCTTTTATCTTGCTTCAAGCTCTTTTGGTTGATATGTATCATAGTGGAAGTATTGGATTGACTCTTTATGATTCTCTTTACCCCTATGTTGGTAAAGCAGGTTTATGGCTTTTATGGATACTTGCGACAAGTATTTCTTTTGTATTAATTTTAGATGAAATTCCTAACCCAAAAAATATAGTGAAGAAATTTTTCACATATAGAGATTTTATTTGGGAGAAATTAAAACCTCTCTTTTCTAACATAGAAAATCCTTTTTTTGATAAACGGAGTACTGATAAGATGACAACTATTGTAGCACAACGGAGAGTCCGAAAAAAAATTCAACCTCAAAATGTTAAACCTAAAGCACCTAAAAAGATAGTACATCAATCTAAAAAAAGATACTCCTCTAATAGTGAGGATGAAATCTCAATGTTAGAAGATAGACCTATTGAGGATATTGTCAATATTGAAATTAAACCATCTAAGCCATCCAAGTCATCTAAAGTATCTAAGCCTGTAAAGAAAACCAAAGCACCCAAAAAGCCTAAAGCCAATAAAAAAGAGAAGCCTTTAAAGCAGACCCGATTAATTGTTGAAGATTTAAAGCCTGAAGTAAAAGAGGAGGAGCTAGATTTTGAGGAGAACAACGCTTTACATAGCTCCCCTAATATTGTAGAGGAGTTGGATGAGAATAAACAACTTTTAGATGCACTTGAAAAAGGAGAGATTGAAGAACCCAATGATTTTGAACTTCCTCCTTTGGAGTTTTTAGAAGTATCAGATGGAGAGAAAAGAGAAATTGATGAGGATGAAATTGACACAAAAATTGATGAACTCATTGGGAAATTAAAGCATTTTAAAATTTCAGGAGAGGTTATGAGAACCTACTCAGGACCACTGGTCACTACTTTTGAGTTTAAGCCTGCGGCCAATGTTAAAGTTTCCAAAATTATGAATTTACAAGATGATTTAGCTATGGCTTTACGAGCCGAGACCATTCGAATTCAGGCACCTATCCCTGGAAAAGATGTTGTAGGAATAGAAATTCCCAATGATGCTTTTGAGACTATTTATCTACGAGATATTTTAGAGAGTGAAATTTTTACAACCTCTAAATCGCCGTTGACAATTGCTATGGGAAAAGATATTGTAGGAAATGCTTTTGTTACAGATTTGAAAAAACTACCTCATTTACTTATTGCAGGAACAACAGGTTCGGGTAAATCAGTGGGTATAAATGCAATGATACTTTCATTATTATATAGAAATGACCCCGATAATTTAAAATTAATGTTGATTGATCCAAAAATGTTGGAATTTTCTATCTATAATGATATTCCGCATCTTATTACTCCTGTTATTACAGACTCAACAAAAGCTATTGCAGCTCTTTCTAATATGGTTGGAGAGATGGAGCGTCGTTATCAATTAATGGCAGCAAGTCGAACTAAAAATATTGACAATTATAACGAGAAGATTAGAAAAAAAGGTGGAGAGACCATGCCTTTTATTGTTGTAATTATTGATGAGCTTGCAGACCTTATGATGAATGGTGGAAAAGATGTTGAGTACTCAATTGCTCGTTTAGCACAGATGGCAAGAGCTTCTGGGATTCACTTAATTGTTGCAACTCAAAGACCAAGTGTTGATGTTGTTACAGGGTTGATAAAAGCTAATCTTCCTTCGCGTTTATCCTATAGAGTTGGACAGAGAATTGACTCAAAAGTTATTTTGGATGCACTAGGTGCAGATAGCCTTTTAGGTAGAGGAGATGCACTCTTTACTCCTCCTGGTACCAATGGATTGGTTCGAATACATGCTCCTTGGAATTCAGAAGAGGAGATTGAAGATATTGTAGAGTTCCTAAAAGCTCAAAGAGCACCTGATTATGATGAACGTTATCTTGTTCCAGAAGATGGTGCTTCTTTGGGAGGGACAGGTGTAGTTGGTGATTTAGATGAACTCTATGATAAAGCGAAAGAGATTATTATTACGGATCAAAAAACATCAATATCTTATCTACAACGAAAACTACAGATAGGGTATAACCGTTCAGCAAATATTATTGAGCAGTTACAAGAGATGGGTGTTTTATCTTCTCCTAACAATAAAGGGCAAAGAGAGATTATTCTTTAAAATATTACAATTTGTCATATGCATAAGATGATGAAGTGATTTTATGATATGCTACTCTTAATTTAAAATAGTGGGTGAACCATGAGTGAAGAAAAGTTAAAAAAAGTAAAGGTCGCAGGGTTTGTGATTAAACCTAATGCTCCTGAAATTCGTGTTGTTTATGAAGAGATTAAAGAGAAGTTTGAGGCTAGAGGTATTGAGGTACTTCTTGTTGAAGATTCAGCTAGAATGATTGGCTTGAAGGATGGGATTGATTTTTCTGAAATGTGTAAAGTTTCAGATTTTTTGGTCTCTTTAGGAGGGGATGGAACTCTGCTCTCTTTGGTACGAAATAGTTACCATTATCATAAACCTGTCCTTGGAATCAATGGCGGAACATTGGGTTTTTTAGCCGATGTGACTATTGGTGAAGTTGATACCGTTTTGGATAATTTATTAATAGGAGAGTATCGTATTGATGATCGTATGATGATTGATGGGTATATTCAAACTGCGAATGGACGTAAAAAGTTTTATGCTTTTAATGATGTGGTTATTACTCGACCAATTATCTCTCATATGGTTAAGATTGATGCACATATTGATGATGAGTGGTTCAATACCTACCGTGGGGATGGATTGATTATCTCAACTCCTACAGGTGCAACAGCATATAATTTAGCCGCAGGTGGTCCTGTTATGTACCCTTTAACCAAGGCCTTTATTATGACACCTGTTGCTCCTCACTCTTTGACTCAACGTCCTTTGGTCTTTCCAGCGGATTTTACCATTCAACTTACATCTCCAAAAGACAAAGTGATTGTTATGGTTGATGGTCAAGATGATTATGAGATGATGGCGGGAGAAGTTTTAGTTATTACTGTAGCAGAAAGAGGTGCAAAGCTCCTACACAAAAAAGAGAGAAATTATTTTTCTGTCTTGAGAGAAAAACTCTCATGGGGCGATAAAGAGTAGTATGATAAATCGAGTATATTTAAAGAATCTAATATCGTTTAATGAGGTTGACATAGAAATTAATCGAGGGCTTATAGTTCTCTCTGGTCCTAGCGGTGCAGGGAAGTCTCTCTTTATGAATAGTATCCTATCTACTTTTGGTTATGGTATAACAGAGGCTTCATTATGTGAGGTTTCAATTGATAAACCCTTACATCTAAAGAGTGAAGCTTATCATTTAGAGGAGGAGTTAACCCTAAAAGTTATCAAAAAAGAGAAGGCACGTTACTATTTAGATGGACAGTATATCTCTAAAAAAACACTCAACGGTCTCTTTTCTCCTTTTGTTCAGTTTCTCTCTGTTCGTGATAAGGGAGGTTTTGATAGTCGAAAATTAATAGATTTAATTGATAACTCATTGAGTATAAAAGATAAAAGTTTTAAAAAATTATCTAGAGAGTATCGTAAACGTTTTGCTCACTACAAGGTAAAATTAGAGCAGTTATCAAAAATAAAAGAGGATGAGGCTAAACTCTTAGAATTAATAGAGTTTACAACATTTGAGATTGAAAAAATTGAAGCTATTGCACCAAAAATTAATGAAGATAAGGAGTTGCTTAGAGTCAAACAGCAACTTTCTAGAATCGATAAAGTAAATGATGCATTAGAGAAAGCAAATACTATTTTTCATTCTGAAGAGGCGGTCTCTGAGGTATATAGATTATTAGAGAAAGATGATAGCTCCTTTATTGAATTAATGAACCAGATTAGGGTTGATTTTGAAGAGATAGAGATACTTTCCGATGAGTTATCAGAGGTAGATATCGAGGCAGTATTAGATCGATTAGAGAAGATATCCTCTCTAAAAAATAGATATGGTAGCATAGAAAAAACCTTAGAGTATGTAGATCTTAAGCGTCAAGAGCTTTTGGGCTATCAAAATATTGAACAAGATAAGAGCATGTTGGAGGCTTTTTTATCGATGGAGTTTTCAGAACTCTCAATTTTAGCTAATCGTCTCTCATCAGAGAGAAAAAAAGAGGCAAAAATTTTAGAAAAAACATTGAAAAGTTATCTAGATGAATTGAAGTTACCTCCTATATTTTTTACTTTTTCAATAGCTACTTTAGATACTTTGGGGCAAGATTCTCTCTCAATTGATTTGGATGGATCCTCTGCAGAGACGTTGAGTGGAGGAGAGTTTAATCGTGTTCGTTTAGCCTTAATGGTTGTTGCTTTATCTGACGTTAAAGATGGAGGAGTGTTAATATTGGATGAGATAGATGCTAATGTTAGTGGCGATGAATCGATTGCAATTGCTAATATGATTGCAAAGTTATCTTCGGTTTATCAAATTTTTGCTATCTCTCATCAAGCACATCTTGCATCAAAGGCAACTCAACACCTATTGATTTCAAAGGTCAAAGGGGTTAGTAGTGTAAAGGTCTTAAATAAGCAAGGTAAGATTGATGAGATTGCAAGAATTATTGCAGGAGAGAAATCAAACCCCGAGGCACTCTCTTTTGCAAAAAAACTTTTATTATAGAAAATCACATAAAGATAATTTATAAATATAAACTATAAAAATAATTTAAGTTTAATTTAAAATACTCTATAATTGTAGAAATACAATTAGTAGGAGTCTTTTATAATGTTCGATAATGATAAAGAGTATCTAAAAGCCACACAACATGCACAGGTTAATACATATATAGATGTTATGGATAAGAAAAATAATTTTTTATTATTTATTTGGAATCTTCTTCTTTTTATTACTTTGATTATTTTACTCTATCTTGGGTATAACTATGTCAATAAAGAGGGGATATTCTCTAAGAATACATCCGTTATGGGGATTAGTCATACTAAAAGTGATAATGAGTATATCGAGATGTTAAGTCAAATGGATGTTGATGATCTTTCAGGTATCAAAGATACTGCTCAGTTAAATGAGGCATTAAAGAGTGTTGTTAATAGTTCGACAATTGAAGATGATTCACTCTATACTCAGGCTGTAGCTTCTGAATTAGAGGAGGATAAGTATCATCCCAATAGTTTTGTTGTTCTTGTACAAAAGGGGGATACTTTGGCAAGTATTTCTGAAAAGTATTATGGAGATTCTATGGCATTTGAAAAGATTATTGAGGCAAATGATAATTTAAATAGAGAGTCTAAAGTGATATATGTAGGTCAAAAACTTAATATTCCATATTAGAGCTATTGTTTAAAAAATAAAAAATTTCATACTTGTTGCTAACTTATTAGTTATTATCTTTCTAAGAAAAAAATTTAGGAGAGAGAATATGTTTAATCCCGAGGCAGAGTATATTGCAGCCACAGAACATGCAAGTATTAATAGTGACAATAGAGGTACAAGTAGACGTAGATTTGGTATATTCAATTTATTTCTTTTAACTACAATTGGTCTAATGGGGTATGTTAGTTTTGATTCGTTAAAAGAGGAAGCAAGCTTTTTAAAAAAAAATAGTTTGACTATAGATGAATCCTCAACCGACAAGGATTTGCTTGATGCATTAAGCAAAGTTGATGCGGATAGCATAGAGAGTAAGTCTAATTTAAGTAACAAGAGTTTAAATGATGCTATTAATAGCATTGTAAATAGTAGTAGTTTTGAGGATAACTCTGGTTATACAAAAGCTCTTTCTCAGGAGATTAGCCATAAAAAAGGCTTTACGATTATTGTACAAGAGGGCGATACCTTGGCAAGTCTTTCTCAAAAATATTACAGAGATGAGAGAGCATATCACAAGATAATTGCAAATAATGAATCTTTAACTGAAAAATCAAATACTATTTATGTAGGACAAAAAATATATTTACCCTACTAAGACAATTTTTGTGCTAGAATTCTGAAAAATAGATTATATTAAGGTTGTATATGATTATAGATACCCATTGTCATTTGGATGATGCACGATATAAAGATGATATAGATGAAGTTATTACTAGAGCAAAAGCAGAAGGTATTAATCGTTTTATTATTCCTGGAGCAGATCCACAGACACTTGAAAGAGCTGTGGAACTCTCTGAACTCTATGACGAAGTCTATTTTGCTGTAGGTGTTCACCCCTATGATGCTCAGAACTACGATAAAAGTTTTTTAGAAAAGTTTGTGTCACATCCTAAGTGTGTAGCGATTGGAGAGTGTGGACTTGACTACTTTAGACTTCCTGAAAGTGAAGAAAAAATCAAAGAAGAGAAAGCGTTACAGAAACGTATTTTTATTGAGCAGATTATGTGGGCAAAAGAGTTGAAATTACCACTAATTGTTCATGTTAGAGACTCTTCTGAGGACTCTTTTTCTATTTTGAATGAGTATGCAGGAGAGGAGGGTGGCGTTTTACACTGTTATAATGCAAATGAAGTGTTACTTAAACTCTCTTCTAAAAACTTCTATTATGGTATTGGCGGTGTCTTAACTTTTAAAAATGCTAAAAAATTAATTAATGTTTATCCTAAAATACCTAAAGAACGATTGGTTCTTGAGACGGATGCTCCCTATTTAACTCCTCATCCTTATCGTGGAAAACGTAATGAACCAAGCTATATAGCTTATATTGTGGGGAAAATGGAAAATCTCTCTTCTGTAGAAGAAAATGTTATAGCAAGAGAGACAACAGAAAATGCCAAGAGGCTCTTTTTCAAGATTACATAATCTTAAATATATATAAAAATAAACAATTAATATTTTTTTATAAAAAAAATTAAACTTTAAGGAGTTCTATCCTATAATTACAAAAATATAATTATAGGATTAGCTATGAAATTTTATAAAAAAATAATCATATATCTTCTACTTCCTACACTTGCCTATTCAAACTTACGAGATGAGTTTCCTAGTTATAACTACATCTTTACAGAGTTTAATGTGAATGAAAACTTTATTGATAATCCTGAATTTAGACAGTTTGTGAATGAAAATAAGGTGGAGTATAGAGGACGTTTTATCAAAGCTGTTAAGAGAGGAGGCTTAATTGTTCCTCTCATGAAAGAGGTTATGAATCAGCGTGAAATTTCTCCTCTTTTTCTCTATATTTCGATGGTTGAGTCGGAATTTGATACTAAGGCTCGCTCGAGAACAGGCGCTGCAGGTTTATGGCAGTTTGTTGTCAATACAGGAAAAGAGTTAAAATTAAATATAGATCGAGATGTTGATGAACGATATGACCCTGTTCGTTCTACTCATGCAGCAATAAAATATCTCTATCGGATTAATAATAATCTTGATAGATGGTACTTAACCACAATGGCATATAATTGTGGAAATGGTTGTGTTAATAAAGCGATTAAGAGAGCAGGTACAAGAGATTTAGGTGTATTGATAAGCTCTAGAAATAGTTATATTAAAAAAGAGACAAAAAAGTATATTCAAAAGGTGCTTTTGATGGCAATGATTGGCGAAAACTATCTCTTTAAGAGAGATGATAGAGTAGGGGAACTTATGTATGGGGTCAATAGTGATAGTATTACTCCTGTAACTGTTCGTTCGGGAGAACGACTCTCTCGATTGGCATCTATTTTAAATATGAATACGTTTTATCTAAAGAAGATAAATCCTCATTTAAAAAGAGAAGAAGCACCCATGAGAAGAGGCTATAAGATTAATATTCCTAGGTCAAAGTTACCACTATTCAATAGACGCTATGCTCAATATCCAGCAATAAAAAGAGAATATTTTTCTCGAAATAATTACTAAAATAAATATAATATTACTATAAAACTTAAGAAGGTTTAAAAAATGAATAATAGACTATTGAACAAAAAAATAATAATGATAACGATTTTAACTATCTTATTTACAACTACAAGCTTCTCTACAAATTTATCTGAAGAGAAGTCTTTAACTCCTAAAGATAAAAAAATATGGAGTCAGTCCTCTTCTACTAAAGAGAAATCTAAAAGTAATAATTTTAAGAGAGGTTCTAACAAATCTTCAAGAGAAGCATGTAAAGATTGCTATATTAAATTGCCAGAGAAAAAGTCAAAACCTATTATTGAAGATTATAAAAAATCTTCAATTAGCTATAATGACTTAGATAAAAATAGTTATGATTATGATTTAGCTTTGGCCGATACATTTAAGACTAAAGTGGATGTTCAACGAGAGAAAGAGATGGTTGCTTTTTCAGATAGAGGGGGCTCTGCATTAAAGATAAAGAGTTATTCTAAAAAAATCTCGATTCAGGTAGGAGCTTTCAGACGATATGCAGGTGCAAAAGTGTATGCTAAGAAGTATGATTTACTTTCAGATAAATATAAAGTAGAAATCGATACAGGAGCAAAAGATCAGAAACCTCTATATCGTGTTAGAATAGAGGGATTCGCCTCTAAAAGTGAAGCGAAAAATTTTAAAAGAAAATATAGTCTGACTGGAGCATTTCTTGTAATGAAATAGTTAAGGAGTCAAAATATGGTAGAACTCTCACGAGAGACAAAAGAGACACAAATCTCTGTAAAACTTGAGCTTTATGGTCAAGGAGAATCTAAAATTGATACAGGGGTTGGGTTTCTAGACCACATGTTAGAAGCGTTGAGTAAACACTCACATATAAACTTAGAAGTTAGCTGTAAAGGCGATACTCATATTGACGACCATCACTCGGTGGAAGATGTTGCTATTGTCATTGGACAAGCACTAAAAAAAGAACTCTATCCCATTAAAAATATTGAACGTTATGGTAATGCTACCGTTGTTATGGATGAAGCCTCTGCAACTTGTGATTTAGATATCTCTAATCGTCCCTTTTTAGTTTTTGAAATGCCTGAAATTATGCAGGGTAAGATAGGTAGCTTTGATGTAGAATTGGTGGAGGAGTTTTTTAGAG
>Ga0256827_10000816_pt1 | contig 19593 bp, 16 predicted proteins | sample CV84metaG_FD_185977 | JGI IMG/M metagenome (GOLD analysis project Ga0256827, IMG submission 185977) | Hydrothermal vent microbial communities from East Pacific Rise, Pacific Ocean - CV84 | ecosystem: Environmental > Aquatic > Marine > Hydrothermal vents | place: Pacific Ocean: East Pacific Rise... | reverse complement strand
ATTCTATCCGCTATTTCCTATGATTTAGAGAACCGCCGTATACGAGACCCGTACGTACGGTGGTGTGAGAGGCGCACTCCGCTAGTTGATTCTGGCGGAGCCGTCTACTCGATTGGGGGGCTGGGCTTTCTTTAATCTTGTTTGAACCCTTTTTGAGCCCTATGAGCCCTTTTTGAGCCCTTTTAATACATAGAATGTTCCTATTCCTGTTTCTCCTTTCTTTTCTGTCAATTTGTATTTTTCAACCAATTCGGTTAAATCTCTTGTTGCTGTTGCTTTTGAAATAGAATTGAGTTTTTGATATTTGCTATTTGTAATTTCACCATACTCTTTCAAATGTTCAATAGCTTTAATTTGTCTATTATTTAATCCTAATTCTATAAGTTTTGTCTTGTCCAATAAATTTTTAAATAAAGTAACTTGAATTCCTCCAAATACATTTTCAATTTTCGGTTCAGGTAATCCTGCATTTTTACATTCATTAATAATCTTTACCGTTCCTCGACCCCACGCTTCAATTAGGCCTCCTTTGAAAAATGAACTTGCTAAAATCGGATTATGTGGTCGTGAAGAATGTTGTTCTTTTAAATCGTCAATTGTTAAATCGTTAGGCAATGAACCTTCATTCCATACAATGATTTTATCATCATAAACGCTTATTTGAATAGGTGCTCCCATATAATCTCTATGAACAATTGCATTGATTATGGTTTCTCTCACGGCTTCATACGGATATTCCCATTGTTCAATTCGATGCAATCCCTCATAAGAGATTTTTGCAATTAAGAACTTCTTATCAAGAATGTCCAATGTTTTATCTGCTAATTCAAAGATATTTCCTTCAACTATTTCTTGAAATAATAAATTATCAGATGTCTTGCCAAATCTTCCGATTTTAACAAAAGCATTGATGTAAAAACGGTTGGGTTTCTTTCCGAAAAGTAATACTCCAGCTCGTTTTAATTTATTGTTTTCTATAAGCAACAAATTATCAAGAATTACCTCAAGACTTCTTTCGTTTTTTATAAATGGCATTCTTTTACTTTTAAAAGCACTTTCTTTGAATGTTTCAACGGCTTTTAAATCGATATCTTCTATCTCTACCCTTGGCTCAATCACATCGTCCCAGGTTTTTCCTACTTTCTTTAATAAGAAATTATTTAATGCATTTCCTTTCAATTCTTGTTTTGTGCTTCCGCTACGATAATGGTATTTACCTTGATATGAAATAGGAACCTCATAAGGTTTTACATCTATTTCAATGTATTGTTTCTCACTTATCTCGTGCAGAACAACATCACAAATAATTCCAAGATGATTTTGTATTTTGTTTGGAATATCTTCAAGAAGTCTTTTTGAGTTTTTCAAGCCAACAATCTCACCGTTATCATTTTTGCCGACAAATATTTTCCCACCATTAGCATTTGCAAAACCGCAAATCCATTTTAGATATTCATCTTTCCAAACTTCTTTCCACTCAACATTTTGACTCTCTTGCATTTCTTTCTTTTCTTACAAAAATATCTTTTTTTGGCTATTTAATAGATTTATTTCTCTGAATTTTAGTGCTAATTTTCTCTTTTTCTTGCCTTGCCCCCAACAAGAGAATATGTGTAATATTACACATATTTCTCTTATAGCTTGATGTTTTATGACATATACCCACAAATATAGAGCATTTTTGTGTAGTCGTAAAGATATTACATTAAACAATACTGTAATCACTAAATGTCTCAAAAAATAATTTGAGCTATTCTTAAACTAAATAGTTATCTTATCCGTTATATTTATAGTATGATAGAGGCGCATGATTGGAGCTTCTTTTAGGGTATAGCCGGAACGTAATTTTTTCTTTCTCCCAATTTCTCTGGAGCTTTGATACTGAATCAGATAGTTAAATGAGTTAAGGCCTAATAAATAGCGTTGCATTAGTCAATGTTTTAACCTAAATTTGCCCATTAATACTCACTTGGATAAATGGGTAATTCTTTTTCTGAGACAGCCTAATAAAGGCTTGGAAGTGGTTGGAATTCAGGTTTGTATTATGTGTTTAGTGTAAATGCCTTTTGGCAGAGGCGTATAATTTGAAAATAAATGAACGATCATATAGAGATAACTGGCGAAAAAAACATGGAATCGCGTGGATGTTGCGCTGCCAGTAAAATTTTAGATAAAACTCATCTTAAAAAGGCCCATAGTTGTGCTAAATTAGATACTTACGAATGGCTTGATGATATTCCCACACCACCGGCACACAGCAAGTTCCCTTATGTTGAAGTCAGGTTTAAGAACTCCCATAAAGCTTTTTTTAAAATGCCCGACGATATTGTATTGCAACGCGGTGAGATTGTAGCTGTTGAGGCATCACCGGGGCACGATATAGGTATTGTAAGCTTAACCGGTGAAACCGCCAGGATGCAAATGAAAAAGAAGAAAATGCATCCACAGTCGGAGTATGTGAAAAAGATCTACCGCAGGGCACGTCTGAACGATATAGAGAAATGGCTTAAATCCATTGAAAAAGAAGATGATATCATGGTGAAGTCGAGGCGCATTGCCGGTGACCTGGGCTTGTCGATGAAGATTAATGACATTGAATACCAAGGCGATGCTACCAAAGCTATCTTTTATTATACTGCTGAAGAAAGGGTAGATTTTCGCCAGCTCATCAGGGTGCTGGCCGATACTTTTAAGGTGAGGATAGAAATGAAGCAGATAGGAGTGCGGCAAGAAGCTGCCCGTGTTGGTGGGATTGGTTCTTGTGGCAGGGAGCTGTGTTGTAGTACCTGGATGACCGATTTTAAGTCGGTAACCACACAGGTGGCACGTACGCAACAATTGTCGTTGAATCCCCAGAAACTTGCCGGACAATGTGGAAAGCTTAAGTGTTGTTTGAACTTTGAACAGGATGCTTATGTGGATGCCCTCGATGATTTCCCCGAAACCAATATCAATTTGCTAACCAAAAAAGGGGAGGCCATCTATCAGAAACTGGATGTGTTCAAGAAAATAATGTGGTATACCTACGTAGATGCACCGGAGGTATTTCATGCCATTCCTGCCAGTAAGGTTAAATTTATCCTGAGTCAGAATAAGAAAGGAAGAAAACCGGAGAGCTTGGAGAAGTTCGTTATTAAAGAAGATGAATCTAAGGAATTGGATATCAGGTCTCAGGAGATTAACCAATGGAAAGATCAATATAATTCTTAACAGAAGTAAATCGGGTACAGAGTTTAAGATACATGAATCGAAAAATTAAAATAATATCGTTATTGCTTTTTGTAGGCCTGTTGTGGCAGTCCTGCGATAAGAACAGGTATTTTGAGCAAAACTCTGAGCTCGACAATTGTAGATGGTATTATAAAGATGTAAAAGAATTTAAATTGTCCATTAACGATACTGTTTCTTTGTTTAATTTTAACCTCAATATCCGAAATACCAATGAATATCCCTTTTCGAACTTATATGTGTTTATCGAAACTATCTTCCCGGATTCGGCCATTGCTCGCGATACTATAGAGCTGCAACTGGCTGATATTAAAGGAAAATGGTTGGGAAGTGGAAATGGAAAGTATAAATATAATAGTTTCGCTTTGCGCAAAGCCATGCGTTTTGTTGAAATGGGCGATTATGTGTTTAGCATACAACAAGGAATGAGAACAGATAGCCTTATAGGAATATCGGATGTGGGGATACGTTTAGAGTATTATCAAAAATAGAAAACTATGCAAGAGGAAGATCAAAAGCCGGAGAATCATCAGACCGAAGCGCATAAAAAACCGTCGTATTTAAAATATATACTCATCTTTTGGGCTATATTCCTTGGTGGTATCTTGATTGTATCTTTGCTGTTTGTGATGATCTCTAAGGGGAAATTAGGGGTGATGCCTACCTTTGAAGAGCTGGAGAATCCTTTTATTTCACAGGCCTCCATCATCTATTCCGAAGACGGGGTGGAGTTGGGTTCTTATTTTATTGAGAACCGAAAAGATATTACCTATAGAGACCTTTCGCCAAATGTAGTTAATGCCCTGGTAGCTACCGAGGATATTCGTTATTTTGAACATTCCGGTATCGATTTCAGAGCTTTAGCCCGGGTGGTTGTAGGTGTCCTTACTGGTTCACATAAGGGTGGAGGTTCCACTATCACACAGCAATTGGCCAAGCAGTTGTATACCAAAGTCCGTAACCGTGACAAAGGTAAAATGGTGCTGGAGAAATTCAATGAGTGGGTGATAGCTGTTAAATTGGAGAAGAGCTACTCCAAGCAGGAAATTATGGCGATGTATTTAAACAAATACGATTTCCTGAATAATGCCGATGGTATTTACTCTGCCTCTAAGGTGTATTTCTCTACCACCCCCGATTCTTTAACTGTCACTCAGGCAGCTACCTTGGTAGGGATGTTACAGAATTCCTCTTTATATAACCCGTTTCGCCGACCGGAGTTGGTGACAAAACGCAGGAATGTGGTGTTGGGACAAATGAGGAAATATCATTTTATTGAGCAGGCTGTTTACGATTCGGCAGTGATAGAGCCTTTGGGTTTAGAGGTAAGCCGAATGGGACATACACAGGGCCAGGCAACCTATCTGCGCGAATACTTACGACGATATTTAACACGCTGGTGTGCCACTCATACCAAGGCCAATGGCGAAGCTTATAACCTTTATCAGGATGGTTTACGGATTTATACTACTATAGATTCCAGGATGCAAACATATGCCGAGGAAGCGGTGGCCGAGCATTTAGGTAAGGATTTGCAGCCGGCTTTCGACCGACACTGGAAGGGCTATTCCAATGCGCCTTTTGTGTTTAAAACCGATCATCCTAAAAAGAAAATAAATGCCTTGATGACTTCGGCCATGAAGCGTACCGATAGATACCGAAGGCTGAAAAAAGCCGATGTCCCGGCCGATTCTATCGATATGTATTTTCACACCCCAGTGAAAATGAAAATATTCTCCTGGAAAGGAGATATCGATACTGTTATGACGCCTATGGATAGTATACGATATTATAAATCCATCTTATTGTCAGGCATGGTATCTGTAAATCCTAAAAATGGTCATGTAAAAGCTTATGTGGGAGGATTAGATTATCGGTATTTTAAATATGATCATGTTACGCAAGCCCGTCGTCAGGTGGGATCTACATTTAAACCTTTTGTTTATACGCTTGCTATGCAAGAGGGTAATATGTCGCCATGCAGTAAGATGGCCAATGTGCAGCCTATTATCCCGCTTCCCGACGGGACTACCTGGGAGCCAAGGAATAGTAATTCCAGTTTCGAAGGGCATGAAGTGACATTAAAATGGGCTTTGGCTAATTCAATCAACTGGATTTCGGCACAGCTTATTGATAAATATAATCCAAGTGCTGTGGTGAAGATGGCCCGAAAAATGGGGATTACCAGCCCTATCCCGGCTGTGCATTCTATTGCTTTGGGTACTCCGGATGTGTCCTTATTCGAAATGGTAGGCGCTATGAGTACTTTTGCTAATAAAGGTGTCCATTTAGCTCCTATCTTTATTACGGATATCGAAGATAAGAATGGTGTTTTATTAGAGTCGTTTATGGCTGAAGCTAATGAAGCTATGAGTGAAGAAACTGCCTATCTGATGACGAGTCTGATGAAAGGTGTTGTAGAATCGGGAACAGGAAAACGCCTGAGGTTTAAATATGGCTTATATAACCCAATAGCCGGAAAAACAGGGACCACACAAAACCAATCCGATGGTTGGTTTATGGGTTTAACACCCGATTTGGTTAGCGGTGTGTGGGTCGGTTGCGAAGACAGATCGGCGCACTTTAGAACCATTCATCTCGGACAGGGAGCCAATATGGCTTTACCCATTTGGGCTTTATATATGCAAAAGGTGTACGCCGATCCTCAGTTAAATATTTCACAGGGTGATTTTGAAAAACCATCGAAGCCGCTGTCTGTTGAAATAGATTGTGAGAAATTTGACAGAGATAAACGGATAGAAGAGTTTGAGGGGGAGGATGATTTTTAATAACAACATCGTTGATAAACCTTTTTTTGGCTGTAGTTTAAGAGGGAATTATTTATTTGAATAAATATTATGTGGAAATATATAGTACGAGCTGTTTTACGGTATAGGTTTTATAATCTGTTGGTTATAGGCGCTATAACTGTTTTTATGATGTATATGGCGAGTCAGAATAAGATGTCGTATAAGCTGGCTCAGATGCTTCCTTCCAACCATCCCGTTATGGAAGATTATGAAAACTTCAAAAATCATTTTGGGCAGGATGGTGCCGTGATGTTCATAGGAACCAGGTTTGATGATATTTACAATATTGAGCAGTTTAATGCCTGGTACGATTTAACACACCAATTATCGGATATCGATGGGGTAGAAGGGGTTGTTAGTATCACTCAGCTGTATACACTTGTTAAAAATACCCAGGAAAAGAAGTTTGATTTTGAAGCTATTGTTAAACAGAAACCTCAAACACAGCAGGAGCTCGATTCCTTAGCACACATTATCAAAGACTTGGAATTTTATAAAGAATTGCTTTATAATCCCGATACAAAAGTCCAACTGATGTTGGTAACCTTAGACAAAGATATCTTGAATACCAAGGAAAGGGTGCCGCTTATTTATCATCTAAAAAGTGTTCTTGATGAGTATGGGGAACAGCACCATCAGGAGATGCATTATAGTGGTTTGCCCTATATCAGAACCATCACTTCCGATTTGATTAAGCGTGAACTAAACCTGTTTATTTTTCTCTCGCTATTTGTAGCTGCTTTCATCCTGACCATATTCTTCAGGAATTTCCAGGCCGTATTTTTCCCTGTATTGATTGTGATTATCAGTACCATCTGGACCCTGGGCTCCATTGCTATTATGGGTTACGAGATAACCATACTTACAGGTATTATTCCGCCTTTACTAATTGTTATTGGAATTGAGAATAGCATCTTTTTACTGAATAAATATCAGGCGGAGTATAAGGTGCATAAAAATAAAGTGAAGGCACTTAGCCGTATGGTAACTCGTATCGGGAGTGCCAACCTTTTAACCAATATTACTACGGCTGCCGGTTTTGCCGCTTTTATCATTACCGGAAATAGCCTCTTGGTAGAGTTTGGAATTATCGCCTCATTAAACATTTTGGGTATTTATCTGTTGACACTTATTCTTATTCCTATTTTCTTTAGTTATGCCAAGCCGCCAAAATCGAAACATCTGGATACCATTGAAACAGGCCGTGTGCAGATTATGGTTGAGAGAATGGTGTATGTGGTTTCTAATTTCCGCACCAGGATATACTGGATAAGTATTATTGCCGTTATCGTGGGTTTTTATGGTGTTAGCCGCTTACAGACTACCGGTAGTATTGTTGATGATATTCCCAAAGAAGATGTGCTTTATCAGGATTTATTGTTCTTTGAAGCCAATTTTAATGGGGTGATGCCTTTTGAAATAACTATTGACACCAAGAAGAAAAAAGGGGTGTTAAAGATGAGCTTTATCCGGCGTCTCGACAGGCTGCAAACCAAAGTATTATCAGGCTATCCTGAGTTGTCAAAGTCGCTGTCGGTAGCCGATTTGGTAAAGTTTTCGAAACAGTCTTTTTATAATGGGAATCCTAAAAAGTATAGTATCCCTTCGAACCAGGAGGCCAATTTCATTATGCAGTATTTGCCTAAGATGGACTCCGGCAAGCGGACCCTTATCAACTCTTTTGTGGACGAGAACCTTCAAACGACCCGTATCACTGTGCAAATGGCCAACCTTGGCACCAAAGAAATTGAAGCACTTAAGGATACCTTAGTGCCGCAGATTGAAAAAATCTTCCCTTCGGATAAGTTTGATGTGAATATCACAGGAACCAGTGTGGTATTTTTAGAGGGTACCAAATATTTGGTGTCTAACTTATTTCAGAGTTTATTATTGGCACTTTTGGTGATTGGTTTAATGATGGCTATGTTGTTTACTTCGGCCAGGATGGTGGTCATTAGCTTGATACCTAATCTGATACCACAGCTATTGACCGCAGCTATGATGGGTTATTTTAATATTCCTATTAAACCTTCCACCATATTGATATTTAGTATTGCCTTGGGGATATCTGTTGATAATACCATTCATTTCTTATCGAGATACAGGCTGCATTTAAAGTTAAATGACTGGAAGATCTCCAAATCAGTACTATTGGCACTTAAAGAGACAGGTTATAGCATGATTAATTCATCTATCGTATTATTTTTTGGTTTTTATATCTTTACTTTTAGTCAGTTTGGAGGAACCGAATCTATGGGATATCTCATCAGCTTCACGCTTCTGGTGGCCTTATTATCCAATTTATTCTTATTACCTTCTTTACTATTAACACTCGATAAACGTATCACTACTAAACATTTTCAAGAGCCTCTTTTAGAAGTTTTTGATGAAGAGAATGATGAAGAACTGGATGAAATAACGATTGAAACCGATGATATGACCAAAGAGAAAGATGATTAATTGTCTTATCAGTTTTGATATAAAAAAAGAATAAAGATATTTTAAATATGAAAGGTATAATATTAGCCGGCGGAAGCGGAACAAGGCTTCATCCCTTAACACTGGCAGTGAGTAAACAGCTCATGCCCATTTATAATAAACCCATGATTTACTACCCTTTGTCGGTATTGATGATGGCAGGAATCAGGGAGATACTCATTATCTCAACACCACAAGACTTACCCAGTTTCGAGAGGCTTTTTGGAACAGGCGAGCGTTTGGGTTTGAAATTCTCTTATAAAGTGCAGGAAGTGCCTAATGGTTTGGCTCAGGCTTTTGTTTTGGGTGAAGAGTTTATAGGAGACGATAAAGTGGCTTTGGTGTTAGGTGATAATATCTTTTACGGCCAGGGTTTAATGGATTTGCTTCAGGAGAATAACGACCCTGTTGGTGGCGTTGTATATGCTTATCATGTGTCGGATCCTGAGCGTTATGGCGTGGTGGAGTTTGATGATGATAAAGTGGCTATTTCTATCGAAGAAAAGCCTCAGAACCCTAAGAGTAATTATGCTGTTCCCGGATTATATTTTTATGATAACAGTGTGGTGGAGGTCGCTAAGAATATTCAGCCCAGTGCCAGAGGCGAATATGAGATTACCGATGTCAACAGGCATTATCTGGAACAAGGTAAGCTAAAGGTGGGGATATTGGGAAGAGGAACCGCCTGGTTAGATACGGGTACTTTCTCCTCATTAAATCAGGCTTCTCAGTTTGTGGAGACCTTAGAAAACCGTCAGGGCTTGATGATAGGATCTATTGAAGAGGTGGCTTACCGTATGGGCTTTATCGATGCCGATCAACTCAGAGCCTTGGCTGAACCACTGTTAAAAAGTGGTTATGGCAAACAAATGTTGAATATTTTATCCGATATAGGATAAGGCGGTAATATACTTACTATCGATGGTAGGTATTAACGCTTTAATACCTCGTCATATCTTCCTGAGTCTACTTCTTCTTCGAGTTGGCGATACCAGTCTTTGCCATATTTCCTGATAAGAGGTTCTTTCAGGTATTTATAAAGCGGTATTTGTTCTTGCTTGCCTTTTATCAAGGCCAAATCACAAATGTCCCATTGGTGGTAATTAACGGCTTCGAAGCCAGAGTATTTGGTTATTCTGATAGGGTAAAGATGGCAAGAAATAGGCTTTCGGTATTTTATCTTTCCTTCCAGAAAAGCCTTCTCGATGGCACATAAGGCGATGTTATTCTCAAAATAAACAAAAGCACATTCTTTTTCATCTACTAAGGTCGTCACGTATTCGCCATCCTGATCATAGTCGAAGATGCCTTTTAGTCTGGCTACTTCAATACCGGCTTCGGTCATATAGGGCATGATATCATCCAATAAGTCTTCGATAATACCAATTTCCTCTTCTTCTAAAGGGGCGCCACTGTCGCCCTGAACACAGCATTCTCCAAAACATTTACTTAAATCGCAGCTAAATTGTTTTTTAATTACTTCTTCCGAAACAATGGTTTTGTCGATTGAAATCATGATTGTATTGAGTAAAAAAAAAGGCAATCGCCCAAGCAATTGCCTATATTATAAAATATCTTTTTTTATTTTCTGGGCCCTGTTCTGGTGATTGTAGCATATTCCTTAGCTGTAAAATCTAAAGAACGCATGATCTTCTCAGCTTTTTTGTGATACAAATCCATCTCAGCTCTCACAGGATCTACACCTTTAACGGCCGTGTCCTTGCTTTGGTTGTATTGGGTTTTCGACCAGCTTATAAACTTCATGATGTAAGTAAAAGCCTCGATTTGATCTCTCTTTGGGAAGTCCTTTAATTCCTCAATAAGGATCTTGGTGAACTCATCGTCCCCTTTGTCGTTCCAAATCTTAATCACCTCTTTTTTATCTTTAGAGTTGACCTTAAGGTATTTATCAAAAACGGTATTTACGAATTTTGTTTCTTTTGAGGTTACTTCGCCGTCTACGCCAGCAATAGCCACCATACCACCGTATATTAGTTGTTTGAATGAAAATAAAGCCATAATAGTTTTTTGTTAATTCTCTACAAATATACAAAAACATTAGTATTATCCTACGGTCAGTTGTTTTTTTCATAAAAAAATATAAACGGATAATTTTAGCCGTTTTTTATTAAAGAATATCTGTATTTTTGGTTGGATATATCGATAAATAGTTAATTTTACAATATAGTACCACGGTTTAAAATAGTCTCACATATCTAAATGGCTAATGGATAAATTATTTAAGAGTAGTTGCATGATATTGTTTATGATGCTGATGTCCTTCTCGTATGGGCAAGAAGCTCCTTTTGCACGAGGAGAGAGCCTTAAATACTGGGCGTATTATGATGCTCCATTAATAGGGAAGATATATGCCGGAGAGGCCGAATTAGAGCTTACTAAGGATAAAGATGTTTTTAATGGTCGTACCACTTATCACGCCATTGGGAAAGGTAAATCTACGGGTTCGTTTAACTTTTTCTTTAAGGTAAGAGATCGCTTTGAGTCGTGGTTTGATGAACAAAGCTTCCAGTCTTATCGTTTTACCCGAAGAACCAACGAAGGCGGTTATAAGGTGGAAGATGATGTGGATTTTGATTACGAACATAATGTGGCGCGAAGCAGGCAAATGGAAGTGGAGATAGGTATCAATACTCAGGATATGGTGTCAGCCTTTTATTTTGCACGTACACTCGATATCGACCATATTAAGATGGATGATAAATTCCCCATAGATTTTTATTTAGACGATTCGCTTTATACCTCTGTGATTATTTATAAAGGCATTGAGCTTGTGGAAACCACCCTGGGTATTTTCAGATGTATGAAGTTTATGCCTATGGTGGTAACCGGCGAAGTATTTGATAACCCATATCCCATGAGTTTATGGATCACAGACGATAAAAACCGAATCCCCATTCTGATTAAATCAGAAGTGATTGTAGGCTCGGTAAAAGGGGAGTTGTTTGAGTTTAAAGGCTTGAAATTTCCCTTGGATGCTAAGATTGAATAAGCTCTATTTCTTTAACCCGGGATACTCTCTTTCAAGGATTTCAAGATTTTTTGTAATCATCTCATCGCGCTGTGCGGCACAAAGCTGTGTGCGGCCGGCATCTTCGGGGTTGTTCATGCAGTAATCTATCAGCTTATCTAAAGTAGAAACGGCCACATGCATCCTGGTATCCGAGGAAGCGTAGTAAATCAGTACCTCGCCATTGTCTTTTAAAATCCAGCCATTCGAGAAAGCCACATTCGAAACATCTCCTACACGTTCGTCGCCGAGAGGTTCGATAAAATGCCCACCCGGACGGTGAATCACTTTTGTAGGGTCTTCCAGACTGGTCATAAACATATAAAGCACGTAACGTAAACCGGCGGCAGTATTTCGCACACCATGAGCTAAATGCAACCAGCCATGCTTGGTTTTAAATGGCGCAGGGCCTTGTCCGTTTTTTACTTCTTTATAGGTGTGATATTTCCTGGGGTCGATGACCTTTTCCTCTTCTTTGATCTCAGGGTTTTCAATGTCATCAACCAATCCCCAGGCAATGCCGCTATCACCGGTGTCGATAAATCCTTTTTGAGGCCGGGTATAAAAAGCGTATTTCCCATCTACAAATTCAGGGTGTAACACACAATTACGTTGTTGTTCGGCAGTGGTTTTCAAATCGGGGAGCCGTTCCCATGTTTTTAAGTCTTTAGTTCGGGCTATTCCGCAACTGGCCAAAGCGGCAGAGCTGTCTGCCATATTAGAAGTGTCTTTTCTTTCGGCGCAAAAAGTACCGTAAATCCAGCCGTCTTCGTGTTTCACCAGACGGAGGTCGTAGACGTTCATTTCGGGGTCGTCGGTAACAGGCATCACTATGGGATGGTCCCAAAACCTGAAATTATTTATCCCATCGGGGCTTTCGGCTACAGCAAAGAATGATTTTACATCAAAACCTTCTACTCTGGCAATCAGATAATACTTGCCATGAAGCTCAATAGCACCGGCATTAAAGGTGGTATTAACCCCTAAACGTTGAATCAAATGGGGGTTCTTATGATAGTCTAAATCGTATTTCCAGAAAACAGGCGCATGTTCTCTTGTTAAGATAGGATATTTATATCTGTGATAGATGCCATTATCGGAATCTAAAGCAATATTTTCTTTGTTTACAAAAGCTTCGTGTTTTAAGAAGAGTTGTTTAAGTTGATGGTCAAATATCTTTTTATTCATCTTTTTTTAGTTTGTTTTTTTAATTACACCCAGTACCCAGCACCCAGTACCCACTACCCGCTACCCAGTACCCACTACCTAACACCGTGCACCCAGCATCAATCCTCCAATTTATCGTACCAGTTAATTTTTAATATAAGTGTGGTAATAGCCACAGCAATAAGGGCAATCCACATATTTGTAAATTCTCTGATAACCATAAATATCGGGGCTGTTGTGAGGCCCATTTGCCAGATAATGCCAATAGCACTATTGAACATATCTCGGGAAAACTGTGTGTTATGTTTAAAATCAGGATTGTCTTTTTTAATCTTTTTAATGATGGGTTTCCAGAATCCCCATGGTCTGACGTTACTGTAAAACGCCATTAATATCTTATCGTCTTCGGCTTTTGTTAAGAGCGTTCCTAAAAACGATCCTATGGTAGAAATTCCAAAAATGATAGGGAAAGCTATCAGAAAGCCACTATCCGGCAAGGCTTTAGGGATGATGAGTGCCGCAATCAATCCCGAAATCATGCCCCAGAAAAAGCCGTAGCCATTAAAACGCCACCAAATCCATTTTAATACGTTGGAGATGGCATAGCCCCCAAATAATGCTCCGGTGATCCAAATGAAAATATCGTTGATGCTGCTGATAAAGAAGCCTGTAAATATGCCAACAGAAACAACTATAAAACTGGTGATATAGCTGTATTTTATTAATTTCTCGTTGGAGGCATCGGGATTAATAAAACGTTTATAAATATCGTTTACAATATAAGCCGGTCCTGCATTAACGTTGGCTGCAAAGGTAGACATAAAAGCCGCTATCAGACCCGCCAATACCAGGCCAAGAAGCCCAACGGGGATGTAATTGCCCAAGGTAAAGGGTAATATCTTTTCAAAATCCAGACCATTGGCGGTGGTGATACTGCCGGCATCAAAATATACCAGGCCAATAACGGCCAATCCTGTTATCATTAGGTATCGTGGGAAATATAATGCCAATGAAACCGAACCGCTCATTAAGGCGGCTTCTTTAGGCGATTTGGCCGCTAACACTCTTTGCATATCGTAACCGGGTAATGGTCCTGCAATGCTCACAAAGATACCTCTAAAGATGGCCATCATCATAAAAGCCCCAAAAAACTCATAGCCATCTGTTTTAATCTTATCATTCACTTCGGGGATTAAGTTGCTCCAATCCAAATCCAGATGCCAAGAGAATACCAGGCTTTTCCAACCCTCGGGGATGACGGCTGCAATCTGTTCCCCCGAAACCAGGTTCATGGCAATAATCCCTATGGCAATACCCGAAATGGTCATGATGCTAAACTGAAGTACTTCGGTTAACACCACGCTGTACATACCACCTTTAATCACGTAGATAGTGGTGATGCCCATAATCAATAAAGCGTACATTCTTTCGGAGGTGATATGGATACCGACGATGGTAGCCGATAAGTCCCAGGGCAGGAATGTGGTGGCAAATTTCCCAATGCCTTCAAAGGCATAAGCAATAAAACCAATGACGGCGACAATAGCAAAAATGACCACGCTGACATGTGATAAGGTAGCACCACGACCTGTCCCAAAACGTGTTTTTAGCCATTCGGCACCGGTTAGCACGTTGGAACGCCGAAGCCATACCGCCAAAAATATCATGAGGAATATCTGGTTCCAGACAGGCCATAACCAGGGAATCCAGGCGCTTTTTAATCCGTAAACAAACAACCATGCCACCATCATCATGGTGCCTGAGATATCAAACTGTCCCGAGGCATTGGAAAGTCCCAACATATACCAAGGTAGGCTTTTCCCACCTAAAAAGTAGCTGTCGAGGTTTTTTTTGGCTTTCTTCGAAATCCAAAAGCCAATAAATATGGTGAGGACTAAGTAGCCAATAATAATGGCGATGTCGATAGGATGTAAGGTCATTAGTTTGGAATTGATTTGAATTTGTAAAAATAAGAAAAGGCTTTAGAAAGACAACCGATTGTTTGTAGATTTGTGAGCTAATTGAATAATAAAACAGTTTTTATGATAAAAGGAAGAAGTATTTTAATATTATCGCTATTGATATTGATATTCTGGCAATGTCAGAACTCCGCAACAGAACAGAAACAGCAGAAAAAGGATGCTGTTACAACTTATCATACCATTGCTTATGTGGCAGGGTTTCGGGATTTCGATTTTAGTAAGATTCAGGCTGAGAAACTCACACATATCAATTATGCTTTTGCAAATATTATTGATGGTAAGGTGGCTTTTGGTGGCAAAACAGCTACCAACGAAGACGCGTTGAAGGAAACAGATATGGCCGAATTACATCAATTGAAAGAGATAAATCCTAAGTTGAAGGTTTTGGTGTCGGTGGGCGGCTGGACCTGGTCGACACATTTCTCCGAAGTGGCTTCAACAGATGCGAAGAGAAAGATTTTTGCCAAAAGTGCCGTAGATTTTCTCTTGAAATACCAATTAGATGGTATAGATGTCGACTGGGAATATCCTAATCAGGCGGGAGCCGGAAATCCTTATGGACCCCAGGATATTGAGAATTTTACTTTGTTGTTAAAAGAGATGCGCGTGCAATTAGATGCGCAGAGTACAAAAGACGGGCGTACTGAACAGGATAAGTATCTCCTGACTATTGCTACCGGTGGCGATCAGGCTTATGTGGCAAATACTCAACTTGGAGAAGCACAGAAATATCTGGATTTCATTAATATCATGACCTATGATTTTTATAATGGATGGCATACCCGTACCGGGCACCATGCCAATCTAAGCACTGCAAAAGACGATCCTGCCGAGGAACAAAAGAGCATATTGGCTTCGATAAAAGGCCATGTGGAGGCTGGTGTCCCCTTACGAAAAATTAACTTAGGCATCCCTTTTTATGGGCGTAAATGGGAAGGTGTTGAGACTGAAAATAACGGACTCTTTCAGAAAGCCACCTCAGTAGGACTGATTGAATATTATAGAGCTATTGCCCAAAACTGTCTGACCAACGACAACTATCAACAACTGTGGGATTCCTCGGCGCAAGTGCCTTATTTATGGAACGAAAAAGAGCGGATTTTTATTTCTTATGAGAATCAAAGATCTATTAAACTAAAGATAGATTATCTTAAAAAAGTTGGACTGGGCGGTGTGATGTTTTGGGAATATTCCGATGATTATCACTCAGAGCTTCTGGATGCTATTGACAAAAATCTGAATTAATTCGTAATTTTCAATTCGTAATTTGTAATTAATAATTCGTAATTAATAATGCGCCACTGCCATACTAACCAGACTAATCCTCACACCTGCCGTTTGTAATAATATCTGTGCACAAGCTTCCAAAGTAGCCCCTGTAGTAATCACATCATCGACCAATAATAGATGTTTCCCTTCAATTTTTGAGGAATCTATCACCGAGAATTTGTTTTTCACATTCTCCCATCGTTCCAATTTAGTCTTTTTGGTTTGTGATTCTGTGGCCGTATTTCGGATAAACGAAGAGCTGTCAACAGGAATATTTAAAGAAAGAGAGAGGCCATCGGCAAATGCTTCAGACTGATTAAAGCCTCTCTTTTTTAATTTGCTTTTATGAAGCGGAACAGGGATAATGACATCTAAGTCGTTTAGTTTGTGGCAGGTTTTTAAATCGTTACCATAAAGCTGCCCGATATAAACCCCAATATCCGGTCGGTTTTTGTATTTAAGCAGATGGATGAGGTTTTGCACCTTATTGCCTTTATTAAAGAAGTAACAGGAAGAAATCATCTGAATGGGGATTCTGCCCCAAAACAGTTGGAATAAGGGATTATTCTTATCTTGATGAAAGAATGTTTTTGGCAGGTGAATCAAACAGGATGTACAGATGATTTTTTCGTGTTTATACAGCGTATTACCGCAGGCAGCACAAGTGCGTGGGTAAATAAGATTAATAAAATCAGTAAATAAAGATTTTAACATCTGGTGTTTTTTTTTATAAAGTTTTTTTATAAACCTTTGTCGCTAATAATCCAAAGTTAATAAAAACAAATCTTTTATGGGCAAGGTAGTGATTGTTTCGGGTAAGCAGGGAGGCGGCAAAACCACTCAGTGTTTAAAACTGGCTGAAGAAGCCAAAAAAGAAAACCGATTGATAGGTGGATTTATTGCGCCGGGAGAGTGGAAAGATGGGTTGCGTTATTCGTTTAAGTTGTTGGATTTAAGGACCAATAGTACCTATGAATTAGCCAGTCGCGAAAACATTGAAGGATGGGAAAAAGTGGGGAGTTTTTATTTTAATCCCGAAACCATTAAGATAGGAGAACAGATTTTAAGAGACCACGTGAAAGATGCTGAATGGCTGTTTGTTGACGAAATCGGGAAATTTGATGTGCAAGGTCGTGTGTGGGGACCTGTATTAAAAGAAATCCTGCCGCAAAGTGAATTTACCATCATAGCTGTAAGAGAGAATTTTGTGGACGATGTGATAGAATATTTTAATATCACAGAACATATTTTAATTTAATGAAGGCTAAAACAAACAGTGACTATTTTTTATAAATTTGCCGTTCCAAAAAACAAACACCAATACAATGAGAAAAAGACATATCATATTTTTATTCCTCTTTGTGGGAATATTAGTAAAAGCTCAAAATTATCAGGCGTTGATAAAAAATGCCGGGGATAGCGACACCTTTCCAAAATCGGATGTGATAACTATTTTTGATAGTACCAGCGTGCAAATGCAATCAACCGGCTTAAGTTATTATCAAATGCATCAACTCACTAAGATACTGACTTATAATGGAGCCAAACAACACCGAATTGTAAAAGTGGGTTACGATCCTTTGTCGGCTTATGTGGAGATTCAGAAAGTGGTGGTTTATAAGGCCAATGGCGATGTGAAAACCATTGACAATCCGGTGTTTGATTATGCTGCTCCCGCACGTGCTATTTATTGGGGCGCCAAAGAAAAAATGATAGAAGTGGGCAAATTGGAACCGGGCGATGCCGTGGAGGTCGTTTCTTTTAAAAAGGGCTATACCTACGCCTTATTGCAAGCTCCGGCAAAAGATGATAAATATATTCCGCCTATGCGAGGACATTTTTATGATATCGTGCCATTTTGGAGCAATCATCCTGTTTTAGAAAAAGTATATATGCTTTCTACGCCAGACGATAAGAAACTACAATATGAAGTGTTTTATGGTGAATTGACTTCAATGATTAAGTTTAAGGATGATATGATACAATACATTTTTGTAAAAAAGAATATCAAACCTGCTGAAAGAGAATCTAATATGGTGAGTAAGAATAACTTAAATACTAAGTTATTGATGTCTACCAGCCCCGATTGGTATGCCAAAGGGAAATGGTTTTATACCGTGAATGAGGACTTTGATGCCTTTACGCCTACCGATGAGCTTCAGGATTTTACGGATGACTTATTGAAAGATGCCAAAAATGAGATAGACAGTATTTCTGTTTTAACCCATTGGGTGGCCGATAATATGCGTTATTCCGGTATTTCGATGGGCGAAGGCGAAGGCTATACCCTGCATAATGCTGAGATGAATTTTAGAGACCGCTGTGGCGTATGTAAAGATAAAGCCAGTTTGTTGATATCGATGTTGCGTGCAGCCGGCTTTGAGTCTTATGCCGCTATGACTATGGCAGGAGAGCGTATTGACGATGTGCCGGCCGATCAGTTTAACCACTCTGTAACTGTGGTAAAAATGCACAGTGGTGAATGGAAACTACTGGATCCTACCTGGGTGCCCGGTGTTCGTGAGCTGTGGTCCAGTGCCGAGCAACAGCAAGGTTACCTAATGGGCTTGCCCGAAGGAGCCGATTTAAAATACACCCCTATTTCGCCTCCCGAGAATCATTATCTAAGAATTACGGGCAAATCGAAGCTCGATAAAAACGGGCTTCTAAAAGGTAGTTTCACTGTTACAGCCGAAGGCCAGTCCGATGCTGCCGTTAGAGGTGTTTTCAGATACAGTGTCCGAACCGAGTGGGAGAAAAACCTGGAAAAAGAATTGTTGAAACTAAATCCTGCTGCCGTTCTCACAAAAGTAACTCATACCGATAATGATAAATATCAGGAAGCACCTGTTGAAATCACTTATCATTATGAAATCCCTGATTTTGCTTTAGTTACCAAAGATGAGATCATCTTCACGCCTGCTTTGGCACAGGGTGTTTTTAAAAGAGCTATGAGTCATTTGTATATAAATACACATTCCGAAACCAAAGAATTTGCTTTTAGAGATCGTTGCTCCAGATTGATGGAGATTCACGAAACCATATCGTTGCCAAACTACAGCGAAATCATTTCTTTACCTGTTGCCGATGATGTGGTGTCGGAGGCTATCACTTACACAGGAGCCTATGAATTAAATGAAAGAGAGCTTGTATTTAACCAAACAGCATCTTACGGCAAAAGAGTGTATGAGGCTACCGACTGGCCTGCTTTTCGTCAGGCAGTATTAAACCAAAGACACTTTGAAGATCAAAAAATCATCTTGAAAAAATAAGAAATAATGAAGAAATATATCATATCAACAGCCATCGTATTATTTGCTGCTTTTTCCTTTGCTCAATCCACCGATGCGGTGTTTAAGAAGATAAGAAAAGAATATATTCTCCATATAGACGGGAGTATGGAATATCGTTATCAAAAGGAGTTGCAACTAAACTCTCATTATGCCTTTAATCGTTTGTTTGGAGAAACATTCGTGGTGTATAATCCCGATTTTCAGTACGTGGTAGTTCATGAGGCTTATACCATTATGGCCAATGGCCGAAAAGTGGAGGTGCCCGAAAATGCTTTTAATAAAGTATTACCCCGACAGGTGTCGGCTTGCCCGGCTTATAATCAAATGATTGAATTGGT
>Ga0256827_10000815_pt1 | contig 19597 bp, 15 predicted proteins | sample CV84metaG_FD_185977 | JGI IMG/M metagenome (GOLD analysis project Ga0256827, IMG submission 185977) | Hydrothermal vent microbial communities from East Pacific Rise, Pacific Ocean - CV84 | ecosystem: Environmental > Aquatic > Marine > Hydrothermal vents | place: Pacific Ocean: East Pacific Rise... | reverse complement strand
TATTGTTTCTATTAAAATCAATCCATGCTGTAATATAGGCATCTTGACCTGTCTTATTGATAACTTTAACAGGTACGGTATAAGATGTATCTCCTATGGTAAGCGTAGGAAGTTCTCCCACTATACTGTCATTGTCATCTTCTCCATCTCCAGAAGCATCACTTGTAGATTGTTGGTCTGTTTCATGGTCAGGGGCATTATCTCCTAGATATAAGTTCCCCGATATTTTATGTTTTACATGAGGATACGCATCTGGTGCATCTCCATAATCAGTAAAGATAAGCTCGGCATTAATACAGTTGGCTCCATCATTAAACTCAGCAGGTTGTGATGCTGAAATAAAGCTTTTTATTCCTGTTGTTGTATCAAATTCAAAGAAACCATTTCCATTACTATCATTAGCAAAAAAGTGACCATTGACATCCGAAAATGTTGAGTCAAACTGATAGCCTGTATGCTTTTCTCCAATTTGATTAACCGTACCATTACTCACATCAATAGTTAAAAATTTACCTCCATCTGCAATACCATAAAGAACTTTTCCATCAGGAGAGAAAGAGAAGTCTTGAATTGAAATGGCTTGAGTTAAATTGAGTTCAGTAACATTTTTATCTATAAGAGATATTTTGTAAATCTTATCAAAATCTGCACCAATACCACTTACATAGTAAATGTTATTATAGATAGCTCCTGCATAGAACTGTCGGGTATCAAATGTCTCAGGTAATCCATTGATTTTACCCAGATTAATCATTTTTCCTGTTTCTGTGAACTTAATAAGTTCTCTAAAGTAGAGACCATAAATAAAATTATCTTGCTCTGAATAAGCTGTGGCATTATATTGTTCTACAACACCATTATCTTCAACGACTAGAAACTCAAATGGATTATAGGTTGTGTCAATTTTATGTAACCACATTTTACCTGTCTCATTGGTTCCTCTTTTCTTACTACTAGAGATATACATAGTATTATCACAAGTAAAATGGTCATCTGTGTGTACATCATCATTTTCAATAGTAATTTCGATACTATTTTGAGTGCTAGAGAGGTCAGCATGGTAGGGATTTAATAGCTCTATATAGAATGTTTCATCATCTTCTACTTTTATATCGCCATTAATATAAGTAGTGAAAAACTTCTCTTGTTCTCCTGCTTTAAATTCAATTTCTTGTATGGAAATTTTTTCATAATCTCTGTCATTTGACTCTGCATTGCCATCTACAGTTTTTAGTTCAATTGTCGTATCTTCTGTTGATGGTGTGTCTAAAAAGATTCTAAAGGTAACCGCTGTTTGGTTACTATCTTTCTCTAAAAATGTGGTTGTATTTGCATCTATCGAAAATTCAGAGAAGTTCCCATCATCATTGATAATAGTAATAGGAAGATGTGTTGTACCTGCTCCAAAAGAGAGGTTGGTATCATTGCTAATATCAAAATAAAACCGTTCATCATACTCTATTTTAGTATCGCCATTAATAGTAATGGGAATAGAGAGGTTCTCCTCTCCACCATTAAAGGTATATCGTGTTGTATTAATCTCTTGAAAATCATTGTCGCTTGATTTCGCTTGGTCATTCGTTGTTTTGTACTCAAAATAGGAACCTGCTAAGGCAGGTTTATCTAAAGATAGTTGAACATCAATTATGGTGTTGTTACTATCTCCTTCATTGAGTTCAATATGTGAGGTATTAAAAGATAATTTAGGAAACTCTCCATCATCATTTAAAATAATACCTTGAGCAACAATAGAAGAGAGGGTTAAATGGGTGCCATCTCCGACACGAAGATAGAAAGCTTCATCTTGCTCTATATAGGTATCGCCATTTACTTTAACTGTAATCGAGACATTTCTTTCGCCTTCAGGTATATCATAAGTTGTAGTATTTAGCTCTTCATAGTCATTCTCTTGATGCTTTGCTGTATCATCTTGAGTATAAAACTTAAAAGATGTGCCCTCTTCCGCAGGAGCATCAAGTGTAAGGTTAAAAACCAAATCGGTTTGGCTACTGTTCCCCTCTATTACCGATACTGTACTTACATTAAAATGAATTCCAGGGTACTCTCCATCATCATTGATAATGACTCCTGTAGAGGAGGAGTCTGCAATATAGTTACTTCCATAGATAACCATTCTCATGTTTTCATCAGACTCTATTGTGGTATCTTGAATGGTAGGAACGGTAATGAAAAACTCTTTGTCGCCACTATTGAATGTTATATTTCCCTCTGTTCTTGTATAATCAACTGTCTCAGTTGCTTTGGGGTCAGATCCCTCTTCAGAGAGGTACTGAATCGTTATCGATGAGGCTGAAGCAGGTAGCTCTTTTCGTAAAAAAACTCTACAGCTTATATCATCGCCTTCATCGGCATCATTACAACTTATATCAATGGCAATTTGGTCATTATCATAAATGGTTCCTATAACCTGAGTATGTGTCAGTGTCCCTAGTGAGGTGGTAAGATTAAGATAGAATTTTTTAGTATCTTCAGGTTCTAAATCATTAATAAGAGGAATATCTATTGAGCCACTATTTTGATTCTCTTGAATAGTGATATAGCTATCAGGAGTATTAAAATCGATACCTTTTTTTGCTGTGTTATCAGTAGTTGTATAGTCAATACGAACGCCTCCAGCAGGAGCAGGTTGATTTAACGAAACAGGAAATGAGATATAAGTGGTTCCACTATCTCCCTCTGTAGCTTTAACATCATTGACTGTTGTCTCCATCTCTTCAGGGTCATCATCATAGATAATGGCTCGGGCTTGAGGTCGAACAACTATAAAACCTGTATCACTATTGGTAATATTCACATACATTGATTGTGTCACTTCGTGATTATTATCATCAACGAGGTCTATATAGATAGTTTTAGAGGTCTCATCGCCTTCAAAAGTGATAGGTTGATTATATTGTGCAATATAATCTTCTGTTGCAGAGGCACTTCCATCTGCGGTAGAGTAGTAAACTGTTGCTGTTGGTCCAAATGCAACTCCAAAGAGTTCCCATCCAGGTGCTCTATCGAGTTCAATAGTAAAAGCAATTTTTCCGTCAGTCTCATAGACACTGGTTGCATCTAAGATAGAGATTTCGATGTCATCCCCATCAGCCATAAGCAGATAAGGGGTAAAGAGGATATGAAAGATTATTAGTAATCTTTTTAAAATAATGTTCATCGGTTGACCTTTAAATAAAAGAGTAAATATAGCTAGAATATTAGCATTTTTACAATTTATTTAAAGTTAAACATAAGTATTTATAATTAATAAATTTTTAATAATTAAAACTGTTTATCTCTGTGTGATTTTAAAAGCAGCACCTACCGCATTAATAAATGAGCTTCGAACAGCTCCCTCTTCAAGTACACTATAGGCAGCAGCGGTTGTGCCTCCTGGACTCATAACACTATCTTTAATAAGAGCAGGGTGGTTAGATTCAATTAATGGTGCAAATCCTTTAAAAAGAGAGTTTGTAATACCTATGGCATCAGAACGTTTCATTCCCTCTTTGACTAATCCATCCATCATTGCTTCTGCTACTAGTGTTAGTAGTGCAGGTCCAGAACCTGCAATGGCTGTGGCAATATCTACCTCTTTTTCACTATCAACCCAAAAGGTATCGCCAATAGCTGAAAAGATAGCCATCGCCTCCTCTTTTTTTGAACTGTCTCCTGTAATAACCGATGTTGAAGCTCTAAATTTTGCTGAGACATTAGGCATGATACGAATATGGTTTTTTGCAGGAATAGCTTTTTTTAATGATTCTAATGTCGTTCCTGCTAAAACAGAATAGAGTGTTTCTGCTTCTCCTGTAATCTGTTGTGCTACAGCAGAGAGGGCATACGGTTTAACAGCTAATAGAATGTTTTTATTCGTAATGTCAAAATTTTCTAAAGGATAAATTTCTGTTGAAAAGGTCTCTTTTAGTGAGGATAGTTTACTTGTATCTCTTGCAACGAACTCTAATTCATAGTTCTCTTTTAAGCCATAAGCAATCGCCATTGCCATTGAGCCTGGTCCGATTATTGTTAGTTTCATTATCTTTTCCTAATCGTGGGTATTTTTGCGATTATAGCGAAATATAATAGAGTTTGAGGTATTATATTTGTTTTAAAATAAGACATAAGGTCAAGAATGAAAATAGTAAGAAATATTAAACAAATATTAACTCTTCTAGTGTTTGTAACTCTTTTTTTCGGCTGTGGTGCTAAAAATGCAGTGAATGAGTATGATCGACCCGCACTCTATTGGTATAAGAGTATTGTAGAAGAGATTGCCTCTTCAAATTTGGATAAAGCAGATAATTTATATATCTCACTTCGTAGTGAACATGCTCGTTCCCCTCTTCTTCCTACAGCTACTATGATTTTAGCACAAGCACATATAGAGGATCAGGCCTTTATTATGGCAGATTACTATTTAGATGAGTACCTTAAAAAATACGCAGCTTCTTCTAGTATTGAGCAGGCTAAGTTTTTAAAAATAAAAGCAGCATTCTTAGGTATTAAAGATATTAATAAAAATCAAAAATTGATGCAAGATACATTAAAAGATGTGGATATTTTTGTTCACGCTTATCCCTCTTCATCTTATCTTCCTATTGTTCAAACAATTAGAGTACGTCTTAATATGGCACAGTATATGTTGAATGAGAATATTGCTAATCTCTATAGACGGATAGGTAAAGATAAGGCATCAGAGATTTATAGAGCAAAAAATAGTGAATCTCCATTAAATATGGCAGATATTAAAGCCCCTAAAATAGGCTTTTTAGATAGTGTTTTCAATTAGTTAGGATATTAATGCAGTTAAGTAATTACGAAGCTTTCCCCACCCAAATACCCGTTGTCATCGAAGACAACCTTTTTCTTTATCCTTTTATGATAAGTCCCATCTTTTTAACTAAAAAAGAGGATATTGATGCTGTCACTTATGCTATGGAGAAGAACTCTTTAATTCTTTTAACCACAACGAAAGAGGGTTTTGAAGGTTCTAGAGAGGAAGAAAATATTCATAAAATAGGTGTCATCGGTTCTATTATGCGTAAGGTTAATATTCCTGATGGTCGTGTAAAAATACTATTTCAAGGCTTGGCAAAAGGTAGTTTAGGGGAGGCTTTAGAGACTTTTGAGAGTGAAGAGGAGACAACATTTCAAGTATCAATCGTCTCATTAATTGAGAACCAACCTTATGAAGAGTTAAAAGTTCAAGCTTTAGTTGGTGTATTGAATGAAAAGCTACAACAGCTCTCTAAAATTAATAATAATATTCCTTCTGATTTGCTCAAGACTATATCTGAGACCGATAACCCTTATCGTATTGTTGATTTGGTCTCCTCTCTTTTGAAGCTTGATAAAACAGAAGCCTATCGTATGTATGAAGAGGAGAGTATTGAGCGTCGTCTTATGCAAGTCATCGATATTATTGTTGAAGAGATGGAATCTGCAAGAGTTGAGCGAGAGATACGTTCAAAAGTGCATACCAAAATTGAGCAGACCAACAAAGAGTACTTTTTAAAAGAGCAGATTAAAGAGATTAATAAAGAGTTGGGCGTTGATGCTCAAAGAGAAGAGGAGATAGAGGAGTTTAAAGAGAAACTTCAAGCATTAGAACCTTATGTAGAAGAGGAGACCTATCGAGAGATTGAAAAACAGTTAAACCGTTTTACACGAATGCATCCAGACTCAGCTGATGCGAGTCAAATTCAGAGTTATCTTGAGTGGGTTTTCGATTTACCTTTTGGAAAAACAACAGATAAAGAGTTAAGAGTTTTAGATGTTCAATCTCGTCTCAATGAGGATCACTTCTCTTTAGAGAAACCAAAATCACGTATTGTAGAGTTCTTTTCAGTACGAGAGCTGGCACAAAAAAGAGACATTTCTCTAGATGGAAGCTCAGGAACTATTTTATGTTTTGCAGGACCTCCTGGTGTGGGTAAAACTTCATTAGCTAACTCTATTGCTAAAGCCCTAGACCGTCCATTAGTTCGTATTGCATTGGGTGGACTTGAAGATGTTAATGAACTTCGAGGACACCGTCGAACTTATGTTGGTGCGATGCCAGGTCGAGTAGTGCAGGGGTTGATTACAGCTAAAAGTATGAATCCCGTTGTTGTTTTAGATGAGATTGATAAAGTAGGAAGAAGCAACCGTGGCGACCCGACTTCAGCACTTTTAGAGATACTTGATCCTGAACAGAATAGAGAGTATCGTGATCACTACCTAAACTTTAATATCGATTTAAGTCAAGCTATCTTTATTGCTACAGCCAATGATGTGGGGGCTATACCTGCACCTCTAAGAGATAGAATGGAGTTTATAGATGTAAGCTCTTATACTCCTGGAGAGAAGTTAGAGATTGCTAAACAGTATCTTATTCCTCAAGAGCTTAAAAAACATGCACTTAATAGTGAAGAGTTTAATATTACAGATAGAGCTCTAAAACTTCTTATCGATGAATATACACGAGAGCCAGGTGTTAGAGGATTACGTCGTAAAATAGCAGGGCTTATGAGAAAATCAGCACTTAAAATTTTAACAGACCCTTTAGTCGAAGGAGAGATAACAATTGATCTAGATGAGTTACCTGAATTTGCTGATAAGAAGGTGTTTGAAGCTTCTGCTGTAGATAGTTGCCCTCTTATAGGAGTGGTTAATGGTTTGGCATGGACTTCTGTTGGTGGCGATGTTTTAAAGATAGAAGCCATTAAACTTCGAGGTAAAGGGGTTGTTAAATTAACGGGTAGCCTTGGAGATGTTATGAAAGAGTCTGCCTATATTGCTTTTTCAGTAATAAAAATTTTAATTGATAATGGTATGTTAGAAATTTCTAAAAAGATAATCCCTTTAAACTCTAAAGATAAAGAGACTCTAGAAAATATTACCATTAATGAAGTTTATAAACGTTTCGATTTACATATTCATGTTCCAGAGGGTGCTACTCCTAAAGATGGACCTAGTGCAGGAATTACTATGGCAGTGGCTATTGCCTCTATTCTTTCTGAGAAGCGAGTAGATAATCGTATTGCTATGACAGGAGAGTTAACTTTAACAGGTAAGGTTCTTCCTATTGGTGGATTAAAAGAGAAGCTTATTGCTGCTTATAAATCGGGAGTAACAAAAGCACTAATTCCTGATAAAAACTACGAAAGAGATTTAGATGAGATTCCAGATGAAGTTAAGCAGGCAATAGAAATTATACCTGTCTCTGTTATAGATGAGGTGTTAGCTGAAGCGTTAATATAGAGAGAAATTTTTCTCTCTAGTTATCTCTCTATTGAATCTCCTCTATAATCTCTTCAATATCTTCATAAGAGGCTCCCCCCTCTTTAAAGACACGTTCTGTGACACCATCTTTTATTATTAAAAGGAAAGGTAGTGAGCCTGCCCACTCATATTTATCTCGTAAGAAAATGAGTAAATCTCCTGCATGTTGTCTATCGATAATCGGATACTCCATATTATGCATCGTAATTAATTCAGAAACTTCTGCTTTTGACATTCTATCCTCTGCTTGAACGGCAATAACTTGTAAATTATTACTATATTTATCTTTGATTCTATTGACAATAGGCATCTCTTTAAAGCAGTATTTGCAGTTTTTTCCAAAAATTTGTAATAGAACGATTTTTCCTTCATATTGTGGAAAGTTAAATCCTGTGCTTCTCTCGATTATTGTTATCGTATCTCCTTGGACGGTGGGTAGTTTATGACTAACACCAGTAGTCGCTTCAGGTAGTTGAGTATCTTTAGGTTCTTGAATCTCTGTTATAATAGGAGTTTTTGTTTCCTCTATTATAGTCTCTTCTTGTGTTTCAACAGATAGAGGAGAACTATTGGTACAACCTGTAGATAGCAAGGAGGTAAAGAGTATAGAGGAGAGTAGTACTTTTTTGTGCATGCATTTTCCTTTTTTTGTAATAGCGTTATTTTTTCTTAATCTTTTCCGATTATATCTACTGTAAATAAATGGCTAGTAAATGAGATACTTTTTATTAGTTTTTTTTGTGAAGTAAAAAGAAATGTTACAAAATATGCTTAAATGGAGTTTTAAATGGTTTTTTAGTGAGAAAATATTACTATATTTGTCGAAAAAAATAGAAAACAAACGCGAACTAAGGTATACTTTTGGAATTTATTTTTAAGGATATAAGAGATGAACTGGACACCAAGCTCTTGGAGAGAGTTTCCAATTAAGCAACAACCAACCTATAACAATCAAGATACACTTAAAAGTGTAGAGGCTGAGCTTAACTCATATCCACCACTTATTTTTGCTGGAGAGGCACGTACATTAAAAGAAAATCTTGCGAAAGTAGGGCGTGGCGAAGCATTTTTACTTCAAGGTGGAGATTGTGCTGAGAGTTTTGCTGATTTTAGTACCCCTACCATTAAAAACTTTTTTAAGTTAATGTTACAGATGAATATGGTTATGATGTACTCTACAGGTAAGCCTGTTATTAAAGTAGGGCGTATTGCAGGGCAGTTTGCTAAACCTCGATCTTCAGATTTTGAAGAGATGGATGGTATAACACTCCCCTCTTATCGTGGCGATATTATTAATGGTGTTGAATTTACAGAAGAGGCACGTATTCCTAATCCTCAGAATATGATTCGTGCTTATAATCAATCTGCTGCAACTCAAAATCTTTTAAGAGCTTTCTCTAGAGGTGGTTTAGCTGATTTAAACAGAGTACATCAATGGAATTTAGATTTCATTAAAGATAATGAGTTGGGACAAAAATATAATGACTTAAGTTATAAAATTGACCGAGCTGTAAAATTTATGGCAGCATGTGGTCTCTCAAGTGACCAAGTACCTCAATTGCACCAAACAACTATCTTTACTTCACATGAAGCATTACTTTTGAACTATGAAGAGGCACTGACCAAACAAGATTCAGAAGGCGATAAGAAGTTTTATGATTGCTCTGCACACATGTTGTGGATTGGCGATAGAACAAGAGATTTAACAGATGCACATATTGAGTATTTCAGAGGTATTGCTAACCCAATTGGTTGTAAAGTTGGACCAACTATGGGGGAAGATGAGTTAATTGAACTTATTGATGCACTAAATCCTGAAAATGAAGAGGGACGTTTGAACCTTATTGTTCGTATGGGTGCTGATAAAATTTCTGAATACTTTCCTCAACTGCTTAAAAGAGTAAGAGATGAAGGGCGTAATGTTGTCTGGTCTTGTGACCCAATGCATGGAAATGTAGAGAAGAGTTCAACAGGTTACAAAACCAGAGATTTTAAAAATATTTTGTCAGAAGTAGAGCAGTTCTTTACTATTCACAAAGAGATGGGCACTGTAGCAGGTGGTATTCATTTAGAGATGACAGGAAATGAGGTAACTGAGTGTACAGGAAGTGCCTCATGTGCGATTACAGCTGAAGATTTAGGTAATCGGTATCATACACAGTGTGATCCAAGACTCAATGCCAGTCAAGCTTTAGAACTTGCCTTTATGGTTGGAGATATGATTAAAGAGTAGTTTTTTAACTACTTTTTAGGGTGCATTATTTTTTAATGCATCCACACGACTCTTCTAAAGTCAAAAGCATAAAGTATCACTATACACTTTAAGTTTAAATCTGTTATAATCTTAACAATTTACTTTAAAGGAGTTCTCTATGGATTTAATCTATCTTCTAATATTGATACTATTATTTATGATTATTTTTAAACTCTCTACGCTTCAGAGCAAGCTAGAGGAGATAGAGCGATTGGTTCGCCCTAATGCAAAACAGAAAGAGGCAAATCAACAAGCCCAAATAGCCACTCCCCCTAAACGGGTGGAACCACGTATCCCTCTTGATGTACAACTTGCCGAGTATAAAGCCTCTCAAGAGAAAGAGAGCGTAGCAAAAAAGGTAGAGAGTAGTGAGCCTAAAGTTGTAATGCCTCGTAAAAACTATAAACCTAAAGAGGTTGAACCCCAAATTTCATTTTTGGATGGGATTTCTGAACGTTTTGGAGGGGTCTCTATAGAGGAGCTTCTTTTTGGAAATATTATCTTAAAAATTGCTATTGTTGCTTTTATCCTAGGTATTGGACTCTTTTTAAAATACTCTATTGATAAAGATTGGATTCCTATTTGGGGGCGAGTACTTATTGGTATTTGGGTAGGTATGGCAATGCTTATAGGTGGTATAAAGATGATTGGTAATAGACATAAACTTTTCTCTGAAGCCCTATTTGGAGGAGGTATTGCTGTACTCTATCTCTCTGTTTTTTCTGCCTTTGCTCTAGAAGGGTTTAAGTTTATTGATGCTAACTTTGCTTATATAGCAATGGTGGCTATAACTATTTTAGCAGGTATAATCTCTATTCGATTTGATGCCAAATCTACAGCTATTTTTGGATTAATTGGTGGATTTGCTACACCATTTTTATTGAGTACAGGTTCAGGAAATTATGTGGGGCTATTAAGTTATATGTTGATGCTAAACTTAGGTGTTCTCTATATCTCACTTTATAAAAATTGGTCATTATTGGCTTGGTTAGCATTTGGTATTACAGCTTTAACTCAATTGGCAACAGTAGAGCAGACCATTAATGATTTTATACCTCTATTGGGACTCTATACACTATTTTTTATTATCTACTCTATTGTCCCTTTTATCTCTGATATAAAAGAGAGTCGTGAGCGTTTGGAAAAAGTTTCAGTATTTCTCTTTTGGGCAAACTTTATTGTGGCAATTTTGAGTTTTTTGTTACTGTTCCAACACTACAATATAGAACTTCTTTACTATGCGGGAGTGACAGTTGTTCTTGCTGGGTATCTTTTGGGTTATGCTTCTCTATTAAAAGCTAGAAATAGTCTCTTAAAAAATCTATTTTATATTGTTTTGGCTCAATCTATCGCCTTGTTATTGGTTACTCCAGCCTTTATCTTTAGTGGGGCTTCCTTAACTATTGTTTGGGCAGTTGAGTCATTGATGTTATTATGGATTGCAACTAAAAGTAGAGAAGAGACCTATGGTCTTTTTGGGCTGTTTGGTTTTGGCGTGACAACTGTTCGTTATCTTATTTTTGATGTTTTTGGAGAGTTATCTTATAATCTCTACTCTAATAATCTTTCAACCTTAGACTATATTAACCATTTGGCATTGACCTCATTATTTGTTATTGGTTCACTTTTTGCAGGGTACAAACTGCTTAAGCATACGTCTCTTGAGTTGAAGTATATTTCAAAAGAGTTGGTTCATTTCTCTCTGTTTATGCTCTCCTTTTTTGGAGCATATAGTATATTAACCTTTATCATTTCAATGCTTTTTGATATTTATGGTTTAAATCTTTTCTCTATCGGCTCTATGGCTATTATTGCACTTTTTGCTTCTCTATTTAATCAAAGTGATTATAGTAAAGTCTCTAACTTTGTCTATTACCTCTTTGTGGGATTACTTCTTTTAGGATTTATGAATAATATCTTACATATTAATAGCCAAAACACCATGATTTCTCTTGTGAACTTTTTAGTTTTTATGGTAGTCGTAGGATTTATCTATACTCTTGCGTTTAAAGAGAGTTCGGCAAAGGTACTTGATTATAATATTTCAGATTTAATGTTAGCTTCAGGGATTGGATTGCTTTTCCTCTTTTTGAATATAGAGATTTATCATATCGTTAAACTCTATGATGCCACTGCTACAAAATTTGCTATTACTCTACTATGGGTTATTTTTGGTATTTCACTTTTTGTCTATGGTATCTTTAAAGATATTAAAAAGGCAAAAATTGTAGGAACAATACTAATTTTTATTGCTATACTTAAAGCTTTTTTTGTCGATTTGGCAAATTTAGACTCTATTTATAGAATTGTACTCTTTTTAATCCTCGGAGCTATTCTATTTGGACTCTCTTACTTCTATCAGAGTAAACAAAACGATAAAGAGGAGGATATAAAATGAAAATATTAGTTTTTCTGTTTCTGTTATTAGGGTATTTAGGTGCGACAGAGTACCCTCTTTATAAAAAAGAGATTACTCTGCCTCCTATTACTCAACCTACACTTGTGAAGGTGGCATTAGACGCTGAACTCTATGCTCATACTCAAGTTAATTATGCTGATATTCGTTTGAGAAGTGGTCAAGGAGAGGAGGGGTATTTGATAAAAAAGATAGAACAGAAATATCACATCCACCATAAGAGGCTCTCAGCTAGTAGTTATTTGAGAAGGGATTCAACTTTTACTTACGAGCTAAAAGAGCCATTCGAGATAGATAAAATCGAGTTACATATAGAGGATAGAAACTTTGAGAGTTATTTTGATGTTACGATTGATGATAGACTCGTAGTTAAAAATTATAAGATATATGACTATAGCCGAGAGACAGGTAATGTTGATTTTTCTATTGAATTAAAACCCACTATTGCTAAAAAAATTCAAATTCACTATCATCTTGATAAGACAAGCTCTTTTTATAAAAAGTATAAAGATATTCAAAAAGCAACACAGTATTTAACAATGAAATCAATAACCATCTCTAACCATAGTAGAGAAGAGGCTCTTCGCTATCCTCACTATAAAGTTGCTTTAGAATCAATGGAGAGTAAAGATAAAAAGAGTAGCTATGTTTTTAATATCAAAAATAGTCCTTTTGTAAAGTTAGGTGTTCAGCCTTTAGAGAAAAACTTTAATAGACAAGGGAGACTTTTCTACTCTAGTGATGCTTCTACTTGGTATAGATTGGGATCTTTTACGCTCTCCTCTTCGTCCATTAATAATGATAAGCATCAAAATATGATTACCTTTCAGCATCGAAGTAATTTTATTAAACTAGAGATTGATAATCTTGATAATAGACCATTGACTATAAATGAGATAGAGTTTTTTGAGATGCCCTATAGTCTCTATTTTATTGCTAATCCTGATGAGAAATATTCACTTTACTTTGGACAAGAGCAACAGATGCGTATGCCAAATTACGATTTGCGCAGTTTAATTACAGATAAAACGCCTTTTGTAGAGGGGAAAATAGGTGTGATAGAGCCATTAGATATAACTATTGAGAAGCCTAAAATCTCTTTTTTTGAAGCGTATAGAGAGTTAATTTTTATAGTAGTTCTTCTATTGGCTTTAGGAGTTATGGGTTATATTGCGTTTGGATTATTAAAAGAGAAGTCGTAGAAGATGGTGTTCTCACATCATCTTCTCTAGAGTTATTTAATTTTATCAATTAGCTCTGTAGGAAAAATATTTTTTTGAATATATTTTTTGGCTTGTTTAAATCCTGTAAATGTCCAGTTTTTATCCTCTTTTAGTGCAATCGTTTTTGTTGTATGGTCAATACTAAATTGATGCTTCTCTTGGTTAAAGTTGACTTTTCCCCGTTCTCCTAACTGTTTTTGAAGAGTCTCTAACATATAGGCTTCAAATTTTGGGTCATTAGGTCTCGGAGAGTTTATAATCGTTGTTAAAGAGGATAAAATAGTCGAGTAAACTCCCTTGTCATACTTTTGAATAGGGTCAATAGAGAGATGTTTAACATCTTTAACTTGAGGAATGTTTTTTTGAGTATACGATTTTTTGAGCATGCTTATCATTTTCTCTTTAGGTACAATAGTAAAAGCTTTTGGATAGATAAATGTAATAAGGGTATCAATGTCATTATCAATAGTCGCTTTAGTATAGCTATCAAGTGATTTTTCTAGCTCTTCTCTCTCTGTCGATTGATTAGAGGTCTTTTTTAATTCGGTTAAATCTTTATTTGTACTATTTGGTGTTGGATTTGGTGTACACCCATTAATTATAAAGAGTAGGGTGGTTAAAAGTAAAATATGTTTCATTAGGCTTCCTTTCGTTTTGTTAAAACATCTACAATTTTGGTAACGACTAAATCAGAAGTTACATTCAGTGAAGTTCTTGCCATATCTAAAATACGGTCAACAGCTACAATAATTGCTAAATACTCGACAGGAAGGTTATTTTGATTTAAAATAACTACCATCATCACGAGTGAGGCAGAAGGAAGGGCAGCTACACCAACACTTAATGCCACAACAGTAAATCCTAAAATGAGTTGGTCTCCTATGGTTACAGCCACACCTGATAAGTTAGCAATATAGAGTACAGCAACGGTCAAATAAGCTGCTGTTCCATCCATAGAGACTGTTGCTCCTAGTGGTAATACAAAAGAGGCTGAATCTTTAGATACGCCCCCTTTTTCTTGAACAACGCGTAAGCTTACAGGTAGAGTCGCTGCTGATGAAGCAGTAGAGAATGCCATAATGGTTGACTCTTTGACACTTATTAGATATTTGTATGGGTCGATTTTTGCAAAAAATGCTAAAACTAAAGGAAGAGTAACTAATCCATGAAGAATAATAACCCCCAAAACAACGAGTACATACGCCCATAATCCTAAAATAACATTAATCCCTTGCTCTGCAACAATATAAGAGATGAGTGAAAAAACTCCAATAGGCGTTAGATTAATAATCCATTTAGCAATATGGAACATAGCTTCATTAATAGAGGTAAAAAGGTCAAAAAGTACATCTTGATGTTTCTGTTCTAATTTAAATGAAGCTAGAGCTAAAAAGATAGCAAATACAATGATTTGCATCATTTCGCCTGTTGCCAGTGAGTTAAAAACATTAGAAGGGATAAATCCCATAAACATATCATGAAAAGAGAATGGTTTAAGATTGCTGATTTCTTTAGGAATTTCAAGATTATCTGGACTTACGAATTCCCCAATAGGGAATAAGTTCATAGCGATAATGGCTAATATAACTGATAGAGCTGTTGTCAAAAGATAGAGACCAATTGTCTTTAATCCAATCTGTTTAAGTTTGTCAATGGAACCAATACCTGTAAGTGCTGTATAGATGGATGCAAAGACTAATGGAACAACCAACATTTTAAGAAGGGATACAAACATATCTCCGATGAGTTTCTGTTCTAAAGCCCAGCTGGGTAAGAGAATACCAAATGTAATGCCAAGTACGATTCCTAAAAATACTTGGACATTTAACGATTTTAAATAGTGCATCATTGTCCTTTTTTATTTGCCGTATTCTAACGGTTTAGTGATTAAAAAGGGGTATATTTTAAAAGCAATTAACTGAATAAAAAAAAAGATATTAAATCTAAAAATTTCTATAAACTTAAATTAATATAAAATATAATATTATTCTTAAAATTTAAAGAATTTATTATAAAAGGAGTGAATTATGAAAAAATCACTATCTGTATTGGTCTCGATGTTGTTTGTTGTTACAGGCTCTATGGCAAACACAAACTACTCTACAAATCACTATGCCAGTCCTTCTCATCTGCATAAAGTTTTTAATCAAGTCAAAAAAATCTCCTCTGTAAGCCAAAAAGCTCTTTCAGAAGTATTTAACTATTATGAGAAAAATTGTTATTTAAAAAAATTGTCTCCTCACTATATTGCTGTTGCGGATTATACAAAAATAGCTTTAGAGAAACGTCTATATATTATTAATCTTCATACAGGAAATGTCTCTAATTATCTGGTTGCTCATGGCGAAAACTCTGGATATAAAGGTGGAAGAGTATGGCGTTCTAGTAATAGAGTTGGAACACACATGACTCCTTATGGTTTTTTCAAAATAGGCTCTAAAGAGGGAATAACTTTTAAGAAAAAATATAGATATTTATCGGTGCAAGGTTTAGAGTGGCGTAATCGAAAGGTTGGAGAATCACTACGTAATGGTGGTCGAGATATTCTTCTTCATACGGCAAGTTACGTGGGGCGTGCAGGACGTAGTTATGGCTGTTTTGCTATTTTACCACAAGACAAGTATCAAGTGTTTCGCAAGTTAAAAAAAGCACTTTTCTATAGTTATACAGGAAGATAGTTAATGCTCTTCCCATACCGTCCATTTTGCCTCTTTAAAGAGGGCTTTTGCTTTGGAGCAGAGAGGTGCTTGAATATAGATGTATTTTTTATTAATCTTACTCTCATTAAATGACTCTAATTTCTTATGAAACTCCATTAGCTCTAGAGCCTCTTTTGAGAGAATACGACTTTTTTTGTTAATACGAATAATACAAGCGTAATATTTTTTTAAATCCACACCTAAATAGATATCTATCTTTTTTCTGCTACCAAATGTTTTGACACTAATGGGTTTTAGTGATTTAAAAAGTAGATTTTTCTCTTGTAAAATATCAATAATCTCTTTCATCTATTCATAACTTAATGAGCCTAGCTCAACCACTTGGTTATCATAGTAAATTTTTCCGTCAGAGATAAAAGCAAAACCTTCTACTTCCTCAACCTGATAAACTTTATGTTTTGAAAAGCTTCTGTTTGAGACAATAAGATAGCCTTGTTTCTCTAAGGCATAGACTTTGTTATTATAGATAGTTGCTAAAGAGAAGTGTGAAAATTTGAATTTTTTCTCAGATTGTACACTTAAGCTCTCATCAAGTTTTAAAATACGCCCATCTTTTGCAAAGACAAAAAGCTCATCATTATCAATAAGAACTTCTGAGATAGAGCTATCTAGCTCTTTTTTACCTTTACTACTAATCGATAAAATTTTATTAGGTGTTGATGCAATAAGTGTATTTCCCAAACGACCTAAGAAGATAATATTATTAAGTGAACTCTCTGTACTTACATACATCTCTTTAGAAATTTTTAATGTTTTTAAGTCTAAAATGGTTAGTTTCCCATCAAGTGTAGGAATAACAACAAGACTATCCACCTGCATCGGGTTTGCAATACGTCTGTCTATTACAAAAGACTTTTCTGCTTTACTACTATAGACAATTGATTTTTGTTCAAAGTCATAGACTCCAAAAGAGTTGTTTTGCAATACATAAACAAGATATTTTTCCATTAATGTTCCTGCCACAAGTGCTTTTGGAAATTTAATGTTGGCAACCGTTCCTTTTGCTGTTACAATTTTACAATCCCCATAGGCATTGGCTGTAACAGCGGCATTATTACTATTGTTAATAAAGTAAAATCCTTTGTCCAGTTTTAAGTGAACACGTTCTTTTTTTGTCAAAACATCTCCACTAGCCAATGTTGCACCATCACGAGAGTAGTGAATAATTTTATCGCCCATACTGTGAGTAGAGAGATTAAAAGTCTGTTCAGGATTGTAGTATTGTTTTGAATTACATCCTGAGAAAACGGCAACAGTGATAGAGCTGGCTAGTAGAATCTTTTTAAACATTATTGACCTTTAATTGTATAGTGCTTCAGCATTTTTGAAAAATTAAAAACAGGAGACTCTTCTGAAATTAAATCAAGTTCATCTTTGGCTAAAGATATTTTCCCCTCTTTTATAAAGAGAGAGGCATTGGTTACTGCTGCAAAATCTTGATAGAGTTCAGATTCGGCAGGTTTTCCCTCTAAAACAGCAAGATGGTAACTGCTTAAATCAGCAAGAATTTTGTTGGGGTTACTACTTAATGTTTTAAGTGCCTCTTTGTCTGAATTATTAATAGCCTCTTGGTAGCTATAAAGGGCAAATAGAGCGGGGTTTTTTGATTTTAATTCATCTCGTGCTGATTGATTTTTAGCATCAGCTTGTAAGGTCAAATAGGCACTGTTGGCATCAACAAGCTTCTGTTGCGCTAAAGCGTTCATAATAGCTGTTCCACCAAAGTACAATGCTGTAATAGCAACGACTGAAAAGATTTTAATTTTATGCTTTTTATATAGTTTTTCTAATTTAAAAGCAGAAGCCAACATCTGTTCATCACTGCTTAATTCTTTTTTAGCTTCATTTATAGTTTCTGAAATACTCAAATTTATCTCCATTGTTAAAAAATGTCAATATTATACCTAAAATAATTTAGGGTTTAGAAATTCGTATATGAATTTAAAGAGATGTAATAGTTCCGTTATAAACCTATTACATTTTAGGAATTGAAGGGTTTAGATTTGAACAATAGATGAGTAAAAAAAATTCTATTGTTTTAAATATTATATTAACAAAAAAAACTATAAAAAACCATATTTTATTTTCTGCTATTAAAAGTCGTTTAAAGCCCGAAAAATAATTATTTGAATTGCTTTTGCATACACAATTAACCCACATCTTATTGTTATACTTTTGCCATGAGAGAGATATTTTTTATTTCCTATTTTTACTATCTCTCTTCATACATATTTTTATTTCTAATTTCTGTTTTATTTACTGCCAATTCATAAAATAGAAGAATTTTTTACGAGGGATGGAGGTCTTTCTTAATCAAAGGTTTTATTTCAAATCACAATGTGGGCAATCTGCCCACATGCTTTCATACATTTTTATCACTGTTTTATAAATTAACTATTAAAATCATGAGAATTTTTTTGCATATTGCGTAAGACCTTCAAAATCTCAACCATAGCCAAAGTATCCAATTTGCAATATACCAAAACATCTTACACCTCTCTTCAATCTTTTTTTTACTTATCTTACTCAACTGATTAAAGGTATTTCTCATCTTGAGAACTAAGCGAGTACCATTGCGTATTTTGAAGTAGTATAAACTTATATTTTAAATTTATCTAATTTTAAGTTTTATAATTTTTCGACTTTATTTAATACTCATTGGGTACTATTCTATTTAGTTTCATGCTATAAAAAATATTAAAATATGAAAAGAGAAGTAAATATGGTCTATGCCGAAAAAAAAATATTTGATAAAGTGGAGTTCCTTTTAAATCAATTAGATGGTTCTACTGAAACAAAAGAGGATCTGTCTGAGATTTATATAAAACTTACTCATAGATATCAAAAACTTATTCAAAGAAGTGACCGACAAGAGGCAAGTTTGATTAACTTAAACAGAGAACTTAATCAATATAAATTTCATCTTGAAGAGAAGATTGAGATAGAGATGGAACAAAATAGGGTGCAACAAGAGCTTTTAATTCAACAATCTAAACAAGCTATAATGGGAGAGATGATTGCCCATATTGCTCATCAGTGGCGACAGCCTCTTAATGCTTTGAATGGTTGTATTATGGTTCATATTCTAGAGTATGATCGGGGAAAGTTAACCGATAAGAAGATGCAGGAATTTGAAGAAGAGACAAGTTTTTTAGTTAAGAGTATGAGTCAAACTATTAGTGATTTTCAAAATTTCTTAAGCCCCAATAAACGGAGAGAGGTCTTCTCTTTGCGTAGGCTTTTTGATGATGTTTTAATTTTTATTCATAGTATGTATAGGATGAATAAAATTGAACTAGAGATTCATTGTGATAATGATATTAGACTCTACTCCTATCCTAATGAGTTGATACAGGTGTTTTTGAATATATTGAATAATGCCAAAGATGCTTTTGTTGAGAACAAGATAGAGAGTAGAAATGTCTCTGTAACTATAGAAGATACTTTAACAGATGTCATTATAACTTTTCAAAATAATACAGGTCAGCTAGAGAATAATCTATTAGAGCAGATATGTAAACCGTATTTTACTACGAAAGATAAGGATAAGGGAACAGGTTTGGGGCTTTATATGTGTGATATGATTATCAAAAATTCATTTGCTGGTCAGATGTTAATAACCAATATAGAGGATGGATTAGAGACAAAGTTGATTTTACCAAAGGAGGTAAAGAGTGAAGAGTATTAATATAGAAGGTTGTGACAATTCCCCTAAAGT
>Ga0256827_10000814_pt1 | contig 19632 bp, 10 predicted proteins | sample CV84metaG_FD_185977 | JGI IMG/M metagenome (GOLD analysis project Ga0256827, IMG submission 185977) | Hydrothermal vent microbial communities from East Pacific Rise, Pacific Ocean - CV84 | ecosystem: Environmental > Aquatic > Marine > Hydrothermal vents | place: Pacific Ocean: East Pacific Rise... | reverse complement strand
TACCGTCAAAATCTACTGCTATAATCATTTTCTTTAAAAATATTTTTTATTCAAATATACGTTATTTTTTTTCATTTGCAATTTATTTTTTTTTGAGAAAGAGAGAGCTATACTCAAGCTACATAGGGTCTGCTGAGAAACGCATAACAGATTATTATAAAGTTACTTAAACTAAGGCATGCTATTGTAAATGCAAAAATCATAGTTTTATGCTTGTTTGTTATTGAATATTTTTCTAAAAGAATTAATGTATATTTGCATAAAATATTATAATATATGTTATTACATCAAAACAAAGGAATTGCGATAAAATATAAAAATAAAAGTATTTCTTATTCCCAATTAATATCAAAAGTACATTATTTTGCATCATTATATAAAATTGAAAAGAAAGATAGAGTAGTAATTTTTTCTGAAAATCGTCCTGCATGGATTTATGCTTTTCATTCAATATGGCATAATTCAGGTATTGCTTTGCCTATTGATTATTTATCAACTGCAAAAGAAGTGGCATATATTATTAAAGACAGCGAGCCAAAAATTATTTTTTATTCCGAAGAAAAGTTAGATGTTTTAAACGAAGCACTTAAAAGTATTGATTATAAAGTTGTTTTAATTTCTATTGATAAACACGAGAATACAGAAATACCAGATAATTCCGAAACATTAAGAGAAGCCGAACTTAACGAAACGGCTTTAATTATTTACACCTCTGGCACAACAGGCTCGCCAAAGGGAGTAATGCTTTCTTACGAAAATATAGATGCAAATATTTACGGAGTTGCCGAAGCAGTAAAAATATATCGTAAAAACCGCAATGTAATGATATTATTACCTTTGCATCATATTTTTCCGCTTGTAGGTTCTATGGTAGCTCCACTTTCTATTGGTACAATGGTAGCAATTGCACCATCATTAGCTTCAGAAGATATTATATCAACTTTAGTTGAAAATAAAATTGCAATTATTATTGGCGTGCCACGCCTGTATTCGGCTATCAGAAAAGGAATTAAAGATAAGATTAATAAAAGTAGAATTGCCAAAACAATGTTTGCAATGGCAGGAGCGATGCACTCTTATAAGTTTTCACGATTTATTTTTAAAACTGTTCATAAAAAATTTGGTGGAAATGTGCAGTATATGATTTCGGGTGGTGCAGCTTTAGACCCTGCTGTTGCTCGTGATTATCAGATTTTAGGCTTTGAAGTATTAGAGGGTTTTGGAATGACCGAAGCTGCTCCAATGATTAGTTTTACTCGACCTAATGAGGTTGTTATTGGCTCGGCAGGAAAAGCTTTGCCCGGTGTTGAAATTGAGATAAGAGACGAAGAAATTGTAGCCCGTGGTAAAAATGTAATGCAGGGTTATTACAAAAGACCCGAAGAAACAACCGATGTTCTTAAAGACGGCTGGCTTTATACAGGCGATATTGGTCATCTTGACAAAGATGGAAACCTTTTTATAACAGGCAGAAAAAAAGAAATTATTATACTTTCTAACGGAAAAAATGTTAATCCTATAGAAATTGAGTTTCAACTAGAATCGTTAGTGCCTTACATACAAGAAATTGCAGTGTTTGAAAAAGATGACATTTTGCAAGTTGCAATTGTACCCGATAGAGTTAAAGCTCGTGAGTTAGAGATTGAAAACATAGAGGAAAGTATTAAAGAAAAAGGTATTGATGTTTATAATCAAACGGCTTCGTCGTATAAACGAATTTTAAAACTGCATATTATTTATGATGAATTGCCAAAAACACGACTTGGTAAAATTCAGCGATTTAAATTAGCCGAAAGTTTAAATAAATCAATAGACAAAAACCATAAAAATTCTACTTTCGATAGCGAAGAATATCGCTTAATAAAATCGCATATCGAAGATGATAAAAACATAGAGGTTTACCCCGACGACCATATAGAAATTGACCTTGGCTTAGATTCTCTTGACAAAGTGAGTTTGCAAGTTTTTATAGAAAATACTTTTGGTGTTAACATAAATGCCGAAAAAATTGCCGATTACGGAACAGTAAAAAGATTAAGCGAATTTGTTGATAAAATGAAAACGAAAATTAATATCGACAAAATTAATTGGAGCGATATTATAAAAGAAAAAGTTAATATTAAACTTCCAAAATCTGATATAACTGTTTGGTTAATAGTTGGGTTTTCAAAAATATTTTTTAAACTGTATTTTAGATTTAAGATAAAAGGTACAGGAAATTTACCCGATATTCCTTGTATTATCGCCCCAAATCATCAATCATATTTTGATGGAATGTTTGTTGCCGTAGGTTTAAATTCTAAAATGCAGAAAAATTCGTTTTTCTATACAAAAGCCAAGCACGTAAAATATGCGTGGTTGCGTAGGTTTGCAAACAGAAATAATATTATAATTGTTGATGTAAATCAAGATTTAAAACAATCTATACAATCATTAGCCGAAGCACTTAAAAAAGGAAAAAATATAGTTATTTTCCCCGAGGGAACTCGTTCTAAAACAGGTAAACTTGGCGATTTTAAAAAGACATTTGCAATTTTAAGTGTTGAATTAAATGTTCCTGTAGTTCCTGTTGCAATTTCTGGAGCTTACGATGTTCTTCCAAAAGGAAAACATTTCCCTAAAGCATTTAAAAAAGTTTCGGTAGAATATCTTAAACCAATTACCCCAACAGGACATACATATTTTACTTTAACCGAACAGGTTAGAGATGTTATTCAGGAAAGTTTAGGAAATTAGGCTAGGCTAAAGTTCATAGATTTGAACTACTAGAATTGTTAATCTTTAACATTAACAAACAAAGTTATTTTACGAGACAAGCTTTAGCAATAATTTGTTCATACCTATTCATAATTTCAGAAGTTAAATAATTTTTCACATAAAATTTAATATCATTAATTTCGCTAACAGGCATTATTTTTGGCGAAGTTCCGGTAATAAAACACGTTTCAAATTGGTTTAAATCAGATAATTTAATATCTTGTTGTATAACTTCTACACCTATTTCATTGCAAATTTTTATAACATATTGCCATGTAATACCTTTAAGAATGTCAGTATTTTTTGCGGTATAAATATTTTCACCTTTAACAAAAAATATATTTGAACGAGAGCCTTCTGTTATCAAGTTGTTTTCGTTAATTAGCAGAATTTCAAAAACATTATTTCTTTTTATTAGTTCGTTTGCCTTATTTCTTAAATTTCTGTTTCTTATTTTGATATTTGGTTGCTTGCGTATTGCACTGTGTGTAATTAGTTTAACACCATTTTCATAATCTTCTAAACTAGGGTAATGATGTGGAATAAAATACATTTTTAGCGAAATAAATTCAGCATTTTTTGTAAACATTAAACCTAATTTAATATTGCCAATATCAATATTATTTTTATCAATTAATTGTAACAAAGCACTATTAACAATATCTTTAGACGCTAAATTTGATATATCGAAGTTAGCTAAATAAACGGAATTTATTAGTCTATTATAGTGTTCTTCAAAAAACAATGGTACTTTATTATTTAATCTAATAACCTCGTAAATAATAATATTTTCTTCATCGGTTACAGGAAAATCAGAGATTGGTAAAATCTCAGAATTTTCTATATAAAATTGTCCTACAAGTTTTTCCATTTATGGATTTTTTTTATTCGTCAAAACCTTCATCTTCGCTACCTTCGTCATTATCATCGGTTTCTTCATCTTTTTCTGTAAATTTTTTCTTAAATTTTATTGCTTCTTTTGGCGAAGCAGCATACCACATAAAGGTTTTTTCTCCTTTCTTTATTTTCATTTTTCTATCGTCGGTTTTTGTTTCTTTCATTATGGTATTAAATTCTTTGTTTGACGAAGTAATACGTAAAACACCACGCATATAAGAGAAATAATAGAAAACCCCTTCGCTTGGTTCAATATATATGGTTATTTTATCGCCACTTCGTTTTTTAACAATTTCTACAATACCTTCTGTTAGTCTATTAACTTGGGTTTTATATAAGTTACCTATTCCTATTTCGCCTTCAGATAGATATGTTCTTGTTTTCACATTCCAATTAAGTTTTAGTTCTGTTAAAACCATAGTTTTTTCTAATTCTTCAGGATATTTTTTAAAACTACCTAAGCTATGCGATGTTAAGAATTTTTCGGCTTTTTCTTTTCCCACAATATCAGCAATAGCTTTTTCGTATTTATCTTCGCCAAATTCGGTTGGGTCTGTGGCAACAGCTTCTAATTCTTTTGCCATTACTTGCATACATTTTTCACTAAAGAAAAAGTCTAGAACCATAACTAAATCTAATTTAAATGTATTTTTGTTTAAATTATTGCTGATGTTACCTGCAATTTGTGTTTTTAGTTGTCCGAAATCAACACCTAAATTCATTAATCCTTCGCTATAAACATTACAAATTGTTGGGTGTAAACTAATAAAATTACCTGGCAAACTAAATTCTGTAAGTTTTTCTTTGTTGGCAATTTTATATTGTCCATCAGATTTGTCATAGTGTAAGAAACCTTCAATTGACATTAATTCTTGGTCGTTATAATCTAAATGAGGTGTTAAAAATGCCGAGTATAATCCTGTGCTATCGTGTGCCATCATAATTGAAGAATGGATAGTGTTATCATTTATATCTTTCATTTTAGCATTTATTGGAATAAATATATCTTCGGGGTCAATTTCACCATCAAAGTTTACCCAATAGCGTTTTAGACTTTCGCATTCGTGATTTATTTTTGCAGAGCCAAAGAAGGTTAAAAATTCTTTACTTGCAGTTATTCTAACACCTCCGGTATATGCAAATTTTGGACTTAAAGTAAAATCTTCGGTTACTCCAATTTTTCCTGTTGCATATGTTCTAACACTATCGTCAACAGCAATTACATCAAAATGTATTACTTGTTCCGATTTTGTTTCGTCAATATAATTGTAATCTCCCGATGCCATATAATCTTTTTTACCATAAATTGTTGTTAAGCAATTAAAAAATTTGTGATAACGAGTTGTGTTATTGGCTCTTATCCTAGCTTCTTTAAGGGTTTGCATTTTAGCTTGTTTTTCTATAATCACTTTTCCGTCACCCGGATAAATGGTAGCATCGGCTACTCTAATAAATTTAACTTCGTTAGCTGTGATTTTTGCTGTTCGGCGGTTATAATTGGCTGTTGGAGCAAAGAAATTTAACGAGTCTTGGCGTGGGTGTAATGATATAAACTGAGACCCTGTAAGTTCAACATCTTCTAATTCTGTTGGGCTTAAGCCTGTAGTATCAATTTTTTGTTGTTCAAGATTTTTTTCTGTGGAGCTAAGCATTAACTCTTCTTTATCCATATACCAAGTAAATTTATCCATAAAGCAGATATACTGATTTTTAGGAAATTCTATTGTTGAGTTACCATCGTTTGCAACAAATTCGCCAAGTCTTTCATTAAAATCGATATGTGCATTTACATTGTCTGTTTTAAAATCGAAACCTTCGCTTAAATCTAAAGATTTTAAATTAAAATCTGCTGTATCTGCATCAAAAGTATTTTGTTTATAAACATATAAATCTGAGGTCATTACAGCATCAACAAATTCCATTTTACCAAAACCTGTCATGCCGCTAGGTCCAAGCACTGTTGTTCCGTGAAGAACAGCTTGGTCTTTAAACATTTTGATTTCTTTATTTACTTTTGATGTAAACATTTGGTCGTTATATGGTTCCCAATGTGTATAAACATCTGTTCCTAAAACTTGTGGATATTCTATGCTTGCAATTTGTTCTTTGTTGTCAAAACTTTTAACATCGGCATTCATCGAATCAGGATAAAATTTAAATTCGTCTGATTTTGATATAGAGGTTATATATTCTAAATCGCCTGCTCCACGCAGTCCTTCGTTACTTAAATCAATTAAATTTTTATAGTTTGCTTTTCCTCCATATACTTTATATCCGCTAGGTGGTGTATATCTGGTAAAACCAAGAGAATAATCTCTCATAACTTTTAAACTTTCGTCGAAAGGTGGAAAAATTCCTGCTGAAACAAAATGTCCTTCAAATTTTATACTATTTCTGTCAATGTTATCTAAACTATCCATTTCGTAAGGATATACTTGAAAATAAAAGTTATCTTTGTTGTAAACTCCATTAGATATGTTTGGAGCATCGTAATATACATAAGCATCTTTTTTACTTTTAAATATTGGGTAACGAGGATATTTTTTTACTCCGGATTTATTCATCATATTATCTATAAACAACTCACCTGTCATGTTTTCTAGCGATGTTTTAACTGTTACCGGTATTGGATTTCCATCACGTCCTATTTCATTGCTAGATACTTGCAGTTTCATTTTAGAAATATCGGGCATATCAATTTTAAATTTGTCGTACTCAAAAGAAAAGTTTGTGCCTATGTATAAAAACATACCTGCCCTAACTTTACCACTAAAATCGAAATCTCTATCCTTTTTTAAAGTAATCATACCTTCGCTAGGATATATTCTAACACTTTGCGAATCGCTTAAGTGGATATATCTAATACCTGCAATTTTAAGGTTGTGATTAAGTAAACTTAGCGAGGCGTTTATATTTAAGCCTTTTTTGTTTGTTGATATTTTAGAGCCGCTGCCTGTATTTGATAAAAATCTAATTACATCATAATCTCTTTTGTTAACACTAGCTTTAACAAAATTAAATGTTTTGTCTTTAACAAATACTTGTTTTGTTTCATAATTGTAATTTATAAAACCCAAGTATGCTAAATTTAATAAATATCTATGCATTGCGGGTTCAGACATACGCATATAGTCTCCAAATTCTTGATCTTCAAAGTTTCTTTCGTCTATTTTTTTAGAGAATCTGTAAATTGCAACAACGGGGTTTACTTCGTCGCGTAATTGAATATTTTCATAATCTTGTCTTGTAAAATAATCTACCGATGTAAATGTAATTGTTTTATCACTTTGTGTGATACCTCCAAAATCTATTTTTGGCACATTCATATCCCATTCCATTGTAATAACATCCATTTCTATATCGTGATACGAATCGTAGAAAAGAGTTCTAGATTTTCCTTTTTTTTCTCTAATTAATAAAAGTGTTTTGTTTTTACTTGTGTATTTTAATATTAAACCCGGATGGTATATAGAATCAGTATCTAAGCGTAATGTAATTTCTGCTTTTTGCGAATGAATTCCGTCTTGTTTAAATACAAACATTTTTGATTTAGCTTCTAACACTAAGGTGTCTTTTCTGTAGAATTCAATATGTGCTAAATGATGTTCAACACCAATCCCAAGTAAATTGTAGCCTTTCACATAAAATCCTCCGGTATAGTTAATGCTTGGATAAATGTCTTTTATTTCAAACTCGGTTAGGTATGTAGTAAACTGTGGATATGTAGCTTTTTCAGGGGCTAATACGTGTAATAATTTTTCGTCTAATCTGCCTAAGGCTGGTTCTTTAAGGTAAAGGCTGTTAACAAACAATACAGAATCTGCCGAGTATTCAGATTTTTTCATGTTTATTTCGTATCTACGTAAATTGGCAAAAATCTTATTTGTTTCATAGCCTGCTCTTTCCCATGTAACTTTTCCATTAACTCCTTTCCACCTGTTGTTTAAAAAATAATATACTCCGTTTGTTTGTTCAATTTTTATACTATCGTTTTTTGCAAAACATGTTAAATCAAAATCATTATCAAATCTTAGTTTCAATTCATTGTCATAAATAAAATAACTGTCTGTGCCAATGGCTTTCCATGTTAATGCAGTAGTGAAATTTATAACCGATTTGTTAAGAATATCGGTGGTTATATGTGCTAATGCTTTTGCTTTTGTTATGCTAATTTTGGGGTTGTCAATCATTTTGTTAATTCCTTTATTCCATGCTTTGTAACTTTCATCGCTTTGTGTTGAACGAATAAAACTTATTATAGAATTTGTATAATCATAAAAGAAAGGATATTGTTTTTGCCTTTTTTTAATTAGTTTATTTGTGAGGGTAATAAAATCATCTTTTTTGTTTTTAGAAATACTGTCTTCTTCCCACATTAATGTAAATTGTTTCATTAACACTTTTATTTCGTCTTTTTTTATAGGACCTCGACTCATAAAATTATTATAAACTTTTATAAATTTAATATCGTCGTTAGGAAATGAAGTTATTGGTTTTCCTGTAATTTGTGCGTTAGAAAAAACACTTATCGCTAAAAATGAGTATAATAATATTTTTTTCATCATAATTATTTATTTTACATTTTGTTTTAAAACTGCCATTGTCCATTCTTCTTTTATACTAAATTTGTCTAAAGATAAATTATGCTTTTCGGCTTCTTCAACCAAAAGTGATAAGTCTTTTTGATAGAACCCGCTTAAAATAATTTTCCCTTTTTTTGATAGTGTTTTTGCATATTTACTAAGGTCATTTAATAGTATATTTCTGTTAATATTTGCAATTATCAAATCAAAATTAGTGTATTTTTTTAGTTGACCTGCATCGCCAAGAATAGCTTTTGTGTTTTTTATATTGTTTAATTTAAGATTCTTTTTTGTGCTGTTTACAGCATCAATATCATTATCAATTGCAATTATTTCTTTTGCTCCTAAAATTGAAGCAATAATTGATAAAATTCCTGTACCACAGCCCATATCTAAAATGTATTTGTTTTTTATTTTCATTTCAAATAATTCTTGTGCAGCCAAAAATGTTGTTTGATGATGACCTGTGCCAAAAGCCATTTCCGGATTTATAACAATGTCGATTGCAGGTAAAGGGTTTATTTTATGAAAATTAGCCCTTATAACACAATCTTCGTTTATAAAAATGGGATTAAAATTACTTTCCCATACTTCGTTCCAATTTTTATGTTTTATTTCTTCGGTAGAATACGAAATTTCAAAGCTGTTTTTTAAAATTGTTAAAACAGTTTCTATAGCTTCCTTGTTAAAAACTTCTTTTTTTATAAAAGCATCAATCCCAATTTCTGTTTCTTCAAAAGTATCATATTCAAATTGACTTAATAATGCTGATGTAATATCTCTGTTCTCTTGCGAGTTATGCTTTATCGAGAATGAAACTTTTGTATAATCCATATTGTAATTTTTAGCATACCAATATATTAATTTATGATAATACTAACAACTAATGTTATAAACAGGTTATGAAAACTAAGAAAAACAAATTTATAACAAATAAAAATCTTTTGAAAAATAATGTATCTTTGCAAAAAAAATAATTTATGACAGATAAAATCATAATATTAGACTTTGGTTCTCAGTATACACAATTGATAGCCAGAAGAATACGAGAATTAAATGTGTATTGCGAAATACACCCATATAACAAACAGCCGCAATTAGATTCGTCGGTTAAGGGGGTAATACTTTCGGGTAGCCCATTTTCTGTAAGAGACAAAGAAGCACCAATTCCTGATTTGAGTAATATCAAAGGAGTTCAGCCATTGCTTGGTGTTTGTTATGGTGCACAGCATTTAGCACATAATTTTGGCGGAGAAGTGTTGCCATCTAACAAAAGAGAATATGGACGAGCAAATTTAGATTTTGTAAACAGTAATTCTGATTTACTAAAAGGAGTATCGGAAAACACACAGGTTTGGATGTCGCACGGAGATACAATTGCCCGAATACCTGATAATTACGAGATTATTGCAAGCACCAACGATGTAAAAGTTGGAGCATATAAAATAAAAGGCGAAACTACTTACGGAATTCAATTTCACCCAGAGGTTTATCACACATTAGAAGGTAAAAAAATGCTAGAGAATTATGTGGTAAATATTTGTGCTTGCAAACAAGATTGGACTCCTGCTTCATTTGCCGACACTACAATTGCAGAATTAAAAGAAAAACTTGGTAACGACAAGGTAATTCTTGGTTTGTCGGGTGGTGTAGATAGTTCGGTTGCTGCAATTCTTTTGCATAAAGCAGTAGGCAAAAATCTTACATGTATTTTTGTTGATAATGGTCTTTTGCGTAAAAATGAATTTGAACAAGTGCTTGATTCTTATAAACATCTTGGTTTAAATGTTATAGGTGTTGATGCAAAAGATAAGTTTTATTCTGCTCTGGAGGGAATAACAGAACCTGAACAAAAACGCAAAGCAATAGGTAAAGTTTTTATTGATGTTTTTGATGAAGAATCGCACAAAATTAAAAATGTTAATTGGCTAGCACAAGGAACTATTTATCCTGATGTAATAGAAAGCATTTCTGTGAAAGGACCATCTGCTACAATAAAATCGCATCATAATGTTGGGGGTTTACCCGATTATATGAAACTTAAAATTGTTGAACCGCTTAAGCTTTTATTTAAAGACGAGGTTCGTCGTGTTGGTAAAGAAATTGGTTTAAACAAAGAGCTTTTAGGTCGTCATCCTTTTCCTGGACCTGGTTTAGGTATTAGAATTTTAGGCGATATTACTCCCGAAAAAGTTCGTATTCTGCAAGAAGCAGATAATATTTTTATATCTCAGCTAAGAAAAGATAATCTTTACGATGATGTATGGCAAGCCGGTGTAATGTTATTACCTGTGCAATCGGTTGGTGTTATGGGCGATGAGCGTACCTACGAACAAGTAGTTGCCTTGCGTGCTGTTCAATCTACCGATGGAATGACTGCCGATTGGGTTCATTTACCTTACGAATTTTTAGCAAAAGTTTCTAATAAAATAATTAATCAAGTTAAAGGAATCAACAGAGTTGTGTACGATATAAGCTCTAAACCACCTGCAACTATTGAATGGGAATAATAGGGGGCGTAGTTTTAACTAGAGCTTGTCTATAAAGTCCGATTTCTGCGTTGTTGCTCAAAATTTAAATCCTCAAAACACCTTTGTATTCTGCGGTTTAAATTCCTCACACGCCCCCGAAATAAATCGGGACAGGCTTTGAACTCAAACTTTATAGTTTAATCTCTTGAGTTTATGGACAAACTCTATGTAGGGTCTGTCTATAAACTCTATTAAAAAATTAATTTTTAAATATCTCTAGCTGTAGAGTTAGTTTGTCTTTAAGTTCTTTGCGAGGCACAATATAATCTAAAAATCCGTGTTCTTGCACAAATTCTGAGCGTTGAAATCCTTCGGGTAAATCTTTTCCAATAGTTTCTTTAATAACTCTAGGTCCTGCAAATCCGATTAAAGCTCCCGGTTCAGCAATATTTACATCGCCAAGCATAGCAAAAGAAGCTGTAACACCACCAGTTGTAGGGTCGGTTAAGAAAGAAATAAAAGGTAGTTGTGCATCGGCTAACTGAGTAAGTTTTGCCGATGTTTTTGCCATTTGCATAAGCGAAATGGCAGCTTCCATCATTCTTGCACCACCAGATTTAGAAATAATCATTAACGGATATTTATTTTCTATACAAAAATCTATGGCACGTGAAATTTTTTCGCCAACAACCGAGCCCATAGAACCACCAATAAAATTAAAATTCATAGAACAAACAACTAAATCATTGCCATTAACTTTTCCATATCCGGTAGTTATAGCATCATTATGTTTAGTTTTTTTTATCATGGCATCAATTCTGTCGGTATATTTCTTTGTGTCTTCAAATTTTAAAGGATCAGCAGATTTTAAATCTTTATCTAATTCTTTATATTTATTGTCATCAAAAACTATTTCGAAATATTCTTCGGTGCCAATTCTATCGTGATATCCACAATCGCACACATAAAGATTATCTATATGGTCGCTTTTTGGTATAACATTTTTACACTCAGGGCATTTAAACCACAGACCTTCTTTAACGTCTTTTTTATCTTTTGTATCGGTATTTATACCTTTTTTTAGTCTATTAAACCACTTCATATTTTCTTAGTTTGCAAAGTTTGTAAAGTTTATAAAGTAAATGCTTAGAAAACAAATTAATCTAGCATTAATTTTAAATAAACAAAACTAATTTCTATTTAAACAATTAAGATCTTCGAAAGCTATCATAAGTCTGTCAACAACAGATTTTTCGCCTTCTCTTAGCCAAGTTCTTGGGTCGTAGTTTTTTTTGTTTGGTTTATCATTTCCATCAGGATTACCTATTTGAGCTTGTAGATAAGCTTCTTTTTTCTTGTAGTTTTCTAAAACTCCATTCCAAAAAGCCCATTGTGTGTCGGTATCAATATTCATTTTTATAACGCCGTAGCTAATAGCTTCGCGTATTTCTGTGCGACTTGAACCAGAACCACCATGAAATACAAAATCTACAGGTTTATCGGCAGTTTTATATTTTTCTTGAATATATTTTTGAGAATTATCTAAAATTTTTGGAGTAAGTTTTACATTTCCGGGTTTGTAAACGCCATGCACATTACCAAACGAAGCTGCAATAGTAAATTTATCAGATATTTTTAGCAGTTCTTCGTAAGCATAAGCAACTTCTTCTGGTTGAGTATAAAGTTTAGAATTGTCAATATCTGTATTATCAACACCATCTTCTTCGCCACCAGTAACACCAAGTTCAATTTCTAATGTCATATCTATTTTGCTCATGCGTTCAAGATATTTTTTTGAAATTTCAATATTTTCCTCGATTGTTTCTTCCGATAAATCAAGCATATGTGAGCTAAACAAAGGTTTTCCTTGTTGTTCAAAAAAATCTTCGCCTGCATCAAGCATTCCATCAACCCATGGTAAAAGTTTTTTTGCAGCATGGTCGGTATGTAAAATAACTACAACACCATACATATCTGCCATATTATGCACATGCAATGCCGCAGAAATAGCACCTGCTATAGAGGCTTCTTGATTGTCGTTTGTTAATGATTTTCCTGCATAAAATTGTGCTCCACCATTAGAAAATTGAATAATTACAGGAGAATTTGCTTTTTTTGCAGCTTCCATTACGGCATTAACAGAATTTGTTCCAATAGCATTTACTGCTGGCAATGCAAAATTATTTTCTTTGGCAATTCTAAAAATTTTCTGAACATCGTTGCCTGATACAACTCCCGGATTAATTTCATCAAATATTTTTGTCGACATATCGAGTATTTTTAATTTTAAAATTCGAGCCAAAGATAAATTAGATTTTTCATTTTACAAACATACAAACTTATATTTTTAAAGTTTAGTAGTGTATTAATTTTAAAATTTTATAAAGCTGCGTATATTTGTGACTGAAAATGTATATGAAATTTTTTATATTGTTAATTATTGTAGCCTCGTTTTTTAAAATTAGAGCACAAGAACTAACTTACGTTAATTACACAACAAACGATGGCTTATTATCATCTACTGTTAATTATGTTTTTCAAGACAAAAATGGTTGTATTTGGATTGCTACAAAGTATGGTGTATCGCAATTTGATGGATATCTATATAAAAATTACACAATAACTGATGGCTTGGCATATAACAATATTGTTGATATAGCTCAAGATAAAAAAGGTATAGTATGGTTTCTTTCTTCAAATTTTAAACTAAGTTATATTAAAAATGACACTATTTATAAATACAAATATAATAGTGTGATACAGAATGAATTATATAGTCGCTCAGAGTATGTAAAAAATTCTTTTTCTGTTGATGAGGGTAAAAAAAAGTTTGCAATTAACAAAAGAGGACTTTTTATTATTAATGAAGAAGGTAAATTGCTAATTCTTTATAACGAAGAGTTGATAAACAAAAAAAATGTTATTGGAAAAAATAGTAGAGGTGCTTTTGCAATAAAATCTAATTTTAATGAAGATACAATGATTTATACCAACAATTGTAATTTTATTAAATCTAATTATATTTTTAGTTATCACGATACAGTTAATACAGATATTATACGAATTGCCGATTATTATAATTATTTCTTTTTAGCAAATAATACAAAAATAATATGTTTCAAAAATGCTAAAGAAACTTATTCAACAGAATTAAATGAAATTATTCAGTATCTTAAAGTTATTAATCATAAATTGTGGGTAGCTACAAAAAATAAAAAAGTTTATTTATTTGATATTGCAAAAAACGGAAAATTAACTAAGAAAAAAGAAATTATTAAAGGTGTTTTAATAAACTCTATAACAAAAGATAGAGAGGGAGGTTTCTGGCTCTCTACCGAGGGTAATGGTATTGTGTATATTCCTGAATTAGATGTGTTTGAATATAAATTAATTGGAGAAAATACTGTTTCAAAACTTACCGATATTATTGAATTTGATGGTAATATTTATGTTGGCTTAAGCAATGGAACAGTTATAAATATCACACAAAATAAAAAATTTATTATTGGTAGTAATTTAAAAGAATCATCGTTGAAATTTGCTAAAACTGATGATAAATTATTTCTGAGTTTTGATAATAAATTATATAAAATAACTGATGGCTTTGCCAAAGATTTTTTTAATGTTGAAGCAGAAAATATAGAGGATTTTAAAATTAAATCTATAGAAACATTTGCCAATAGTATTTTGTTGTCGAGTAATGACGGTTTTATTTTTCTCGAAGATGGAATTCTGAAACGTGTATTTTCTCCAGATAAAAAATATAAGCTATCAGTAAATAAAACATACAGGCTGCCAAATAAAACATTGTTAATTGCCAGTGAAAATGGTTTGCTAAGATATAATAACTCAGAAATGTTTAGTTTCGGAGATAAAAACCCATTATTAAATATTTCAATAAAAGATATAGTTTCTGATAAAATGGGAGATAATATTTTTGTTGCCACCTCTGGCTATGGCTTGCTTTGTATACAAAAAGACACAATTATAAGTTATCTCGATAAAAATCTTAATTCTGATATTATTCTTTCTTTATGCAAAAAAGATTCAATAATGATAATTGCATCAAACAAAGGAATTGATTTGGTGAGATTTGATAATAAGATGGATTTTGAAATAGTTCAAAAATATAACAAACAATATGGCTTGTTATCAAACGAAATTTATAAAGTAATTTGTTATGATAGTTGTATTTATGCAATGTCGAAAAAAGGTGTAAATAAAATTAACTATACAATTTCTAAAGAAAAAAGTTTAGCTCCAAAGGTTTTTATTAAAAGGTTTTATATTAACGATTTTGATACAACTAAACATAATAATTGTAAGCTTTCGTATAGTCAAAATCATGTATCATTCGATTATATAGGCTTGTCGTATAAAAATGCAGGAAATATAGTTTATAAATACAAACTTGTTGGAAGTAAATCAGACTGGGTGATTTCTAAATCTGTAAAAGCCGAATATCCTTTTTTGCCAATAGGTAAATACCAATTTATAGTTTATGCATCTAACGAAGATGGTGCTTGGAGCGATACTCCTGCAACTTTCGATTTTGAAATTTTACCTCCGTTTTGGCGAACATGGTGGTTTATTATTTCGGGTATAGTATTGTTCTTTTTGTTAATAACTATTGTTGTTCGTTTTATAATTGTAAATATTAAACGCAAAGAAAAACTTCGTCAAGATTTGTTAATGTATAGGCAACAAGCACTTAGAAAACAGATGAATCCTCATTTTATTTTTAATGCACTTAATTCTATTCAACTTTTTATACTGCAAAACGATAAACGTATGTCTAACAAATATTTAAATAAGTTTTCATCGTTAATGCGTATAGTTTTAGAAAATTCGCAAAACAATTTAATCACTATAGAAAGAGAATTATCTGCACTTCGTTTATATTTAGAGATAGAATCAATAAGATTTAAAGATAAATTTGTTTACAGCGTAAATGTAGATATTGATATAGATGAGGGATTGTTTAAAATATTGCCATTATTGTTGCAGCCTTATGTTGAAAATGCTATTTGGCATGGATTAATGAATCTTGAAAAAGATGAAGTTGGCAGATTAAATATTGATATTAATTTAGTTGATGAAAAAATACAATGCCTAATTATTGACAATGGAGTGGGAAGAGAAAAGGCAAGAGAACTTGTAAGTAATAAAAACCGAAGTCACGAATCTTTAGGAACTAAAATAAACAATAATAGGATAGAAACATTTAATTTTTCTAGAGATGCAAATATTGTAATTTATTACGAAGATTTAAAGTCTTTAGATGGTAAAGCAAGTGGCACTAAGGTAGTTATTGAACTTCCGATTATTAAATAAAGTCCGATTTCTGCGTTACGCTTGTTTGAAAAATGGTCATTTACATATGTAAACTCATATTTTTCAACCTACGCAAGCTTTGAACTCGAACTTTATAGTTCAATCTCTTGACTTTATGGACAGACCCTAGATAGCGTTTTTCTAAGCTATGTTTAAAAACAAAAAAAGCCACAAAAATGTGGCTTAAATATTATTTTAGAAAAGATAAGATTAAAATCTTTTTTCTTTAATTCTAGCTTTTTTACCTTGTAAATCACGTAAGTAGAAAATTCTTGCTCTTCTAACTTTACCTAATTTATTTATCTCTATTTTATCAATTTTTGGAGATGCAACAGGAAAAATTCTTTCTGTACCAAAAGTACCAGACATTTTTCTTACAGTAAAAGTTTCTGTGTTTCCAGAACCTCTTCTTTGAATTACAACACCTCTATATTGCTGAATACGCTCTTTATTACCCTCTTTAATTTTGTAATGCACTGTTACAGTATCACCGCTTTTAAATGCAGGGTGTTTAGTTTCGTTTGCATACTCGCTCTCAACATATTTCATTAAATCCATCTCTTCAACAATTAAGTATTATACAAATTTTGGATTGCAAAAATAGTAATTATTTTTTTAATTAAATCATTGTTTGATAAAAAACTTTAAAGTTTTTGAAAATAACTTGAATACTTAGGGTCTGATGAAAATCTCTGAGGTACATTAGATTTTTATTTTCTGAAATGCAGATGTATAAATATACCTCAAATTGAAGAAGATAAAAACATGATGTGCGTCAGAGTAAGCATAAAACTGTAATTTTAACATTTATGCGTTTATCAGCAGACCCTACTTATGTTTTTATTTAACCTCTAAGCTATCAACAACAAAACTTTCGCTACCAAAAATACCAAAACCATTTTCTATATTGTTATATACTTGTACAGCCTCGGCAAAAGGGTCTTCCGAAGTTGAATTTTGTAGATGTAGTGATAATTCATAGTTATACAAAGCTTTATCTACCCTGTGTAATACAATATATATTGTTGAATTAGCACTTCCGTTGCCACCCATATCATCATAAAAATACTTTGGTGTAATAAATTGAAAATCAATATCTCCACCACCCGAAATAAGGTTATTAAAAAGCAAATAGTCTCCCCAATAATTTTCTTCTACTTTTAAATCCATTGATTCTGTGTATATATTATCTCCATTTTCATTTAAGCATTCCAAAAAATAATAAGAATTTTCATCGGTATTTAAAATCTTCATTTTTATACTTAAATAATTTTCGTCGTAATATTTAGTTGATGATGTGTCTATTATATCAAACAAATTTGGATTTAAGATACTTGTTTCAGCTTTTATTGTTTTTAAATCGCCATTACTAATTTCAATTTTATATGTATTTCCTTTTTTTGCAATATGATTGAATATATAAGAACCGTTTCCTGTATAATTTTTAGATGTTATTGGTGTTCCGTTTTCGGTTAATACAATTGTAGCATTATCAATATATTCCATATCAGAGTCATCTATAATAGATTTACTTTTTGTAAGATTTAAAACTATTTTTTCATTATTCTGAAGAATAGAATTTAAGACTATCTTTTTTTCTTTTTCTTCTACATTAAGGTTTATCACTTTTTTGCAAGATTGTGAAAATAACATCACAAAAATCAATAATATATATATGTTATATTTTTTCATCTTAATTAAATTTAAAGTTATATCTAAACGAAGGAATTATAGGGAATAAGCTTATTTGATAAAGTTGTGTGCTTCCAGATTCTTTCGAGAAATAAAGGAAAAAAGGATTTTGGCGACTATATGCGTTATACAATCCAAAACTCCAAGTTCTAACACCGTGTTTCATTTTTTTATGAAAGTTTACGCCTAAATCTAAACGGTGATAATTAGGCATTCTATAATTATTTCTTGTTTCTATATACTGAACGTAGTTGTTTGAAAAGAAATTTTTATTTTGATGCATTCCTGCATACTTTTCGGTTGCTAGGGTAACAGCATTTCCTGTACCAAAAACCCAAGTTAAACCCATATCTATATCTTCGTTAAAATGATGTGTTATTGCAATGCCTATATCGTGTCGTCGGTCGTATTTATACGGAAAAACTTCGCCAAACGAAATGCCGTCGAATTGGCGGTTTGTCCACGAAAGTGTGTATCCAATCCAACCGGTAGTTTTTCCTCTTTCTTTTCTTATTAAAAACTCCATTCCATAAGACCAACCTTTACCTTGTATTACTTTGTTTTGCCAATCATCACTAATAGAAAAGAAACTTGCCCCCTCTTTGTATTCTAGTAGATTTGACATAGTTTTGTAGAAACCTTCAATACTAAATTCAAATTTTTTATTAAGCTTATAAATTCCTCCTAATGCTACTTGGTCTGACACTTCTGGCTTTAATTTTGTGGTTGTTGGCACCCATAAATCTGTTGGCAAACCTATTGTTGAATTCGATAATAAATGTATGTATTGAGACATTCGTGCATACGAAGCTTTTACCGAAATATTTTCTTTTAAAAGATATCTTATTGATGCCCTTGGTTCTAAATTTGTGTAATTTTTGTTTTTTACAAGAAATCCCGAAAAATTAAGACCTACATTTGCTTTTAATTTTTTAGTAATTTTTACGTCGTCTTCAACAAAAAACGAATATTCGTGCGAGTAGAGTTGCTTATTTCCAAAACTTGTATCTAAATTATCAGAGCCTGTTTCTTTGTATTCAAACACGTTAACTCCCGGATTAAACGTATGATAAATTTCTGAAACTCCAAACTTTATATTATTATTAGGATTTGGTGTATAGTCAAAATCTACTCTACCCGAAACATCATCAATACCCGATTTATATTCAAACATATCGCTATAACTCTGAGAGTTTGACTTGGAGCTAGATTCAAATCCTGTGGTGAAATTATATCTACTATATGTTAATGTTATATTGCTAAACAACTTATTATTAACCAAATAATTCCATCGCAATGCATTGGTAATATTCCCCCATCTTATTTTTCCTTTTTCTTCGTATGCCGTTTCTGAAAAAGAGTATTTATTATTATAATAAAATTTATCGTTTCCGAGATAAGAGCTTAGATATATTCTAGATTTATCAGAAAACTTATGATTTATTTTTGCATTTATATCATAAAAAAAGTAACCTGCACTTGTTCCGTTATTTATTGCCATAATAAAAGGCATTGCTAAAACATCAAGGTAAGTTCTACGAGCACTAACTATAAAAGAGGTTTTATCTTTAATAATAGGGCCTTCTATTGTAGCTTTAGAAGAAATTAAACCAATTGAAACCTCTCCTGTTATTTTTTTCATATTTCCTTCTTTCATTCTGATGTCTAAAACAGAAGATAGCCTGCCACTGTAACGTGCAGGAAATCCACCTTTTATCAAGCTCATACTTTGAATAGCATCGGCATTAAAAACCGAAAAGAAGCCAAACAAATGGCTTGCGTTATAAACAGGCACACCATCAAGTAAAATAAGGTTTTGGTCTGGACCACCACCACGCACATAAAGCCCGCCTGTACCTTCGCTACCAGACTGAACACCTGGCATAAGCTGTATGGTT
>Ga0256827_10000813_pt1 | contig 19653 bp, 18 predicted proteins | sample CV84metaG_FD_185977 | JGI IMG/M metagenome (GOLD analysis project Ga0256827, IMG submission 185977) | Hydrothermal vent microbial communities from East Pacific Rise, Pacific Ocean - CV84 | ecosystem: Environmental > Aquatic > Marine > Hydrothermal vents | place: Pacific Ocean: East Pacific Rise... | reverse complement strand
TAGCCGTAATGGAAGGTAATGAGCCAGTAGTAATTCCTAATAGCGAAGGTAAAAGAACAACACCTTCAGTAATTGGATTTGTTGAAAATGGAGAGCGTAAAGTAGGAGATCCTGCAAAACGTCAAGCTATAACTAATCCAACAAAAACTGTATACTCTATTAAGAGATTTATGGGAGAAACATACGACAGAGTTTCAAAAGAAATTGAACGTATGCCTTATACTGTTGTAAAAAGCAGTAATAATACTCCTAAAGTAAAAATTGACGATAGAGAATATACTCCACAAGAAATTTCTGCTATCACTCTTCAGAAAATGAAGAAAACTGCAGAGGACTATTTAGGTCAAGAAGTTACAGAAGCTGTTATTACAGTTCCTGCTTACTTTAGCGATTCTCAACGTCAAGCAACTAAAGAAGCAGGTATTATTGCTGGTTTAGAAGTAAAACGTATTATCAATGAGCCTACAGCTGCAGCTTTAGCTTACGGACTTGATAAAAGTGGTAAAGACGAGAAAATTGCAGTATTTGACTTAGGTGGTGGTACTTTTGATATTTCTGTGCTTGAATTAGGTGACGGAGTATTCGAAGTAAAATCAACTAATGGTGATACTCACTTAGGTGGTGATGATTTTGACGAGGCAATTATTCAGTGGTTAGCTGATGAGTTTCAGAAAGATGAGAACGTAGATTTACGTAAAGATCCTATGGCTCTTCAAAGACTTAAAGAAGCTGCTGAAAAAGCTAAAATAGAACTTTCTAGTTCTGCTTCAACCGAAATCAACTTGCCTTATATAATGCCAGTTGATGGTATTCCTAAGCACCTTGTTAGAACTCTTTCTCGTGCTAAGTTTGAGCAAATTTGTGATAAACTTATCCAAGGAGTAGTTGCACCTTGTGCTTCAGCTCTTAAAGATGCTGGTTTGAGCAAAAGCGATATTGATGAAGTGATTTTAGTAGGAGGTTCTACTCGTATTCCTGCTATTCAAAAAGTAGTTGAAGATTTCTTCGGCAAAGCTCCTTCTAAGGGTGTTAATCCTGATGAGGTTGTTGCTGTTGGGGCTTCTATTCAAGGAGGTGTTTTAGCTGGTGATGTTAAAGACGTATTACTACTTGATGTTACTCCACTTTCTTTAGGTATTGAGACTTTAGGTGGTGTTATGACTAAGTTAATTGATGCTAACACAACTATACCAACTAAGAAATCAGAGACATTCTCTACTGCTGCTGACAACCAACCAAGTGTTGAGATTCATGTATTGCAAGGAGAACGTCCTATGGCAAACCAAAATAAGAATATTGGTCGTTTCCATCTTGATGGTATTCCACCAGCACCAAGAGGAGTTCCTCAAATTGAAGTAACTTTTGATATTGACTCTAATGGTATTCTTAATGTAAGTGCTAAAGATAAAGGTACTGGAAAAGAGCAAAAGATTCGTATCGAAGCTTCTTCAGGATTGTCTGATGAAGAAATCAAGAGAATGAAAACTGAAGCTGAAGCTAATGCTGAAGCTGATAATAAGGAGAAAGAGCGTGTTGATAAAGTAAATGCTGCTGATGCATTAATATTCCAAACTGAGAAACAATTGAAAGAATATGGTGATAAGCTTCCTGCTGATAAGAAAGCTCCAATTGAAGAAGCTTTAACAGCTTTAAAAGAGTCACATAAGAATCAAGACCTTGATGGTATTGATAGAGATATGGCTAAACTTAACGAAGTTTGGTCTGCTGCTAGCGAAGAGATGTATAAAGCAACTCAAGGTGCTGAAGCAGGACAAGCAGGAGCTCAACAGCCAGGATCAGATGCTGGTGCTCAAGATGCTTCTGATGAAGTTCAAGATGTAGATTTTGAAGAGGTTAAAGAAGATAAATAAGCATCCAAAACTAATTATACTAAAAAGCCAATCGCATTATGTGATTGGCTTTTTTGATATATAGAGAATTGTAATAAAATTGAATTACATTTTAATAAGCTTCATTGTTTTGCTAGAATTATTATTCTTATAACTTAGCATATTCATTCGTATTATATAAACTCCTTTTGTAAACTCTGAAGTATTGATTTTAATATTGTGACTTGAGCTGTATTTCTTTTGGAAAACTATTCGACCTGATAAATCATAAACTTGAACTTCAAGCTCTTTAATAAACTCAGCTTCATTTATTACCAGATTAATTTCATCATCACAAGGGTTAGGAAAGGCTTTTATGCTTGGATTATAATCTTTGCTTTCATTAAAACCTACACCTGGTGCTACTATTCCTCTAAAGTAATTTAATCCACCTGAGAAATTGCCAACTATTAAGTCCAAGAATCCATCATTATCAAAATCATAAACTAAAGGTGCTGAACGAAAATCAGCATCTATAGCCTCAAGTATACTACCTTCATTAGTAAAACTTACAACTGAGTATATGGTGTCACCATTATTTTTATACACTAGATTCGAATCTTGACCAAATCTGCCATTTATATTAGCTCTAATATCACGATAATAAAATAAGACTCCTGATGCAGAACCAACAAATGCTTTTAAGCTGTCATTTTCATCATAATAGAAATTAGGAATAGAATATCCATTGTAATAATGCCAATAAGAATTTGTTTGAACATGCCCCATAGAATCAGTAATAAATGTAAATATCGGGTTTGTAGAAGATCCTGTATTCTCATAATAACTTAATAATCCTTTCTTTGTTCCAATAACTAAATCTAGTAAAGAATCACCATTAATATCTATAAGTTGAGGTGCAGAAAATTCTCCAACATCTATACTCTGAAAGTCATATTGGGTAGTGCCAAACGATATTGTCTGACCTTGAACAGTTGTGTTTTTCTTATAAATAAGTTTACCATCGTTACTTCCTAACAACATATCTTTTTTTCCATCACCATCAATATCCCCAAAAGTAGGTCTAAATGCTATTTTCTTTAATGAAGAAAGACCTAACCAATCACCATCCATATATTGAAAGGCTGGAGCAGTTGCTGTACCAATATTTTTAAAATACGATAATCTAGAATTCTTTAATACTTCAAGTACAAACCATATAGAATCCATATAAGTAGAATCTACATTTCCATAGTTTCCCATAATAATATCTAATAATCCATCACCATCAACATCAAGCAAAGTAGGGGTAGAAGCATCACCAATATCAATCATATCTTCTTGTATAAATGAGTTTTTAGTATATCTAAAATTAGGATTATCATTTGCACCATCATTTTCATAGAGGAGTACATTGTTTTTTGCTTTAGGCTTATAATAAGAAGGATCGAAAGGACTTACAATTAATTCTTTTATATTATCATTATCAATATCAATATAGTTTGCTAATGGAAATGTTACTAAATCTACAGGCTGATTGTAAAACGGAAAAGCAGTATCTTGAGATATTATATGAGCAGAATCTCTAGTTCCTCCATTTACAAGTCCTATAAGATTAAAAAAGTCTACATCCCCAAGAATTAAATCCATTAATGTATCACCATTTAAGTTAATACCAAGTAGGGTAGAACCTGTATGTTTAATATTTGATTTAGGTTCAGGAGCACTCTTCATTAAACAGTATGTATCAAGAGAAACAGCATTAGAAGTTTCACTTTCTGCAAATTTACCCCAACAATTATCAGACACTTTAAACTCAAGACTATCAGGAACACCATACATTTCCATGGAATAGTTTTTATAGTAAACTATATAAGTTCCTAATACATGGAAGGTTAATATGTCCATATCTCCATCAAAATCTACATCTGTAAATGCAGGAAAATCTACTGATGATACAAAAACATTGGAAGGAAAACCAGATTCTGCTGTATAATAAAGCATATATGTTATTTCTGTAAACTTAAGTTGTGTTGCAGTAGATGTATTCCTGAAAACACGTATACCAGCTGGTACATAGGTAAATATATCCATTTTACCATCATTATCATAGTCATAGGTTTCTATCCAACTATTGCATCTAGGAAGTAAGTTCTTGTATTCAGGAGCAAATGTATAGCTTGTTGTATTTGCTATATTGTCGTTGATTAAAGTAGTTAGCTTATTTCCATGTGTGTCAAATACTATTAAATCCATTACACCATCAAGATTTAAATCCATTTCTTGAAAATGTACTGCATTTAAACCTCCAACCCAAGGCATGCTCATAGGATTGCCTAAACTATCTTTGACTATTACAGAATTATCTCTTACAAATCCAAAATCATATTGAATTTGTGCTTTATTAATTGAAATAAAAAGAAATGAGCTAAGAACAATAAGTAATACTTTTTTCATATTTTGAATTTTAATACACTATCTTAGACGTAAAACATATAGTGATAGTTGCTTTAGTTTATTTATATTTTTTCTTAGGCTCTACTAATAAATATCCTTAAACTATCTTCAAGACCGTTAAGTTTTATCTCATACATAAGTTGTAGTTGTTCTCCCAACTTTCCTTTTGGAAATCCCTTCTGTCTAAACCATACAAGGTAATGCTCTGGTAAATTTAGTAATATGCGGCCTTTATACTTGCCAAAAGGCATTTTCATATTTATTGCTTTTATAAGTTCTGCATTGTTTGGTTTAACTTCTTCCATAAATCTAATTGTAGATATTTACATTAAAACCCAAACTACGCACCTTTTTTCCAATACGATTAAGAGTCTCGGTATCTATTTTTTCTAAATCAGAGTGAGGAGTATCTCTAGCAATAGGATAAATCATTACATTTTTTGGTTTAATTTCTTGCAATAGTTCAATCCAGTTATTTACCTCTTCTTCAGTAGTATTATCGAAATATTCTCCTTTATAGTTTCCTCTAATAAATAATGTTTGAATAGATAAATTTCCTTTAAATACCTTTAATCTATCAACCAAAGTTCTAACATCAATCTTCGATATAGGCTGATTTATTATTTTGTATGTCTTATCTATTGCGCTATCAAGTTTTAGAATATTCTGGTCAACTTTCAATAATGCTTTTACAATATTAGACTTATGAATTTGAGTAGCATTACTTAAAACAGAAATTTGGGCTTTTGGAAAGTATTTATCACGTAATTCTATGGTGTCATCAATTATCTCAGCAAATTCAGGATGAATAGTTGGTTCACCATTTCCTGCAAAGGTAATATTATCAGGAGGATAATTATTCGATAGCATTTCTTGAAGTTTAGCTTCAAGTGTCTGCTTTATTTCTTCTCTTGTATGGAGTTTTACCTTTTCATCAGACTTTAAAGTCCATCCACACTCGCAGTACAAACAGTTGTATGTACAGTATTTATAATCCTCTGGTAGTAGATTTACTCCTAAACTAACCCCAAGTCTTCTAGACTTAACAGGTCCAAAAATGATTTCATTAAATAAGAATGTAGGCATAGGTGGTTTTAGTTGTTTGTTGTTCCTAATTTGTTGTTAGGTTAGTTGGTTAGCTGGCCTATTGAATAACTTCTAACTTTTAAACTTACAACTCATAACTCATTTTTTCTAATTATTACTTAAAAGTCTGAGAACATCTTTTTTTCTTATATCAATAAAGTTAGTAGAAATATCAATTATTTTATCTTTTTTCAAATCAGAGAGAAACCTAACTGCACTTTCAGTACTCATAGCAGCAAGCTCTGCTATATCTTTCCTAGAAACATTGGATGTTTCAATTCTCTCGTTAAAAATATCTTCAGAAAGATAAATTAAAGTTTCAGATAAACGTCCTAAAGCTTGTTTGTTAGCAATAGACGACATTCTTTTGAGGTGATGCTGAGTAATATTGCAATACCAATTCAATATTCTGTTTGTAAAAGCAGAATTTCTATTCATGATACTTCTAAATGTCTGGATATCGATTAAATAAGCAGTACATTTTGTGAGAGCACTACCAGAAAAAGCATATACGTTCTTACCATATACAGAGGATAAACCAACAAAAGATATTGGTTTTACAATCTTGAAATTAAAGCCTTTGTCAAAGTTGCCTTCAACATAGTTTTTAGCTAATCCACTTGTTAATAGAATAATATATGATGTTATAGCTCCTTGTTTGAAAATAGTTTCTCCTTTTTTAAACTGAATTTTCACTCTCAAGAGTTGTTTTATCTCTTCTTTAGATAAATCTTGTTGTTTAAGCCATTTTGTAATATCTTCTTCGGTATGGTCTATATTATCAGTTCTCTTTGAAACCTCTTGCAAATCAGATATTGTTTGCTGTAATTTATGATAATTAAGGAAAGAGGTTATTTTATTAGTAATACTTTTAAAAAGTTGATGCTCTCCAGTTAAAAAAACACCTTTTTCTTCTCGCATTTGCTTAGTATATACTAGAGTTATTTTGCCTATTTTATTTTCTTCTAATATAATATCAGATTGCATTTTAAGTACTGAGTTTTTAAACTTCTCTGATTGTACTGTTTTTTCATTCCACTCAATAGAAACCTCACAATGAGTAGGATACCTCCAACCTTGAGGGATTATTTTTATAAGTTCTTGAAAAGTATCTTCTATACTGTTTTCATAATTACCTAATACCTCATCAACCTTGTATAAACAAACTAATTCTTTGTTTTGTGAATTCATATTGAAAAATAAAATAAATGAAAATGATATTTATATAACACTACAAAACTAATAAAAAAATGTGGGTATTTATTAATATTATTAAATTAAAGTATTTGTATCAGTACTTTTCTAAAGATGTAATAATAAAATTAAAGCAAGATATAAATCATTAATAAGTTTGAAAAACAATTTCTACATTTGCCGATTATTAATATGAATATTCAAATACTTAAATATGAGTAAATCAAAATCATTTTTATTGTGGACAATTACTGTTGTAATAACCATTAGTGCCATGTTCTATCAACGAATGACTGGTCCAACATATCCTAAAAAAGTAAATATAGAATTGGATGGCCAGCGATATAAGTTAAAGTTACTTCGCTCTAATGAAATAGGTTCGCCTTGTGATATTAAAATACCTATTAAAGATAATGATGTTAAAGCGATAATATTTTATAAAAGATATAAAGTAAAAGAGGAGTGGACAAAAGAAGAAATGAAGTTAATAAAAGAAGATGATAAATCATTATTGAGTGCTACACTACCTGAGCAACCATCTGCAGGGAAAGTAGAATATAGAATTCAGTTGTACAAAGGAAATGAAATGATTGATATTGCTAAAGATGAACCTGTGGTAGTTCGTTTTAAAGGCTTTGTTCCGCGTTATATTCTTATTCCACATATTATTTTTATGATAATTTCTTTATTTGTTGCCACAAGGGCAGGAGTAGAGGCATTGGCAGGAGGAGATAAGACTCGTAAATATGCAAGGTTTACTTTAATTGCACTTGGAATTGGTGGTTTGATTTTAGGGCCATTGGTGCAGTTACATGCCTTTGGTGAATTGTGGACAGGATGGCCTTTTGGTGGTGATTGGACTGATAATAAGACAATATTTGCTTGGTTATTTTGGTTAATTGCTTTTGTTGTTCTTCGTAAAAAACCACATAATAAACTATGGCCAATTATAGCTACGATCGTAATATTTGCAATGTATATGATTCCACATTCTATGGGCGGATCAGAATTGGATAATGAAACTGGAAAGATTGAGACTGGCTTGAAGTAGATATTTTTTTGCTTAATGTATTTTTATATAATCAAAAAATCATATTAATGTTTCCTGTATTATTTTTTTGAATAATTTTGCAGAGATTTCATTAAGGGGTGCCTCAATATTTAGGGCTGAGATCAGACCCATACTACCTGAACCAGATAATGCTGGCGTAGGAACATGGATAAGAACCATTTCGGTTTTTATTCTTTTAGGGTAAACTTTTATTTAAGAACAGTTTGGAACCTCTCCTTTTTGTTCAGAAGTTTAACTTATTAATATAACTCAAATGTTTAAAACAATTACTCAAATTGTGCTATTTACAATGTTAGTACCATTATGGTCATTTGCACAATTCTCTGTCAGTGGAAAAATCATTGACCAAACAAACAATCAAACTCTTCCTTCCGCTTTAATTAGTATAGATGGGACTCTGCTTAATACAGTTAGCGATCTTGAAGGTAATTTCAAGTTTGAGAATGTGAAAGATGGTAATTATACCATTAAGATTACTTATTTAGGTTATGAAGATTATGCAGAAGAAATATCTGTAAATGAGAATCTTAAACTTAATATAGAGTTAAAGACCAGTGCAATTATGCAAGATGAAGTGGTGATTACAGCCACAAGAGCAAGTGAACGCACGGGTACTACCTATTCTGATTTAACTAAAGCTGATATTAAAAAGGCTGATTTAGGAAAGGATTTACCTTATATTTTGAATATGACACCTTCTGTGGTTAGCTCTTCAGATGCTGGTGCAGGAGTGGGTTATACTTCAATAAGAATTAGAGGAACTGATATAAGTCGCATTAACGTAACTCTTAATGGTATTCCAATGAATGATCCAGAAAGTCAAGGTGTTTGGTGGGTTAATATGCCAGATGTTGCATCATCACTTAATAGTGTGCAAATTCAAAGAGGGGTAGGAACTTCTAGTAATGGCGCTGCAGCTTTTGGAGCTTCCATTAATATGCTTACTGCTGGACTTGAACAAAATCCTGGTGCTGAAATTAATACTTCTTATGGTTCGTTTAATACACAACGGTATAGAATAGCTGCTAATTCTGGCTTAATTGATGGAAAATGGTCTTTTGATACCCGCTTGTCAAAGATTTCATCTGATGGTTATGTTGATAGAGCAAGTTCTGATTTGAAATCATTCTTTGTTTCAGCAGCTTATTATGGTAAGAATTCAATATTAAGATTCAATGTATTCTCAGGAAAAGAAAAGACTTATCAATCGTGGTACGGAATTCCAAAGGATAGCATTGCAACTAATCCAACTTACAATCCTTATACATATGATAATGAAACAGATAATTATCAGCAAGATCATTATCAGATGATTTACACTAGGAAAGTAAATGCTTTTTGGAATTTTAATGGGGCTTTACATTATACTAAAGGTCGTGGATATTATGAAAGTTGGAAAGATAATAGGAAATTATCGAAATATGGTTTGCCTAATTATGTAATTGGTAATGATACTATAAGAAGAACAGATTTAGTTCAACAAAAATGGTTGGATAATGATTTTATGGGATTTACGTTCTCTATGAACTATAATAACAAAAAGAACCTATCAATAAGTATAGGTGGAGCCGCAAATCATTATATTAACAATCATTTTGGTAAAATCATCTGGGCTGAATATGCACTTATGGGTAAAGATTATGAGTGGTATAGGAATGATGGCACGAAAAATACTTATACATTATACTCTAAAGCAACATATCAAATTAATGATAATCTTGGAGTTTTTGGAGATATTCAATACCGTAGAATTGATTATTGGATGAATGGAATTCATGATGATTTTAAGAATCTTGATGGGAACTATTCTTATAATTTTATTAATCCTAAAGCTGGTATCAATTATTCTATTAATGAAAAGAATAAAACATATTTTTCAGTTGGAGTCTCAAATAAAGAGCCTAGTAGGAATGATTTTAGAGATGCTGACGATGGTAAGGTTCCTAATGCAGAAAGATTGACAGATTTTGAGTTAGGTTATTCTTATAATTTGCAGAATTTTATTTTCAGGTCTAATATATATTTTATGAATTATAAGGACCAGCTTGTAATGACAGGTAAGATTAATAATGTAGGTGAGGCTATCATGACTAATGTTGATAAATCATATAGGGCAGGTATAGAGCTTGTTTTTGGTGCAAGAATTACAGAATGGATAAATTGGAATGCTAATGTTAGTTTAAGTCAGAATAAAATTAAAGACTTTACCGAGTATACCGACAATTGGGATACTTGGTCGCAAGATTCAACATTTTTAGGAACAACAGATATTGCCTTTTCACCGAATATTATTGCTGCCAATCAGTTTGAAATTACTCCTATAAAAAATGCTACAATTCTAATTAACACTAAATTTGTTGGTAAGCAGTATATCGATAATACTTCGAATAATTATAATAGTCTTGATGAATATAGTACCACCGACTTAGTTATTAAGTATGCATTTCATCCAAAATGGATTAAAGAAATAGGTCTTGTATTTAGCATTAATAATATATTCAATACTCAGTACGTAAGTAATGCTTGGGTTTATAGCTATAATTACAACGGAAAAAGAGATGTAATTGATGGATATTTTCCACAAGCAGGAATTAACTTTATGGCTGGATTGAATATGAAGTTTTAAAGAGAAGTAAATATTAATGTATTAACTAGATTAAACAAAAGGAGGCTGTTCAATAAAAACAGCCTCCTTTTGTGTTAATTATGAACCTACGCGGGGAGTTATCGAACTTTTTGATTGAAGATTTGGAGTTTATAGAGAGGTTTTTTTAAGCTTTATTTGTGATGTATATGATTGTTAATCATAGTGTAAGTTGTATATTTCTATTCATGATTAGTTTTCTATAAATTAATTATTTCTTTACTTTTTATATGTTCAGCTAATTTTTTTGATATATCAGAAAGATGTCAAAACTGATGAAAGTGAATAAGTTTACTTTTAATACAAAACAAGCTTATTATTCTGCTATATTTACACCATCTTTTATGATATTATTAAAGCTAATAAAAATGATTACTAACTTGATTTTGTAAAGTGTAAGTAAACAGTTAATTATGGAAGAAGATAATAATAATATAGCACAACAAAATAAATTAATAGTTTTTCAAGGTAAAGAGGTTCGTAGAGCTTGGTATAAAGAAGAATGATATTATTCGCTTGTTGATATCGTAGCAGTTTTATCAGAAAGTAAAAATCCTACTGATTATTTAAAAAAGATTAGAAAGCGTGACGAAGAGCTAAAAACCTACATAGGGACAAATTGTCCCCAAGTAGAAATGGAAACTACATCTGGAAAAAAAAGAAGAATTCTTGCCGGGAATACCAAAGATGTTTTTCGTTTAATTCAATCTATACCATCAAAAAAAGCAGAGCCATTTAAACAATGGTTGGCACAAGTAGGAAAAGAACGTTTAGAAGAAATAGAGAATCCTGAGTTAGCACAAGAGCGAATGAAGGAAATTTATGAGCAAAAAGGTTATCCAAAAGAATGGATTGATAAACGCTTACGAGGTATTGCTATTCGTCAGAACTTAACAGATGAATGGAAAGAACGAGGAATAAAAGAACATAGAGATTTTGCTATTTTAACAGCCGAAATATCAAAAGCAACTTTTGGAATGACACCAAGCGAATATAAAATATTTAAAAACTTACCTGAAAAATCAAAAGTTAATCTTCGTGATAATATGGACGATCTAGAATTGATTTTTACGATGCTTGGTGAACGAGTAACAACCGAAATATCTAAAAATGAAAAGCCTAAAACCTTTTACGAAAATTAAAACGTAGCCCGTAGGGGAGGAAAAGTAGCAGGAGAAGCAAGACGTAATACAGAGAAGGAATTGGGACGAAGTGTGATTTCTGATAAAAATAATTTAAGTGAAAAGTAAAAAATCAAATATCAAATATCTAAAAGATAAAAAATAATTACAAGGTATTTGCCGTTTTGGGTATAAAATCTTAAGTGATGCTTATGTGATAATATAATAGCATGTAAAAGATATCTTGCTGATTATCAGTGGGTATTTATGTGATAATTAAACCTTTTTATATGTTTAGGGTATTGTGAAACACATAAATTATGTTAAAACACAAAAGCCACTCATTGAGTGGCTTTTGTGTTAATTGTGAACCCGAAGGGACTCGAACCCCTAATCGCTACGGCCGTAACGTAGTGCAGTATCCAATTATGCTACGGGTCCATGTTTGAGGCTGCAAATATACAATATGTATTCTTTCATTTGCAAGTTTTTTTAAATATTTTTTCTTATTAATTTCAAAACTTTTGTAAGCTTATTCCATTTTAAACGACATATATAATATTAATAGTAGTAAGCCTTTAATGATATATATTAATATTATAAATATGTATATATGATATATATGTAATATACTTGCATCGGTAGTTTTAGATATAAATGATATCAAATTATACCGTAGAAATTAAATAATTAATTAATGATAAATTAAAAATATAATTATGGATAATTGTAGTATACCTGTTAATGTAAAGGTAAAAGGAGAGAGCGAAAGCTCAACAAGATTAAATATTAGTTCAGGAAAATTCAATATGATAATAGATGAGCCAGAAGAAATGGGAGGTAGTAATCTTGGACCAACTCCCATACAAGTACTATTAATGGCTTTGGCAGGTTGTCTTAATGTAACAGCGCATGAAGTTGCTAAACAAGAGAAACTTCCTTTAACTTCTTTATCAATTGAAATAGAAGGGAAGCTAGATGCTTGTACTTTTTTAGGTTGTTCAACAGAGAATAGGGCAGGGTTTGATAAAATTAATGTTCAGATGAATGCTGAGTTTAGTATTCCTGTGCCCCAAGATGTTATTGATAACTGGATAAAACAAACAGAAACGAGATGTCCTGTAACTGATAACATTAAAAGCTTAACTAATATTTCACTTTCTGTAAATTAGAATATAATAACCTGATTCTATGTAATTTAATAAATTGCTAGAATTAGGTTTTATTATTATTACTCAAATATTTTCTTCAAAGTCAATGATTTTTTATATATTTGATATATAAATTGACATTAAATGAAGAGATTAGCAAGTTTTTTTTATTGGTTTATATCTAAAAGATATGATATTAGTGTTAAAGGTGAAGAAATATTAGAAGGAGGAGGTTCAAGACTCTATCTTCCTAATCATCAAGCAGAAATTGACCCTGTTGTTATTATGACAATCATAGGAAAGCATCATGTTGCTTCTCCAATGATAAGTGCCACATATTATAATTTACCCTTCTTAAAAAGCTTTCTTAAAAAACTTGGAGCTGTATCCGTAAGTGATTTAGACCAAGGCGTTAGAGATGTAAGTGTAATGGATACCATAAGAAATGGAGCTATTAAGGCATTTGCAGAAGGTAAAAGCATATTATTATATCCTGCGGGACAATTATCGAATCAAGGCTATGAAAAGATATTTAATAAACAGTCTGCATATTCATTAGTTCAGGATTCTACAGATGAATTAAAAATAATTGCAGTACGAATTAATGGTTTATGGGGTAGTATGTGGTCTAGAGCATGGATAGGAGTATCTCCTCCTTTTCTTAGCACATTATTAAAGAGTATTTTTCTATTCTTTATAAATCTTATTTTCTTTATTCCAAAGCGTAAGGTTGAAGTAGAATTTATTGATATCACAAAAGAAGCTAAAGAAAATTCTAAATCATTAAGTAGAAGAGAGTTTAATCAATATCTTGAAAAATTGTATAATGTAAAAGGAGAAGAAAATGCTAGATTTATTAAACATCATTTCTTGCAAGGAAAGTCAAAAAGAACACTTCCTAAAAGAATAAAATCTATAGTAAGTAAAAATGTAAACTCAATTATTTACAGTAAAATCCCAGAAGAATGAAAGAATCCTTACTCCATATAGCTAAATATCCTGATTATAATGTAATGCCTACTTTAGGTAAAAATATTCTAGAACACTTTATTGATGTGTTTTCCACTAGAAAGGATGAGTATTTTGCTTGGGATGATGTAAGTGGCTCAAGTAACAGAAGTGACTTTATGCTAAAAGCAACGGTTGTCGCTCAGTTAATTAAAAGTAAAACACAACATAAATATGTTGGTATAATGTTACCTGCCTTACAAACTACATCATTATTGATAATGTCGTGTTATATTGCAGGAAAAGTGCCCGTTATGCTTAATTGGACTGTTGGTCATAAAGTATTGAGCTATTGCGCTGATTTAACAGAACTAGACCTAATAATTACAGCAGGAGGTTTTTACGATAAAGTAAAAGAACAAATTCCTGAAGATATTAAATCTAGAATAATGCTGCTTGAAAAAGAAGTAGGTGGAATATCCACAAAAATGAAGCTTAAAGGATTAATTCAATCAAAATTCCCTAAATTACTTATAACTACTAATATAGATAAAACAGCTGTAGTATTATTTACTTCTGGAAGTGAAACATTACCTAAAGCAGTGCCTTTGACTCATGAGAATATTGTTGCCGATTTGTGGGGAGCATTGCATATTATGGATATTAGAGTTCAAAGTATATTTTTGAGTTTCTTGCCACCATTTCATAGTTTTGGTTTTACTGTTTTATCAATATTACCATTAATTACTGGTGTGAAAGTAGCATATACTCCTAATCCTGTCAATTTAAATGAAGTAGTTGAAGCTATGAAGCATAATAAGGCTAATAATATAATGGCAACACCAACTCTTCTTAAGATGATAATGGCTAAAGCAGAGAAAGAAGATTTTGAATCAGTGGAGCTTGTAATAAGTGGGGCTGAAAGCTTACATGCTGATACTAAGAAGGAATTTGAAAAAATTACTGAAGGTCATAATTCAATTATTGTAGAGGGATATGGTATAACTGAATGTGCACCAATTGTATGTCTGAATCCAAAAGACACTCAAAAACTTAATTCAGTGGGAGTTGTAATTAAAGGAATGGATATGATTGTTGTTAGCCCTGACAATTTTGAAATACTTAAGCAAGGTGAAGAAGGAATGTTGTTGGTAAATGGTGTTTCTGTTTTTCCTGGTTACTTAGATGATAAGATTGAATCACCATTCATTAATATTGATGGTAAAGAGTACTATAAAACAGGAGATCTAGGATATATTGATAGTGATAATTTCGTTTTTATTACGGGTAGATTAAAACGTTTTGTTAAGATTGGTGGAGAAATGATTAGTATGCCTTTTATTGAGAATATCTTAAAGGAAGAATATGGTTCACCTACAGAGAATAACCTTGCTGTTGAAGGCACAGACAAGGGAACAGAACCAAGAGTTGTACTTTTTAGCACAAAAGAGATAAGCTTAAGTGAAGTAAATAAATACTTAAGAGAAAGGGGAGTAGCATCAATTTCAAAAGTTAGGGAGGTTATTATATTAGAAAGTATTCCATTATTAGGAAGTGGTAAAGTGGATTATAGATATCTTAAAGAATTAATTGAGAAAGAATAATAGTAATAAATCATTCAATAAACTAAAAATATATCACTGTAGCATTAAAAAATTTAAAACAACAAAACTATGGCTATAAAAATTAGAAAAGCTACAATATCAGATTTGCCGGTAATAGTTGATTTTATGCTAAAAATGGCAAAGGAAACTGAAGATATTATACTGTCATCTGCAATACTAAGTCCAGGTATAGAGAGTGGATTGAAGAATAGTAATAAGGCTGAATATTTTATAGCAGAAATTGATGGCAAAATAGCTGGGAGCTTAATGATTACAAAGGAGTGGAGTGATTGGCGAAATGCATGGGTTTTATGGATACAATCAGTTTATACAGTAAAGAAATATAGAAGGATGGGGGTTTATAAAGCTTTATATAATTTTATTGAAAAGAAAGTTGAAAAATCACAAGAATACTGTGGTATTAGGTTATATGTAGATTCAACAAATCGTACTGCTATTAAGGTTTATAATAAATTAGGTATGAATGGCAATCACTACAAATTGTTTGAAAGAATGTATTGAAATAATTTTGAAAATGGAGATGGAAAAAAAGTTTAATTATCGTTTTACTGATGATATTAATGAAATAACAAAATTAGAATCTATTGTTCATTCTATGGGAGAAGAATGGAGTATAGATGATAAATTACAATTCTCTATTAATCTAGTTCTTGAAGAGCTAATTAGTAATATAATATTTTATGGATTCAAACAAAAAAACTCAAATAATATCATTAATTTGGAAGCGTCAATTAATAAAGATGAAATTGTAATTACACTATCAGATAATGCTATTGAATTTAATATTCTTGAGCAAGAAGAAAAGGTGATTTCAAGTAATAGTGTTGAAGAACAAGAAGTTGGCGGCTTAGGAATTCATTTTATAAAAAATTTAACTTCTTTTATTAAATATAACAGAAAGAGTGGATTTAATTATTTAACTTTGTCATTTATCCTTAAACCATGAAAATAAGAAGTAAAAACATCACGTCATTTAACCTTTTTGAACTAAATGGTAGATTAAATCAGGATGATTTAATTGAATTAGAAAATCAGATTAATGAGAAAATGAAATATGGAAGTAAGTACTTTGTTTTTGATATTTCTCAGCTAAGTTACATAAATAGTTCTGGATTAAGAATACTAATAAAAACACAAAAACAACTAAAACTATTTGATGGATATCTAGTTTTGGTAGACCCCATGGATAATGTCAGAGAACTTATGAAACTTAGTGAACTAGAGGGATTCCTAAGATTGAGACATGGGCTAAAAGAAACAATTAAAGAATTTATTTAATAAAATATAAATAGACATTATGAATATAATATCGAAAGAAATAGGTAAGTTTATACACATTAAAATTGTAGGTAGAATAGATACTTCTAATTATGAAGTTTTTTCGGATGAACTACAAGTTTTTATTAATGAAGGAAAAAAGTTCTTAGTTCTTGACTTAGATGGATTGGAATACATAAGTAGTTCTGGTCTTAGAATATTTTTAAAAGTATTAAAAGCCTTAAGAGCTGTAGAAGGGGATGTTGTGCTTTGCTGTTTAAATAACAAAATTAAATCCGTTTTTGAGATATCAGGATTTTTATCATTCTTTAATTTGGCTGATAATATTGATTCAATTGTAGAATAAGAGTTTTTCACTAATTCAAGGAACCTAATAATTTAATTATTTAATACAATAAGACATGACTCATAATTTTTTAAATATACCTGAAGAGATTTATCTATTATCAATAGATGAAAACGGTAACCAACATCAAAGTCTAAAAAATGAGAACTTTGATTTGGTAATATCTGCTGCTTTATTAATGGATTTGGCACTATTGCATAGAATAGATTCAGATCAAACTTATATATTTACCGATAAGACAGAACAAATTGGTGACATACTATTGGATGGGGTACTAGATGAAATAATTGAATATAATAATAACCGTAGAATAGAGAATTGGATATCATATTTGAGTATACATGGTCAGTTCTTTAGAGATGAAATAATCACATCATTGGTTCATAAAACTGTTCTTAAAATTGAGAATGAAAAAGTATTATGGTTCTTCTCCAAAAGAAAATACCCTAGAATTGATGATACAGAATTGGAAGAAGTTCAGTCACGTATTAGAAACCTAATTTTTGGTAATGAGATACCTGACGAAAGAGATATAGTAATTGTAAGTATTCTTTATAATTCTAATTTATTGGGAACTGTATTCTCGGAAGAAGAAATAACTAAATACGATAAGCGTATCGTTCAGATTGCTAAGATGGATTTTATAGGTCAAGCAATAGGAAGCGTATTGAAAGAATATAATATTTCAATTTTTGATAGCATTATCAAGTCAAAATCTGCTGAAGAAATGCTTGAAGAGCATGTACAATCTTTAAAAAAGAAATTTAGAGTTACCAATGATGATAACCTCCCAGCATGGATACGTAAAGGAACAAAACAATACGAAGAGACTCTAAAATATGTTAGAGAAGTAGGTACTGCTGAAATTACCTTTAATCCAAAATTAAAAAAGTATTCTAAAATTAATTATGGTTATTACCAATCTGCATTTGGAGAGTAGGTGATTTTAGTTAATAATAATTTAAAAAGAGGCTATTTCAATTTAAAATTGAGAAAGCCTCTTTTTCGTTTGCATACTTTTTAGAGTAATGGCAATTATTACTTGTTTCTTGTATTATTTCTAGATTGATTGCTTCTTGAATTTTTGGACTTATTATTTTTCCATTTCCCTTTATTATTTCCTCCTTTGGAATATTTTTTCTTAAATCCACCTTGCTTCTTAGAAGAGCTTTTAGATTTAAAATCTGGGGCTTCTCCTAATTCTGTTGGTAAATTCTCTTTTTGAACTTTTCGTTCAATAAGACGCTCAATGCGAATCATCTTATACGCATCATCTTTATTTACTAGAGTAATAGCTTCACCTTTAGTTTCAGCTCGGGCTGTTCTACCAATTCTATGTACATAATCTTCTGCATCATTGGGAACATCAAAGTTTATTACCAAATTAATGTCTTTAATGTCAATTCCTCTGCTAAGAACATCAGTGGCCACCAATACTTTTGTTCTTCTAGATTTAAAACCAAGCAAGACATTCTCTCTTTCTTTTTGTTCTAAGTCAGAAGAAATTGCTTTTGCTTCTACTTTCTTAAATCTTAATTCTCGACTTACATCCGACACTTTCTTTTTAGTAGAAGTAAATACTAATATACTATGATAGTCTTTTCTGTTATTTATAATATCTAGTATTAATGGTATTTTCTGAGTATCATATACTTCATATTTCAATTGCTTAACACCTTCAGCAGGTTTAGATATTGCTATCTTTATTTCAAAATGATTATGAAGCAATTGTTTAGCTAATTTATGAATCTGTTGAGGCATGGTTGCACTAAACATTATATTCTGCCTTTTTTCTGGTAAATATTTCATGATAGTTTTAATATCATCATAAAAGCCCATATCTAGCATTCTGTCCGATTCGTCAAGAATAAAATGTTGCAGTTGTGATAAATCCATATATCCCATATTCAAATGAGAAATAAGCTTTCCTGGTGTTGCGACTATAATATTTACACCATTCTCAAGTGCCGATCTTTGATCGTTAAACTCGGCACCATCACCACCACCATATAATGCAATACTAGAGGCTTCTGCATAGTATGCAAATCCTTGTACTTGTTGGTCAATTTGTTGTGCCAATTCTCGCGTAGGTACTATCACCATAGTATTAATATGGTCAGAAGGTTTTTCTGCTAGCTTATTTAAAACGGGAAGCATAAAAGCTGCTGTTTTACCAGTTCCAGTTTGTGCTGTAGCAAGTAAATCTATTCCTTCAATAATCTTTGGTATTGCTTGTTCTTGAATAGGTGTAGGTTTTTCAAAACCTGTATAATATAAAGCATCTGCTATGCTTGGGTGAAAGTTAAAATCTTCAAATGTCATATAGTAATTATTTTTAGCAAAGGTAGGCAATATTGTGGTATTTATTATTTTATTGCTAATTCGTATTTATTAATATTATTTCTAAATCTAAAATTCAAATTTCATTAGGCACTTAATATATTTATTACTGGCCTAAACGACTTACGAATAAGGTTCCATTCATCTGGATATTTCTCACAAAGAGATTGAATTTTGTTTTTATGTTTCTTAAGTGCATCACTTATTGCTGGAGCAGAGATAGGAGTGGACATTGCTTGCCCAATATTACTTCCACTTAGATTAGCACCATTAGATTGCACTTTATTTGCAGCATTCTCTAATCTATTTAGCATTTGAATAGTCCTGATATATCTAGAGTCTTCAATAGCTTCAATTCCTGTATTTATACTAGTCTCTTTTTCATTATTAAAAAATGGTTTCAGATAATAGTCTTCTATTTTTAACATCCCACCTTCAACTGTATTTTGTACTCTATAGGCCATATTAATACAAGATTTTGCAGCACCTTCTAATAAACTAAATTCTCCATCAAAATTCTGAACATAATCTTGAGCATCTTGTGTCAGCTGCAAATGTAGAT
>Ga0256827_10000811_pt1 | contig 19654 bp, 6 predicted proteins | sample CV84metaG_FD_185977 | JGI IMG/M metagenome (GOLD analysis project Ga0256827, IMG submission 185977) | Hydrothermal vent microbial communities from East Pacific Rise, Pacific Ocean - CV84 | ecosystem: Environmental > Aquatic > Marine > Hydrothermal vents | place: Pacific Ocean: East Pacific Rise... | reverse complement strand
TTCTATTGAACCGTAGGGGGATGATACTCTTACAGCTTCACCATCTTTAAAGCCTAATTTTGGATTTAAAATTACTTTATTATCTCTTTTAAATTGTGTATTTAATGAGTTCTTAGATTTTGGAGTAATTAGCCAAAACTTTTCATCTGTATCTCTATTTTTACTACTAGTTCTAATCTTTTTAAACTGCTTAATATTCATAAAATCATCATCATACTCATCTATGAACTCAAATTCATCATCTCCATTTTCTCCAAAACCATTTTTATACGGTAAAGATTCATAAGCAGGAGATAGGTAATTTTCTTCTTCATCTTTTTTACATTGATTTAGCCAACTATCAACATAGTCCTTTTCAGACTTTAACCCATCAAAATTGAATGCATCAAAAAGATACTTAGTAAAATCGTACTCACTTATGCCTATATTTGACTCTTTAAGCGTATTCATTTTATTTACAAACTGATGTCCATAGCTTAACCTAACATCCTCTTTTTCAAAAAAATTCTTAGCAGGTATGACTATATTAGCTCTTTTAGAAGTCTCATTTTCATAAAGTCCAAAGTAGATTAAATTTTTAACACTATTTAATTCATTTTGAACTTTTAGGCTGTTTGGCATTGATTCAGCAGGGTTTCCACCTTGTAGTAAAACTGTTTTAAAGTTTGAAAACTCTACAGTAGCTTTAAGTACTTCTTTACAATTTACTTTAAATGGATTATGAAAACCTAATTTTGAGTTAGAGAGGTAATGTACACCACAGCCCTCTTTCCCAAAGAGTCCAAGAGTAGCAGCTAATGCATCTATGGCTTGTAGTGTTGATGCACCTGTTGAGTATTTTTGAACTCCTACACCTACTAAAAATATTACCTTTTTACCTCTTAAATAATTTAATATTTTTCCCATTTCTCCAATATCTGTTTCACAATATTCAAGTATGGGTTTTATACGAAACTCCCTTGTAAAGTCATAAAAATCTTCATACTCAGATGCAAACTCTTCTAACCACTCTTCATCTTGTGAATCTTCCATAAAAAGAAACCTAGATAAAAGTATAGCCATGTAGAAATCTGTTCTAGGTTTTATTTGTAGATGTAAATCAGCCATTTTAGCTATAGAAGTCTCTACTGGGTCAATAACAACTATTTTTTTACCATTTAAATAAGGCATAATATGAGAATTGGTAACTGAGACATTTCGTCCCCATACTACTACTGTATCTGCATTTTTTATCTGCTCTAGGGGAAGTACTCTATTTACTCCCCTACCCAGTTCTATACCTGCATCTCCTGCTCCATCACAAAGAGAACCTTTTGTAAGAGTAGCCCCTATTTTTTGTATAAAAAGATTACTTACCTCTTGCATGGCACCCATATTACCTGAACCTCTCCATAGAAGTGAGCTATCTTCTTTAAATGCTTCAACTACAGCATTTAATGCTTTATCCATAGAGACTTCTTTACCATTAATGGTTGGTATTTCTATTCTCTTTTCATTCTCAATAGCTCTATTTATAAGTGAACATAGAGACCCATCACCTACAGGATGAGTTTGATCTCCAGCTAATTTACCATTTTTCAATACTATTTTACAAGCATCATAACAGTCTAATGCACAAGCTGTAGTTTTCACTTTAATTCTACTTTAACAAGTTTTGAAAATATTCCATCTGGAGCAGGTATATAAATTTCTGCTCTATAAGATGATATAAATTTTTCATCTGTTATATTCCAAACTTTTGATACTTTATATTTACTTTTTTTATCATTTAAATAGATACTTTTACTCTCCAAATCTTTTAACTCTTGAGACTCAAGGTAGAGTACAAGTTTTGCTCTACTTGCATCTTTAATAACAGCCAAGGCTGTACCTGGTGCTACATAATCCCCCTCTCTTACCATAAGTTTATATAGGTATTTATCTTTAGGAACAATAGATTTCTTTGCTATTGTATCTTTTAATTGCGAAGCTTTATACTGCATATCAAGTATCTGTTTTTTTAAAGATACTATTTTCTCTTTAGTAGTTAAATATTGAGTCTTTGCTGAAATAAAAGAGCTATAGGCATTATCTTTTTGTGTTTTTGAAGTAGTTGAGAGTTTAGATAGTCTTTTAAAGTATCCTTCTTGTCTCTTTGCAGTTCCTTTTAATGAACTCTCAATCTCTTGATTTATCTCTAACATCTCTTTTAAAAACTCAATACTTTTTTTAGTATCACTAAGGTTAGTAATATCAAGTTTATCATCAATATGTATAATTCTTTTATTTATTATACTTCCCTCAGCATCTAAATTAACACTTGTAACTAAACCAGCTACTGATGACTTAATTAATACAGAGTTGTATGGTTCAACTTTAGCATAATGAACTTTTGAAAAAATAAGTATTGGAACTAAAAAGAGTAATAACTTTTTCATTTAAACTCTTTTGTCTTCAGGTTTCATATTGACAAATTGATCATTTAATTTTTGTATTGCTTTTCTTCCATCTTCCATTAAATCATTTAACCTATTTTTTATATTTTTATTCCAATTTACACCAAATCCAAATGATTTTTTCCACCATTTAGTATTGTGTAATATTGCTTTAGATATTTCAGAATCTATCTCTAAATATTTCTTAGAAACTCTATTTGCAAAAAAACTACGAACTTTAAAATGAACTAAAACTAATATAGCAATAAATCCTATACTACTAAAAATGAGTGTATTTTCTGAATTAAGCATATCTAAAATATTTGTTTGAAATTTCATAGTAGCTATTGATAGAAGCATCAAAATAAAAATAGCTATATCTGCATATAGTACTTTCTTGCTCCACTCACTTAATGCTTCTTGAAGCATTGGTATTTTAATATCTTTAATATCTTTAGAAAAATCTTCAAGTGCCTTTATAATACGATAAGCTCTCTCTATGCTTACTTTATCCATTCTGCTTGTTATCTCTTTTAAATCACTGTCTTTTTTATTTTTAAGGCGTGTTTTCATAACTTCATCTTCTATTTCAACAGAAGCACTCTCATTATATACTGCATAAAAATTACCAGATACTAACCCCTCTTTAGCTAATGCTCTTTGCCAAGAAGAGATTACTGATTCAAGATTATCTTCTTTGGCAGTTGTATCTATTTGATTTAGTATATATAAAATTTTATTTGCATCCTTATGGTCTATGGTTGTTGCTACTAAATGCTCTAATGTATCACGCATAGCACCTGGTTCTGGGTGTCTTGCATCAAAAAAGACTAATACTAAATCTGACATTTCAACTATATGTTTTGTAATACGCAAAATGCCATCTCTTTGGCTATCAGCATCAAAACCAGGGGAGTCAATAAGAATTTTACCTTTAATTTTAGGACTTTTAAAAGTTTTTAGTTGTAAATATAGATTAACCCTATTTCCCTCACCAGAGTCTACTTTGTCTATCTCTTCACTTATGTTATAGAATGGAAAACGAGGATCTGCATCTAAAGCCAAACCTGGTAAAGTTGTAGCCTCTTGTGTATTACCATAGCTCATAACAGTAAACTTATCGTCAACTGCTTGATTTCCACTATGCTGAATATTTAAACCTAAATATTCATTTAAAAAAGATGATTTACCTGCTGAAAATGTACCTAGTACAGATATCATAGGCCACCAAGATATATTACTAGTATATGATTCATTTAATTCTATCAGCCCTACTTTTTGAGCTATTTTATCTAAAACTTTATATTTTTCAATCACATCAATCAGTACAGGATTTTCTTGTTCTAAATACTCTTTTAACTTTTTATATCTCTCTTCTGGCATCATATTTTATCCTTTTGAGCTAAATTAATATATTATACCTTATTGGCTTTAATAGTTTTATTTTTAATACGCTAATTCTACTTAAAGATAATATATTTTTTCATAACTTCTCATAGAATATTATACTATATAATTTACACGACAAATCTATTGACTATCTTCTTTTATATCAGATTCATGATTAATATTTGTCAAATCAATTAATAACTTATTTGAATTACCTGCACCTACTGTGAAATCAACCTCTTTAGTAGTACCATTTACTTTTGCATCTACACTATATTTACCATCTTCTATAGTAACTTTCCAAACTTCACTACACTTTAACTCTTTTTCATATATCATTTGTCCACTACTTGCATATATTTCATAATTTACATTTGATTGCATATCTGAACATTTTGATTCTATAGTGAACTCTCCAAATATAATATGTAATTTTGTCTCTTCATCTGCTTTTATCTCAAAATATGTCTCTTTTTTTGCTTCATTATATTTAGAGAATAGAGAGTAATTACCTATTGGTAATACTACTTTACAAGGCTCTTTTTTTCGTGAGTAACAGTTTTCAATATTACTATTATCAATTTTTCCGTCTACCATGGTAGCTATGCGATGGTGTGCTTTTATCCAACGACCACCATTTTTTTTACTAGCACTAACTATAAGAACTCCCGTCTCTCCCATAACAAAATGAATTTTTGTCTCTTTACCTGCTTCTATGTTAAAGAGTATTTTCTTTTTAAAATGATTATATTTAACTTCTGCTATATATTTACCAACTGGGAGTTGATGTATAACTGGATTTTTTGGTCTATTACCATGATTGATTTGTCCTAAATTACTATCCACTTTTTTTCCATCTTCATCTACATGATAGATGTAACCATAAAGACGAATAAATTTACCACCCTCTTTCTCTGAACCTGTTACCGATACTGTACCAGTCTCTCCCATAACAAAATGAATTTTTGTCTCTTTACCTGCTTCTATGTTAAAGAGTATTTTCTTTTTAAAATGATTATATTTAACTTCTGCTATATATTTACCAACTGGGAGTTGATGTATAACTGGATTTTTTGGTCTATTACCATGATTGATTTGTCCTAAATTACTATCCACTTTTTTTCCATTTTCATCTACATGATATATGTAACCATAAAGACGAATAAATTTACCACCCTCTTTCTCTGAACCTGTTACCGATACTGTACCAGTCTCTCCCATAACAATATAAAGTCTTGTTACCTCTGTATCTTTTATATCAAAAAATATCTGCTTTTTAAAATGATTATACTTAACTTCTGCCATGTATTTGCCAGATGGTAAATTATGCAAACTAGGCTTTTTTGGTTTGTTACCATGATTGATTTGTCCTAAACTACTACCCTCTTTATTCCCATTTTCATCTACATGATATATGTAACCATAAAGACTTACTGGCTTACCACCTTTTTTTTCAAATCCTGTTATTTCCAATGTATTTTTTGGTTTTCTAACTACAGGTTTTGGTTTTGGCTTCTCTTCTACAACCTCAACTTTTTTAACTATTTGCTTCATAGCTTCATTAAGTGCTTGTGCATTTTTAGCAGAAAAGTACTCTCCACCTGTTACACTTGCTATACACTCTAACTGTTCATCTGTTCTTTTATCTACATTAAAACCTATGACATGCGTAACAAAATCAATACCCTCTTTTTCTAACTCTTTTGCTGTTCCACAAGGATCACTATCACAAGTCTCTTTCCCATCAGATATGAGTATAATAGTAGCTTTCTCTTCTGTATACCTAATTTCATTTGCTACTTTTTTAAGAGATCTACTAATAGGTGTTTTACCCTTTGGTTGTATCTTCATAACAGTAGATATAACTCTATTTTTATCTACTTTACCAACTGGGATAATAGTCTCAATATCACTACAGTCACCTTTTGAACGATGCCCATAAGCTGTTACTCCTAACTCTATGCTTGGATTCCAATCTTTTATGACATTTTTCAGAACATCTCTAGCAATTTCTATTTTACTTATACCGTTTATTTGTCCCCACATACTTCCAGATGCGTCAAATATAATAACGGCTTTAGGATTACTACTAGCTACTACAAAAGAGAGTAACATCATCCAAACAAATAATAATTTTAACCATAACTTTTTCATTTCAAACTCCTTTTAAAAGTAATCTTTTATTGAGTCTATCATAAATAAGGTAAAATTATAGAATTTTAATAAGCCTTCAATTCATTATAGAGACTATCTCTCTCTATAGGTTTAAAGCCTGAATTTTTTATCATCTCTACAAATTCATGTAGGTTCATACCACTTGAACTAGCTGCTCCTGCTGCTGACTGTATGGCTTCTTTTTCTATGGTACCATCTAAGTCATCACATCCAAACTCTTGAGCTATTAATGCTAAGTTTATGGTAGCAGATGCCCAGTAAGCTTTTATGTGAGGAATATTATCTAAAATTATTCTTGAAATTGCATAAGTCTTTAAAACCTCTTGCCCCGATGGATAGTTACAATTTTTTAAATAATTATTTTCTTTTTGATAGACAAGTGGTATAAAAGCATTAAATCCACCTGTTTCATCTTGTAATTCTCTTAGTCTTATCATATGGTCTATACGATTGGCTCTCGTCTCTATATGTCCAAATAGCATAGTTGCATTACTCTGTCTACCTCTACTATGCCACTTTTTATGTATCTCTAACCATTGACTAGAGGTAGCTTTACCCTTACATAAATACTCTCTTACCTCTTCATCAAATATCTCTGCTCCACCACCTGGCATTGAGTCTACACCACTCTGTATCATTAAATCTAAAACATCATCATAACTCAAACCATACTCTCTACTTAAAAAGTCTATCTCTGCTGCGGTCATAGCTTTTATGTGAATATCTGGTAACTCTTCTCGTATTTTTCTAAATGCTCCCATATACCACTCTACCCCATCATTAGGATTGTGTGCCGATACTATATGAACCTCTTTTGCACCTTTTTCATAAGATTTTTTAGCTATATCGACTACTTGTTCATGAGTTAAGGTATACTGATCTGGGTTTTTTCTTGTAGCAGAGTATGCACAAAATTTACAAACATCTGCACATACATTTGTAGGATTAATATGGCGATTAATGTTAAAGTATGATTTTTTACCATACTTCTCTTTACGAATACTATCTGCAAGTTCTCCTAAAGTATATAGGTCAAGTTCATATAGTGCTTCACCCTCTTTTTGGGTTAATCTTTGTCTATTTTTTACTTTATCTATAAGGTTTTGTTCTTGTGTAGAAATCATATTTAGTATCCATATTTATTTTTTGCTATTATATCCATAAGCAGATAAAGTTAAACTACAATTTTATGTTATAATTTAAAAATATGTATATATTAGGAAAAGATTTGGAAAATTTAAAAGCAACAATAGAAGAGCTTCTTTATGAGAATGCTGAAGATTTTAAAATAGCAAAAGTTATAAAACAAGAGATAAAAAGTTATTTTAAAAACCTTGAAGAGACATTTGCCAACTCTAGTGGTAAAGACTTTCTTGTAAAACACACTAGAAAAATAGACAATATTTTAAAACTCATCTACACAGTAGCACAAAGAGAAATGTTTGGGCAATATACACCTATGAAGAACTCCATACCCATTGCACTTGTAGCACTTGGTTCATACGGAAGAGAACAACTATGTGTCTACTCAGATATTGACCTTATGCTTGTTTACAAAAAAGTACCTGGTTATAACTCTGAAAAAATGATAGAAAAAATTCTATATATACTTTGGGATACAGGTTTAAAACTTGGTCACCGTGTACATAGTACAGATGAACTACTTGAAATCTCAAGAACAGATATAACCATAAAAACAGCTCTTATAGAATCAAGATTTATAGAGGGTTCAAATTTTGTATGGACAGATACACAAAATGCTATAAGACAAATAAGACATGATGACCCTAAAACATTTATCAATAAAAAAATATTGGAACAATCAAATAAGCATAGAAAATATCCACTAACAATGGAGCCAAACATAAAAGATGGTGTTGGTGGATTCAGAGATGCAAACCTAGTTTTTTGGATAGGAAAAGTTCTCTACAATAGTGACAATATTAAAAACCTTCCTCTTGTTGTTGTCACAGAAAAAGAGTATCGTGAGTTTAGAATAGCCTTAGAGTTTTTATTTAGAGTTCGTTCTGCTCTTCACTTAGTATCTGGAAAAAAAGAGGATAACTTAAGATTAGACCTAATGCCTGATGTATCTAAACTTTTAGGATATGAACAGAATAATAATGCCCATAGAAAATTTGCCCAAAAAGTTATAGGCTCACTTAAGGTTATACGCCTATATAGTATTATATGGTTAAATATTTTAACAAAAGATTATATAGATAAAAAAGACAATAATATTATCTATCCTAGTAATGGTAAAAAAGATTTAAATGCTCTTGTTAAAGAGCTAAATAGTTATGCAAATAGACCATTTAAAGCAGATGCCTCTTTCTTACAAAGATTAATACACGCAGAAAAACCTGAAGCACCAAATAGTAAATATTATATAAATATAAAAAAAATATTTTATCAAAAATATAGTTATAATATTTTAAATACACTATCTTATGCTAGACAATTACGCTATTTAATTCCATCCATTCAAAAGGTTATTGACTTACCACAATTTGATGGATACCACCAATATGCAGTTGATATACACTCTTTAAAATCAGTAAAATATTTAGAAAATATACAAGAGCCTTTTATAAAAGATCTTTTTGATTCACTCTGTACTGATGATAAAGCTCTAATAAAAATAGTCACTCTTCTTCATGATGCAGGAAAAGGTAGAGAAAAGGATCATCATATAGTAGGTACTACTCTATTTAAAGCTTTTGCACGAAGTATTGAACTAAAACAAGAGTTATTAGAAGATGGAGCTACACTTATACTCTACCATAGTAAAATGTCGGAAATTGCTCAAAGAGAAGATCTACACAATGAAAAAACCATATTAAAATTTGCCTCATATTTTAAAAGTAAAAGGCTTTTAAATTTAATATATATACTAACTTATGCTGATATGTCTGGAGTAGGTGCTGATATATATAATGCTTATAGTGCAAAACTTCTTAAAACTCTATATTTAAGTGCTGTTGAATCTTTAGAACATAAAAAAGCACTAAACGATACAGCTAAAAGAGTAAAAAAAGAGAATGCTTTAAAAAAGAAAAATAATTTTTTAGAACTTAAAAGGTCTGAACAAAAGAAGATACTTCAAATACCATCTAACTTACTTTTTATTCGATATAATTGTGATGAAATCTTAACTATATGTAAAAAAGCTTTTAGTGTAAAAAACTATACCTATACGCTCTCAAACAGTACCTATTTAACTATTGAAATTATTCGTAGAGACACTCTTAATCTAGGTTATTTACTTGCAAAACTCTCTAAACTTGAAGTAGTAAATATGGATATATTTAAACTATTTGACGGTATGAAATATTTTAAAATAGACTTTAAAGAGAGAGTAAATCATGATGATTTACAAGATATAAATAAGATTATAGATGACTCATTTAAAGCAAGCAAAAGAAGTTTACTAAAACAACCATCTATAAAAAGTAATGAAATCATTACAGACTGTGAACACTCTAAAACACATGGTGCATTATATCTGAATACTAAAGATCAAAAAGGACTTCTAGCCTTTATTATAGATGTTTTTGATGAGTTAAATATGGATATAGCATCTGCAAAGATACATACTATAAAAAATAGAACTAGAGATACTTTTCTCATAGAGAAAGATGGAAACTTTTGTCAAAATAAAGATATAATTATAGAAAAATTAACTAAAGTAAAAAATGAGGATAAATAGATGTGTGGAATTGTTGGGTATATTGGTTTAAAAGAGAAAAAAGAGATACTACTAGATGGTCTTCAAGAGTTAGAATATAGAGGTTATGACTCTGCTGGTATTGCAATTATAGAGGGGGAAAAGCTCTCTAGTTTTAAAGCTATTGGTAAGCTAAAAAATCTTAGAGAGAAGACAAAATCTTACCAAAGTAGTGGCTTTGGCATATCCATAGGACACACTAGATGGGCAACACATGGAAAACCAACTGAACTAAATGCACATCCACATCTTGGTAACTACTCTTATGTTGTTCACAATGGAATTATAGAGAACTATCAAGCTCTTAAAGATGAATTGCAGAGTGATGGAGTTAATTTTTTAAGTCAAACCGATACAGAAACCATAGTCCACCTTTTTGAGAAATTTTATAAACAAAACTCTAACCCAGTAAAATCTTTTGAACAAACTATAGAAAAACTAGAAGGAGCTTATGCCACACTACTCATAACAGAAGCTTCTGCTGATACTATTTATTTTGCTAAAAATGGTTCACCTATGCTTATAGGATTTAACCAAGATGATGTATATTTTGCATCTTCAGATACCCCTATCATAGGTAAAGCCACTGAGGTTTACTACCTAGAAGATGGAGAGTATGGCTTTGCTAAAGATGGAAAAGTTACACTTTTTAATGCTGATGGCAAAAAAAGTTTCACAAAACAAGCACTTAGCACAAATAAAATATCTGCTCAAAAAGATGGCTATCGTTTCTTTATGGAGAAAGAGATTTATGAGCAATCTTATGTGATGACAGAGACTATGATGGGTAGAGTTTTAGATAGTAGCATAGCTTTTGATGAGATAGACAAAACTCTATTTGAAGGTATAAACTCTATCAAAATTTGTGCTTGTGGAACATCTTACCACTCAGCATTAACATCTGCATACCTCTTTGAGAGACTCTCTAAAATAAGATGTGACATTGAGATAGCTTCAGAGTTTAGATATAAAGAGCCTCTACTTACTAAAGATACCCTCTTCATAACCATTTCACAAAGTGGAGAGACAGCCGATACACTAGAAGCTCTTAAAATGGCAAAAAAAGCAGGACTAAAAAGTTTAAGCATCTGTAATGTTGATAACTCATCTATAGTAAGAGAGAGTGACTCTGCCATACTCACAAGAGCAGGCATAGAAAAGGGGGTTGCTAGTACAAAGGCTTTTGCTACACAAACCATGGTTCTTTGGATGTTAGCACTATTTATTGGTCAAAGTAGAAAAAGTATAAGTCAAGAGACTATGAAAAAAGAGATAGATGCTATGCGTCATACTCCAAAAGCATTAGTAGTAGAAGAGAAGCTTCACGCTAAACTTACAAGACTCTCTAAACGATACTTACACGGTCATGGTTTCTTCTTCATAGGTAGAGACATCTTCTACCCCCTAGCCTTAGAGGGTGCATTAAAACTAAAAGAGATAAGCTACTACCACGCAGAAGGTTACCCAGCTGGAGAGATGAAACACGGTCCAATCGCCTTAGCAGATAGTGAACTATTTACCATAGCCCTCATGCCAAAAACAATGCACTACGATAAAATTAAATCAAATGTAGAAGAGTTAAGTGCAAGAGATGCAACCATACTAGCCATAAGCCCAGAACCATTTGAGTTAGCCGATGATTTCATACAAACAAAGTTTACCTCTCACCCTATGGTAGAGTTTTTTGAAATGATGGTAGTAACACAAATCTTAGCTCTTGAAATATCTGTTAGACTAGGTAACGATGTAGACATGCCAAGAAACTTAGCCAAAAGTGTTACAGTGGAGTAGTAGATTTTACAAATAGCTATTTTTAGTAATATAGTGTAAAATAAACTTCTTACACTATAATTTTTACTTAATACTATAGACTTTTAGGTATAGGGTATTTTTCCACTACAAAGTCTATATCTTTATCGCCTCTTCCACTTAAGTTTACAAGTATTGACTCTTTAGGATTGGCTTTGGCTAACTTCATAGCATAAGCTACAGCATGAGCAGATTCAAGAGCTGGAATAATCCCCTCTAATTGAGAAAGTTTATAAACGGTTTAGGTAGGTGAGGAGAACGATCTCCTGCATCATGCCACATCTACGATTTGCTCCTCTACCTTTACATTAACTGTAGGATCTGGAGCTGAAGTATCATAAGAATCTATAGTATTATTTGAACTACTCTTTAATCTCTCATCTTTTGGTAATATATCTTCTACAACATCTTGCTTATCTTCTTCTATTAAGATATTATCAAACTCATTTTTATCATCAGTATTATTCTCTTGCGTTATTTCATTACTCTCATCATTATCAGTAATATTCTCATCACTAACACTATTTTCATCACTTTCACCTTCATCACTATTAGTACTTTTATTATCAGTATTATTATTTTTCGTTATTTCATCACTCTTATTGTCAGCACTATCCTCATCACTAATACTATCTTCATTATCACTATCATCTTTATCACTATTATCATCAGTAGTAATATTCTCCAATGCCTCTTTATCATTTTGGCTATCATCAAGTACTGTAAAATCTATATTTTCTTCTTCATCATTAATGACTAATATAGCACTATTATCTGTTACTCTCTCTTCTAGTTCTCTCTCTTCTATATCACCATACTCTACCAACATTTCAGCTACATGCTCCATAGCATCATCTTCAGATATAGCTTCTATACCACTCCCATCTAAGATAGAAACAAGCTCTTCCTCTGAGATAGTAGAAAGGTCAAACTCTTCCTCTGAAAATAGCTCATGCATCTCTTTAGTTATAAGTATTTTATCACTACTATCAGAGTCGAGTGATTGTAGTAGTACAGCCATGTTTTCTACATATTCATCATTGAGGTCAGTACGATCTATATTTGCTAAATCTTGGAGAAATATTTTGTTATCTTTTATATCATCCATATCTAATGAACCTATAGTTAAAGCTCCTATACTAAAAGATACACTATCTCCAAAGGCATACTCAAAACTACCATCAGAGGTCGTCACACCTCTAATACCAGATGATGTCGTATAGTGTAGTCCAGCTACTAAGCCATCTATAACAGCACTACTTGTAGTAGTTGTTGCTACATTGTCTACAACTATTTTAGTATTATTATTTGCTTTATCCCAATATGTAGTAGTAGTTGCTGTGCTACTCTCTATCTCCCACTCATTACTAAGATGTATCTCATCACCTGCACTATTTGCCAATATTGTCAAAATATTATTACTATCAGTAATACTCTGAACATCATCAACTTTAATATTGTTAAGTACTATATTACTATTTTGTTTTTTTAGATCAAGCACTTCTACATTTTTAATGTTACTAAACTGTCCACCTTGAAAATCAAGACTGTTAAATAAAATCAGTCTGTCATCTCCTGCTCCCATATCTATGGATTGTGTATCATCAAAATAACCTATGACATCATTAGCACCTGTACCAGTATCAACTGCACTACTCTGCGTAGTACCTGTACCATTTACTGTAAGTGTTGCACCATTTACATTTTCCCAAACACCTGAGTTATTTTTTGCCCAAACATTATCTCCATCATTCTCTAGTATTATCTTATCACCTACATCACTATCTACTATAAGTGCATTTCGTGTATCTGTCATATTTTCAACATCACTACTCTTTAGTACTATAGTATGGTCTCCATGCTCTATGAGATCTAGTTTTTCTACTTTTTTTAAAGCACTCATATCTAATGTTTTAGCAACGGTTGAGCCATCATACTGCTTATCCCAATCTCTACCAAATATGATAGTATCATCTCCACTAGAACCATCAACACCATTTTTATCATATAGTAAAGTATCATCACCTGTTGTAGCATGTTGTTGAGTAATATTTATCTTAAATGAACCTGTAGTACTAGTTGTTACAGGAGGATTATTAGGGTCTAGTATGACAGCTTGACTATCATGTACTATGATTTTCACATCTATAGTCTCGTTTGGCATATTATTTTGAATAACTTGTAAATTTCCTATACTACTACTATCTATACCTAAATCTTTACTTATACTATAGGTATCCGTACCTCTATTGTATACCACTTTAGAGTTATCTACCTCTATGCCATTAAAGTAAAATATAGCCCCCTCTTTAACTCCTGTAAGTTCAACTTCATACTTTTCTGAACCATCTAAATCTTTTGAGTTTGAGTTAAAGTTAAGAGTGATTTTATCACCCTCTACTCCTGCTGTAGATGATGGATTTATAGATATAGAATCAGCTACTGCCTCTATTTTTACATCTATAGGGGTATGAGAGTATATCTGTTTACCTCCATCAATCACACTAGATATAAGATCAAACCTCTCTATTACTCCACCTACTTCATTAGGTGCTTTAATATATATCTCTGGTACATTACCACCATTTAGTGGGATATTCCAACTATTTTTACCACTACCATTATCACCAAGGTTTTGAGCTAGGGTATGTCCTGCATCATAATAGACCATATACCCTTTAGGTACATCACCAATAATAACAGTTTTTAACTCTTCTGGAGTTGTATTGTTTGTACTATTATCTATCAAATCATTAGATATAGAGTGTCCATTTGCATCTAATACCTTAATATACTCATCCTCCTTACCTTCAGCTTTAGCATCTCCTCCTGTGTTTATACCATCTGCTATAGGATTGATAATGACATCTAGTGCAGTGCTACTCTTTTGAATATTTGCTGCATTATCTTCATGAGAATAGATATCATAAGTAAAGTGTGCCTCTCCTGATTCATTAGAATCTGCAAGAAAATCAAGATCTATTTCTCCATTAGCATTTAGAGCTACTTTAACATCTTTTGTATCACCTTTATCAAAATGAATGGCATTACCATCTCTATCGTAGAGTGTTACTCCAAATTGACCATTACCCACATCACTAGATCCTGTATATGTAAAACTCACTGTATCAAGAGCAGCTCCACTACTATCTACTACTGTAGCATATTTAGTACCAAAACTATTGTCAACTGTATCTAAATTTAACGATATAGTTGTGCGTATATCTTCATCTACTGTAGCTCTTTTGGGTGTCACTGTAATGGGGTCTGTCACTGGTTCTATATCTCCACTAAAATCTGTAGAGACCACATCTTTAATGCCACTATTTGTATAGGTAGTTAGTGAAGTAGTGAATGTGAGATTTTTTCCTCCTATAGTTCCTAAATTATTACTATTTCTATCTTGATTTGGGGTAATTATAAGCTCTTGCAATGCACTCTCTATATCGGCTTTATCTCCTGCTCCTCTAAATGTAACTATATCTTTAGATACTCCATTACTATCAACTACCGTCTCTAAATGCCACCCTTGGGTTTGACCTGTCAATATAGGTTTACCACCAGCATTAAGTGTAGCAACACTACTATCTAGCCCTTCTAGTGTAATGGAGAATAGATTAGAATTGATACTTTTCCCCACTTCTACATTTGTAGATCCTTGGGTATCATTTATATCTAAATGTATAATATCAGATAGATGGACATCTGTATCTTCTTTAAATCCACTAAAATTTGGATCTATTGTATATCCATCTTGTTCATCAATAGTACCATCCCCATTGACATCACTCAAACCAATAATATCCATTGGGGCATCATGGGTATTACCTACAAAGCTTGTATCTCTCTTAAAATTGAGTGTGAAATCACCTGTCACTGCTGTAGCCTGCTCTTTACCACTACTGTCATACTCTTGATTAATCACTTTTATTTTAATATCTGTATCATCTTTACCATTAATATAGTGACCATCTACCTCAAATTTAAGATTGTATATCTGTGAAGTACCATCTAGTTTAATAATATCTGCACTCTTCAAATCTACAAGCCATATGCTAGTATCAGGTTGTCCTACTACATTACCAATATATTTACCATCTACTACACCAATACCATCTGGTACTCCCTCTACTCGAATATGTCTTATTTGCTCAGATTTATCTGCATCTAAACCATTTGGTGTTGTACCATCTGATTTCTCTTCTCCACTAGTATCTACACCATTAATTTGAATAGCAACATTTATAGTAGTATCATGATAAATAGTCACATTATGTCCAGAAACAGAAATATCATTTATTCCATCACCATCTATGTCGGTAATATCTCCATCTTTTGCATCAGCTGTTATGGCATCGGTTACTGCTTTTAGAGTAAATATATAATCTGCCGTATTTTGAAAACCATTCTCTACATCAATCAGATCACTATATGTCCCATCATTATCACCATCAGCTTGTGACTTATCAGCAACATCAAATTTAAAACCAAAATCTGTTTGATGTGCTGTAGGGGGATTGACCTCTTTCCCTCCAATATCTGCATAATATAGCACATAGAGGTTATTCCAATCATTTATATCTTCTATCTTATATATATCTACTCCATTATCTGTTACTATATCTACACGATTATCAGAAGTATCTGCAGCTATATCTTGTATAGATTTTTTATTGTTTCCATTCCCAATAAATATAGTAAAATCAGCACCATCTACACCATTAAAATGCCTATTGTTAGCATCTGTATATCCACTCTTAACTATACCTAATGAACTAATATACTCATCACTATCTGGCAGTGTAGTATTGGTATAAAATATCATATGTGTTAATTCATCTTCAACTACATCTACAGTAGCCTGTAGAACATTGGTACTACCCTCTGCCTCTGGTGTAACCAATAATGAAACATTCTGAACTTGTGATGTATTAGAGTCTCCATCATCCTCTGTTGTGACATAATCTATATTGAAGTTAATCTCTCCACTGTAGTGTTCTATAGTAGTAATAGTGATATTACCTGCATCTATATCTGCTTGTGTTGTAGCCCAAACTCTTGAAGAGCCACTACCACTCACCAAAGTTGCACCATGTAAATCAAAATCACTACCCAATCCTTTTATAACTATAGATAGATTCTCTGATGCTATATCATCTGTAGCAGTTGTAGGGTTAGTTACAGCTGTATCTTTAGGATTTTGATTTTCATCATTGGTTTTAAGGTTGTCGTATGAATTAATCTTATCTGGTGTTTTATATATATCTTTAAGGTTAAACTTAGCACCTACTAATGTATTAGCAGCATCTGTAGCACTCCCATCCTCCTCAACAACGGCACTATATTTCCCTGAATTTGCCACACCATCCAATATGACACCTAAATCTCCATCTGAAGCATGTGTGACAGTAATATCTTGTTTGTATATATCATTATCTACTACTATATCTGCAACTCCATCTATGATGATATTTATACCATATTTACTACTCTGTGAGCTTATATCTTTTTTTGTTGTACCATCACTAAAAGTAGTTTCATCTACACTGTAACCACTCAAATCTATGTCAATATCTATATTGCTATTGTGAGGTGGTATGAGTATCGGTAAATCTCTAGCTGTAGCATTCGTATTGGTATAGTTTTCTATTAGAAGTTTCCAAGTACCGTTACCATTATCTGAGACAACACTCATAGAACCAGTATATCCAGTAGGTCTATCAACTACTGTAGTTGTAGTAAGTGTATTATCAATATCGGCAACACCATTAGTATATCCTGTAAGTTCACCACCCTTAACAATAATCTCCTTAGTGCCATCTCCATCTATATCATAATAGATAGCTGCATCATCTGGTATTTTATCGAAAAATATATTGATATGCTCTGAACCATCTCTATCTATAGTAGAAGCATCACTATGTAGAACTATACCATTTGCAGCAGTGTTAGTATCAATAGTACCATCTGCTTTTCTACCTGCATCTTCATCTCCCTTAGCTTGAGAGATAGATATAATAACATCATCTGCTTTAGGATCTACATCAATAGTAAGTGTACGATTAAATGTATCTACTTTACCATTAGTGATAGATTTTTTATCTTCATCATAGTCTAGCGTACGAATCAATTCCGATAGATGGATAGTTCCTGAGTAGTTTGCTGGTGCTTCTATCTTTACACTATCCAATCTATCTAATGGTACTTCTACTTCTGAGTTAAGTGATAGTCTTCTATCTACTCCTCCTGCATCTGTATAGATAAGTGTTGTATTGGCTAGAGTATTACTATTTGTATCTGTAGGGTTCTTAAATACAACCCAAGTATCTTCAGAGGCATGAGCATTAGTAGAGTTATTTTTATCATCTTCATTAGATGCTGAGAGTACAAAGCCTGCATCTGCTCCATTTAAATCAAATGGTGTATCTTCTTTAGCATGTGTTCCATAAGTATGATTTGCATTGAGTGTAACATCTATGCTACTGTTGCCATCGCTATCACTATTGGTCTCTGCTATAGGGTTTACTTCTATCTTGACATCTACAGGTGCTATAGTGCCTATAACATTAGCTTGACCTCCCCCATCATCTATATCTTGAGTCTCACTACTCACTTTTAGTGTAAAGTCCAAAGAGCTATGAGCAGGAGGAAGAATTTTTAATCCCTCTATATCGGCTTGAGAGTAGTGACTACTATCTACAGCAAGATTGGCTATATTACTTCCTCCTGCTGAGTTATCATGAACTACAGTAGTCCCATCTGATTTATATATAATAGCACCATCTGGTATATCTTCGATGGTTACTTTAGTCAATGTTTCATTTCCTACTACAGACAAAGTATCACTAATATTAAAATGTAGATTTAAGGCTATTTGAGTATCTTCATCTCCTTTTGATTCATCCGTACTCATAGTAATATCATTAGCAACAGGGTCAACTTCAACTTTTATAGTCAAATCTTTACTATTGGTTGATATAGTACCACTCGAATCAGCATCAGTATCTGTAACACTTACCGTTAATTTGAGACTATCTATATCTTTACTATCATTATTTGGAGTCTTAATATATATCTTTGGTATACTTGGTAAACCAGCAGAATTTGGTATGGTTACGCTAAATCCATTACTAGCATCTTGTGCCGATCCATTACCTACTTTATATAGTGTTCCAGATGGTAAATTTGTTCCATCAAAAGTAACTATATAGTGTTCTGAACCATCCTGATCTACAGTTGGAGTAATCTTAAAAGTATCATCTACACGAATCCAATTATCTTCATCTCCTTGTGCATCTTTAATTTTTGTGAGGTCAGGTAGTAAATCAGTAACTGCTTGTACATCTACTACTACCTGAGTAGTAGACTCTGCACCTACTACAGGGTTACCGTTATGATCATTTATAATTTTATTACTACCATCTACTTCATAAGATGTAGCTTTTACTACTATAGTTATATTGTCTCCACTTTGAGGTAGAGGATTGATTTTCAACGCTTCATACTCTGCTTTACTCATAGTTAAATCTGCTGTAGTACCATCAACATAAGGTAAATCACTAATTAAGATTGTAATATCATTTCCCGAAGAAGTTGTCAAAACATTTCCACTACCATCCAACAGTTCTGCTCCACTTGTAATACCAGAAAGTGTCACTGCACCCAGTCTCTCTGACCAATCTCCTGTTGTACCTGAACCATTTTGGTCTGTTGTATCTAACAATATAGGGGCGTTTAACCCAAGGTCTATAGAGTTATCCTCATCAGTATTTACTTTTGCATCATCTACTGTAAGTGTAGGCTTATCAGAGATGGGATCTATGGTGGCATTGATAGTGGCTGTTTTAGATGCTGATGAAGTACTATAGTCAATAGTGAAAGTATCGCTACTACTATAGTCTGCATCAGGTATATATGTATATTTATTGGTAGCTGAGTCAAATGTAACACTACCATGAGGTGGATTACCCATAGTTGTAGAGGTAATAGCATCAGATGTTAGTGAGAATGTGATAGAACCATCTTCATTGAGTATTATATCTTTGTTAGTAGTACCACTATCATCTATGATTTTCACATCAAAGCTACTCTTTGCTACATCTTTGTCATAATCTACCACTTCAAACTTAAAATTCAAAAT
>Ga0256827_10000810_pt1 | contig 19657 bp, 16 predicted proteins | sample CV84metaG_FD_185977 | JGI IMG/M metagenome (GOLD analysis project Ga0256827, IMG submission 185977) | Hydrothermal vent microbial communities from East Pacific Rise, Pacific Ocean - CV84 | ecosystem: Environmental > Aquatic > Marine > Hydrothermal vents | place: Pacific Ocean: East Pacific Rise... | reverse complement strand
AGTTTGCAATACGTGGTGTTCCTCTACTACGTCGAGCAATTTCGGTTGCTGCATTATCTTTTATTGGTACATTTAAAATACCAGACGAACGAGTTATTATCCACGCAAGTATTTCTTTATCGTAATATTGCAAATGCGAGTTAATTCCAAATCTTGCACGCAATGGACTGGTTAATAATCCTGCACGAGTTGTAGCTCCAATTAATGTAAAAGGATTTAAACCAATTTCAACCGACCTTGCACTCGGGCCTTTATCAATCATTATATCAATTTTAAAATCCTCCATTGCCGAGTATAAATATTCTTCAACAATAGGGCTAAGTCGGTGTATTTCATCAATAAAAAGCACATCGCCTTCTTCAAGGCTTGTAAGCAAACCAGCCAAATCGCCAGGTTTATCTAAAACAGGGCCCGATGTAACTTTAAAACCAACATTAAGCTCGTTGGCAATAATATTTGCAAGGGTTGTTTTTCCAAGACCTGGAGGTCCATGCAAAAGAACATGATCAAGCGAATCGCCACGCATTGAAGCTGCTTGCACAAATATTTTTAAATTTTCGGTAATAGAATCTTGGCCTTTAAAATCTGAAAAACTTAAAGGACGTAGTTTATTTTCAATTTCTCTATCAGTTTCCGATACATTATTATTGTGCATTTCAAAATCCTCGTCCATACTACAAAAATATTAAAAATTTATGATTGTTTTGATTTGAGACTGATTATTTCTTTATTTATTAAAATTTGATTTATTATAAAACAAAGACACTTCGCTTCTCTCAGTATGACAGCGTTGTTTTTTATTTTATGCAAAATCTTAAATGAATTGTCATTCTGAACGAAGTGAAGAATCTTTTTTAATTATAAATAATCATACAGAAACAGTCTCAAGAAAACTATTTTCTATCTAGTTTTGAAACAAGGCTTATTATTTCGCCATCTTTAAGCATGTTTGTTATTTTATCGCCTTTTTTAATTTTGTCTATGCTTTTTACAATCTTATTATTTAGAGTGATATATGAATAACCTTTTTCTAAAAGCTTATCGGGGTTATTCGATTCAAGTTTTAACTCTGCAATATTTATTTCATTATTTTTTGCAATAACATAATTGCTTGAAATATTTGTTATTCTACGAGTTATGTGGTTAATATTATTGAGTTTTTCAGAATTATACAATTCTGAAATATATTTAGTTTTTATTACTATACTATTTAAAATATTAAGCTCTTTTTCAGAATTAATTGAAATATTACTTTTAAAAGTATTAGCAAGTTGCGATAAATAGTATTTGTTTTCAGAAATAATATTTTCAGAAATATTAAGGTATTTAGTTAATGCTTTTTCTAAATAAATATTTTCGTTGTCAATAATTTCTTCTGTATTGTATTTAATATTTTCGGCAAGTTCAAATAAATATTCTTTAAAATTATTATTGTTATTAATAATAAATTCAGCTGCTGCTGTTGGCGTTTTAACTTGTGTATTTGCAACAATATCGGCAACCGAGTTATCACGTTCATGTCCAATACCTGTAACTACAGGAATGGGAAACTGAGTAATATAATATGCAATATTATAACTGTCGAAAACTGTTAAATCAGATTTTGCACCACCACCTCTTATTAAAACCACAACATCAAAAAAATCGGAGTACTCAAAAATACGATTAAAAGCCTCAATAATTGAGTCTTCTGCATTATTGCCTTGCATATATGCTTCAAATAACTTGTAATGATACTTGAAATTGTATTGATTGTTTTCGAGCTGATTTATAAAATCTTCGTAACCTGCTGCTGTATTTGACGATATTATTGCAATTTTTTTAATTATTGGTTGAATCTGCAATTCTTTATTCATCTCAATAACACCATCAAATTCCAATTGTTTTATTGTTTCTTGCTTTTGTCGTTCAATATCGCCAAGTGTGTAATTGGGATCAATATCAATAATATTTATGCTAAACCCAAAAACTTCGTGAAAATTAACATCAGCCTTAAAAAGTATTTTTATACCTTCAGATAATTGTTTACCTGTAACACTCTCAAAATATGGAGCTAACATACGGTAATTTGGTGCCCAAATTGTAGCACGAGTTTTAGCAATAATTTTATCAGAAAACTCATCTTTTTGAATAAGCTCTAAATAACAATGACCTGTACGGTTTACTGTAATATTATTAATTTCAGCAGTAATACTAATATAATCAAAGAAATTATTTTCGATAGTTTCTTTAATCAAATTATTGAATTCTAAAAGCGAATATGTTGTGTTTTTTGCCAAACTTAATTAAATATCTTTTTATAAATATGACAATATGGGTTACCCCCTGTACGGTAGTAATAATCTTGATGAGAAGCATCAGCTTTCCAAAATTCGGAAGCTTGAGTTATTTTTGTAGAAACCTTATAACCCTTATCAGATAATATTCTAATTAGTTTTTCAGCAACTTCCTTTTGTTTATCTGAGGTATAAAAAATTTCAGAACGATATTGGTTCCCAATATCAGGTCCAACACCACCAATTTGAGTAAAATCGTGTGTTTCAAAAAATAATATTAATATATCTTCAAAATCTTTTTTATCTGCATTAAATTCAACTTTTACAATTTCGGCGTGTCCTGTTGTTCCTGTACATATTTGTTCGTATGAAGGGTTTTTAAGTATTCCTCCCATATACCCAACCTCTGTTTTTATTGAGGCAGGGTGTTTTTTCATAAAATACTCAGTTCCCCAAAAGCAACCAGACGCTAAATATGCAGTTTCTGTTTTCATGATAAATATTTTTGGTAAAAATAGGTATTATACCAATAACATCACCAAATGACATATAAAAACTTTATCTTTTTTCCTTTCTTTATTCAAACAAAGAAAAAATATTTTGTTTTTATGTATGTTATTTGATAATGCAATGGTATTAATGCTGTTAAAACAAAAAGAGCCTTGATTTCTCAAGGCTCTTTTTGTTCTCGTATTAGCATATTGTATGTGCTCTTAACAATAAAATTTAGTATAATATTTATTTTTAATAACTCTATAAAATAACTTCTATCTAAAAGGCTTAACTTATTTCTATCATAACAACAATGTAAAAGTAATATCTATAACAACATTATAAAAATGGGTTTTTACAATATGTACCTTACATCTAACAGTTGGTATATTTTATTTTGTTTGATAGTTTATTAATTAGAATTATTATTTGTAAAATCAGTTTTCACAATTAATTAAAAGAAAAGTATCTTTGTGAAAAATATTTAGAAATGAACTTTGTAGAGGAACTAACATGGAGAGGTATGATACACGATATTATGCCAGGAACAGAAGAGTTAATGAAAAAAGAAATGATAAGTGCTTATGTTGGAATTGACCCAACAGCCGACTCATTACATATTGGACATTTGGTTGGTGTAATGATGTTAAAGCATTTACAACTTTCGGGACATAGACCTCTTGCTCTTGTTGGTGGTGCTACTGGTATGATTGGCGATCCATCTGGGAAGTCAGCAGAGCGTAATTTACTTGATGAAGAAACTTTACGACATAATCAAAACGCACTAAAAGCACAACTTGCAAAATTTTTAGATTTCGAATCGGATATACCAAATAAAGCTGAGCTAGTAAATAATTACGATTGGATGAGCAAATTTTCGTTTCTCGATTTTATTCGTGATCTAGGAAAGCATATTACCGTAAATTATATGATGAGCAAGGAGTCGGTAAAGAAAAGAATTGGGGCTGATTCTAAAACAGGTATGTCTTTTACTGAGTTTTCGTACCAGTTGGTACAAGGCTATGATTTTTTACATTTGTATAACGAAATGAATTGCAAAGTACAAATGGGTGGAGCCGACCAGTGGGGTAATATTACCACAGGTACCGAGCTTATTCGCCGAAAAGCACAAGGCGAAGCATTTGCAATTACTTGCCCATTAATTACTAAGGCAGATGGTGGTAAATTTGGTAAAACCGAAAGCGGAAATATTTGGTTAGACCCTGAGCGTACAACTCCTTATGCATTTTATCAGTTTTGGTTAAATGTATCAGACGAAGATGCCAAAAAATATATTAAAATATTTACACTCTTATCGAAAGATGAGATTGATTCTTTAATTGCAGAGCATTTTAAAGAACCTGGATTTAGATTACTTCAAAAACGACTAGCAGAAGAAATTACTGTTATGGTTCATTCTAGTGATGAATATGAAATGGCTGTAAAAGCAAGTAAAATACTTTTTGGAAAAGCTACGTCAGAAGAATTAGCAAAACTTAATGAGGCTACATTTTTAGCAGTTTTTGATGGCGTTCCTGTTTTTGAAGTGCAAAAATCTGAAGTTGAAGCAGGTATTCATATAATGGAGCTTTTGGCTGATAAAACAACTATCTTCCCATCAAAAGGCGAACTAAAGCGTACCATTAAAGGTAATGGGCTTAGTATTAATAAAGAAAAATTTACCGACGAAAATGGTATTGTTAATGCAAAATACATTATTAACGAAAAATATATTCTTGCCCAAAAAGGAAAGAAAAATTATTTTTTGATTACTTTGGTATAAAAAACTATTTACGTATGAAGAACATTCTTGTTATTACTTTAATTATTTTTACAACAGTTATTTATGGACAAACAAAAAAAGATTCAGTAAAAACAAGAAAAAATTTACGTTTTAGTCTTATAGGAGGTCCAGGATACACACCAGATTATGGATTTTTAATAGGCGGAAGTGCATTATTTACATTTTCAACTAATACAAAAGACACTAGCCTCAAAAGGTCTATTTTACCAATAGCATTTGCCTATATGACAGCTGGAGGAGGAAGTATAATAATTCGCCCTCAGCTTTTTTTTAATAGAGATAAATTTAGAGTTTTTGGACTAATTTCAATGAGTAATACTATTGATAATTACTATGGTGTTGGTCATATAAATAATACCTCAATAGAACGAAGTAAAGATTCAACAGAATATAGAAACATAGGTTATAAGTTTAACCCAATTTTTCTTTTTAGGTTTAAACAAACACATATTTTATATGGAGCTATTATAGATATAGCCAGCAAGGGAATAAACGAACCAAGTATTGGAATGCAGAAAGATGAATACTTTATTTCGGAAGGTGGAAATTCAGATGGGCTTAAATATTTAAATGTTGGTTTTGGTATAAATATTAATTTTGACACACGAGATATTCCTGCAAATACATATAAAGGTGTGTTAGTAGACTTATCGGCTGTATTTTACTCAAAATCATTTGGTAGCACATCTAATTTTAGTGCATACAGCCTTATATACAAACAGTTTAAAGAGTTAAGTTTTATTGGAAAAAGAAAAGTATTAGCTTGGATGCTAAATACAAGAATTACAGGAGGCGATGTTCCGTTAACTGATTTATCGATGATTGGTTCTGCATTTGATTTGCGAGGTTATTATATGGGGCAATATAGAGATAGAAATTCGTTAATTGGCATTGTAGAGTACAGGCATATGTTTAATGCAGGTAGTGATACAAAATTTAAAAAAATACTTTCAAAATTAGGAATGGCTGCATGGACTGGCTTAGGTGCTATTTCTAATAATTTGGAGGCTATAGAAGGTGTAATGCCTAATTTTGGGGCTGGTTTACGAATTGAATTACAGCCAAAAATAAATTTCAGAATTGATGTTGGTTACGATCCTATTAATAACCAGACACTAATGTATTTTAATATGACTGAAGCTTTCTGATAAATAAATCTTGTATTAAAGAGTTTTATTCCAAGAAATCAAATATCAGAATTCAATCCCCAATAAATAAAAGCTGCAAAAATAAAAAAACGAATAATTCTAAAAATAGCAAGTAGCATAAAGTTTTTAAATGGGTAGCGTAAAATACCAGCTATTAAAACTATTGGCGAATAAGGCAAAGGAAAAAGAGCTGCGAAAACAATAACTAAACCTCCAAACTTTTTTATCTGCACAAAATATTTTTGATATTTACGTTCAATAAGCTTATTAACCTTTGGTATTTTTCTAATGTTATATCCTATTTTATAAGTAAAATAACTAGCAATATATGATGAGCTTGCAAGAATTGCAACTCCAAGCCAAGGTACATAACAGCTGTGTGTCCAAGCAATAAATAAATCAGGTGGTAAAAGCCCAAGGAAAACTTCTGAAATAAAGAATACAATAAATATTAACGGTCTGCTAACGTGGTTAAACAAGTAATCGAAAATTGCATTAAAATCTATTAAATATTTCTCTATAAGGATAAATAAACCGCCAATAAGAATAAGAGATACAACGAGTTTTACAAGGTTTACACCTATAAACCTGTACATACCTGAACGCCTAAAATAATTGTGATAAACATTTATTCGTTGGCGTCTATATTGTATTTTTTCTTTCGGAATCATTATTTTACGCATGTATTACCAAAAACAAATTTATTAATTATATATTTGATATTCATTTTATTTTAACATCTTTTGATAAAGATTAATAAATGTTATTTATGAAGTTTAGAACTGAAATAGAAATTAATACAAGTTTTCCAAAAATAGATTATAATTCTAAAATAATGCTTTTTGGTTCGTGCTTTGCGGAAAGTATTGGTGAGCGATTTATTAATTCTGGTTTTAATGTTAATTTAAACCCATTTGGAGTAATCTATAATCCCTCATCAATAAAAGAAAATATAAAATTATTGATTAATGAAAAATACTTAACTAATAATAATTTGCAATTTTCAAATAACCAATGGTATAGTTATAATCATCATAGCAAATTTTCTAATATTGATAAAGATATATGCTTAAATTCTATAAATAGCAGTATTAAATTTTCGGCTGAATATATAAAAAATACCGATTATATTTTCTTTACATTTGGTACTTCGTGGGTATATAAACTAATAGATGAGGATAAGATTGTAGTAAACTGCCATAAGCAACCTGCAAAAATATTTGAGCGTTACAGATTATCGATAAATGAGATTGTAGAATCGTATAAAAGCTTAATTGCAGAGATAAAAGCAATAAACAAGAATGTAAAACTGGTTTTCACAGTAAGTCCTATACGTCATTGGAAAGATGGTGCAAATGGGAATCAATTAAGTAAATCAATTTTGCTTTTAGCTATTGATGAAATTATAAATAACACAAATAATACATTTTATTTTCCGTCCTATGAAATAGTTAATGATGAGTTACGAGATTATAGGTTTTACACTGATGATATGATACATATAAGTACTATTGGAGTAGATTATATATGGAGTAAATTTAAAAACTCATTTTTTAGTGATAAAACTCAAAATCTAATAGTACAAGTTAGTAAACTTCATAAAGCTCTTAATCACAGAACAGTTAATTCAAACACAGAAGAGTATAAAATGTTAATCGAAAAAAGTTTATTGAAAATAGAAAGTATTGAGAGGCAGAATAATATTTCGTTAATTAAATTAAAACGTAAATTCTTGGCAATAAAAAAAGGAGAATAAATTCTCCTTTTAAAATATTTTGTTAGAATGCAAACTATTAATTCTGAAGTGTAGAATATCTTAAATAAACAGTTTCATCATAAGTTTTATCATTTTCAAGAATAATTGCACCTTCACCCCAAAGAGTGTCATTCTTTTTTGGTACTATATATGCATAAACTCTTAAAATTGCCTCATATTTAAAATCGAAGTTTATAGTTCCTCCAGAACCAGTAACACCTTTTGAGTATAATCCAACATCGCTATCAAGGTCTGGTCTAACATGACCAACATTACCGTGATTATCATGAGTATCAGGGTCAGCTTTTACAACAACAACAGCTCCTTGTTGATATATTTCGTTACCTTTTTTATCAGTTCCTATAACCGTAATAATAGCTTTTGGAGGGATAGGCTTTTTGCATGACGATGTTACAATCGTAGCAATAACGAGAATAACAAATATTGAAAATAATTTATTCATTTTGTATATATTTATATTATTATTATTTTAATAAACTCAGCTTCTTCTTTAAATACAAAAAATGCTAAGCTTATTTTTTCACTATCGTATATGTTCTTTTTCAACTTTTACATTATCAATTGAACACTTAATTTCATTGGTTATAGTAACTCGCAAAGTGATATTTTCCACTAAAACTTAATGCAAAAAACACAACTAAAAATATTAACCAAATATTTTTTCTTAAAACATTTCATACTTAATATAAAATATGTTTAATTTTGCAACTCACAATAATACAAAAAATGTTTAACTTTTCAAAAAACAAATATATGTTTCGTAATTATAAGCTAATAATAATTCTATTAATGCTAGTTACTTTAAATTCGTGTTTTTTTAAATCAGCATCCGATAAAACAGACGTAAAAACTAGTAGTAAAGTTGCTTTAATATCGACAAAATATGGAGATATACAAGTTTTATTATACAATAAAACGCCATTACATCGCGATAACTTTATAAAATTAATTAAACAAGGATTTTACGATAGTTTACTTTTTCATAGAGTAATAAATAATTTTATGATACAAGGAGGCGACCCTGTTTCAAAAAATGCTAAAAAAAACCAAACTCTTGGTAATGGTGGGCCAGGCTATACAATTCCTGCTGAGTTTGACACATCTTTTATTCACAAAAAAGGGGCATTAGCAGCAGCAAGAGAAGGCGATAATATAAACCCCGAAAAAAGAAGTTCAGGTTCGCAATTTTATATTGTACAAGGAACAACATACACCGATGCCCAAATAGACCAAATGGAACAACGAATAAATTTGCAAGCAAAACAAAACTATGTTAGAAATTATATTTCAAAAACGCCAAAAATAAAAAGCAAATTAGATTCTTTACAAAAAAATAGAAACAGAAAAGAAATAAGCGAGCTTATCTCAGAAATTGAACAAACTCAAAAAAAGAATATTGATTCTGCCTCAAATTTTAAGTATTCGATAAAACAACGTGAAATTTACAAAACTTTAGGAGGAACACCACATTTAGATGGTGCATATACTGTTTTTGGTGAAGTAATAAAAGGATTGGATATTATTGATAGTATTGCAAAAGTTAAAACAGGAAAAGCAAATAGACCAGTAGAAGATGTTATTTTTAGTATAAAAATGCTTAATTAATGAAAAACACTAAATTTGACATATTTAAACCAGATAATAAATTAGCATTAGAAAAAGGTAGATTGTTAATTTCTGAACCACTTTCTAACGATATGTTTTTTAGTAGAACTGTAGTTTTATTAGCCGAGTATTCAGAAAAAGAAACACTAGGTTTTGTTTTAAATAAACCATCAGAGTACAAACTGTCAGATGTATTTAATGAAAGTTTTAAATTTAATCCAATTTTAAATTATGGAGGACCAGTTGGTGCAGAGACACTGCATTTTATTCATAAATTAGGTAATACAATTCCTGGAACTGTGGAGATTTTACCAAATTTATTTTGGGGCGGCGATTTTGATTTGATTAAAACAATGTTAAAAGAAGGGAGCCTCACAGATGATGATATACGGTTTTTTATAGGATATTCTGGCTGGTCGCCAAAACAATTAGAAAAGGAAATATCAGATGATTTTTGGCTTATTGCTGAATATTTTAATAATATTGCAATGGAGTTTAGAGATAAGAATGATTGGAGCGGATTATTAAATAGTTTGGGCAATAAATACAAACATTGGTCTAATGTACCAGAAAATCCGAGTTTAAATTAATAATCAATGAATCTCATTGCCACAAGCAGACGAGGTATCGTTTTGAAATATACTCAAACCAAATAGCTTTTCGGTTTTTCTACTTTTTCTTTTTCCATTTATATTTACTTAAAATTGTAAGCGTAACAAGCTATGCTTAAAATTTTAAACTCTAAAAAAGAAAAAATAAACCCGTATAAATTCCCTAAAAGCTAAATGGATTGAGTATAATATTCTTTTATACGTTACAAGGGACGGTGAATTACACTCAAACAGATTAAAAAGAGTACAATTGTGCAATTAAATAGAAATTAAATTGTAATAACTCAATAATATTTATATTTTTGTGTAGATGGGAAATTTTATGAGCAAACTTATACTTGCTTTTTTATTAGTATTTAGTATTGTTGGGTATTCGCAAATATCTATTGGATTTACAGCCGATACAACTCTTGGTTGTGATAATTTAGTTGTACATTTTTCGGATACCACAAATCAAACAGGAATAACTTCACGATTATGGGATTTTGGCGATACAACAACTGACACAATAATAAATGTAAGTCATACATATAATGTTGTTGGAATTTTTATCGTAAAACTAACTTTAACTACTTTAACTGATACATCAAGCATTTCTAAAACTATTACAGTTAGACAAAAACCTAATGTAGATTTCTTATCAAGTAAATATGCTAATTACACTTTAACTGATACTCTATATTTTTCATATAGTAAGATTTATCATAAAAGTATTTCGGTAATCGATACTTTTGATTATAACTACACTTGGATTCTTGATAATGACACACTTACCGATACAATAAATGCTATCGTAAAGCAATATCAGCAAGTTGGTAAATATAATACTACATTAATTATTACAGCTTTTACCGGTTGTGCCGACAGCTTACAGAAAGAATTAGAAATAGTTGAGAAGAATTTTTTACCAAATATTTTCACTCCAAATGGAGATGGCCAAAATGATATTTTTTATGCACAAACAGACGGCATAACTCCTTATGAATTAACAATTTTTTCTCGTTACGGTACAATTGTATACATAAGTAAAGGCACTAAAGTATGGTGGGATGGACGAACATCGGCAGGAGACGAAGTTGTACCAGGAACATATTATTATATTTTAAAACCACAATCAGGCGATAGTTTACAAAAAGGAACTGTATTTTTAAACCGTTAACCTTATTCTGATGTCAACAAAACTATCGGCAGTAATAATTACATTTAATGAAGAAACCAACATTGAAAGATGTTTGAATTCTGTACAAAAAGTTGCTGACGAAATAATTGTATTAGATTCTTTTTCAACAGACAATACCGAAGAAATTTGCAAAAAATATAATGTAAAATTTCATCAACATAAGTTTGATGGGCATATTCAGCAAAAAAACAGAGCCATTAATATGTCACAAAATGATTATGTATTATCTCTTGATGCTGATGAGTGCTTAGATGAAATATTAATTTCTAAAATTAAAGAAATAAAAAATAACACAGAATTTGACGCCTACAAATTTAATAGACTAACAAACTACTGTGGAAAATGGATTAAGCATTCAGGTTGGTATCCTGATATTAAATTGCGTATTTGGGACAAAACCAAAGGTAAATGGGGCGGTGTTAATCCTCATGATAAAGTTATAATGACCGAAAATACAAAAGTAAAACATTTAAAAGGAGATTTACTTCACTATTCTTATTACTCAATAAATCAACATATTGCACAATTTAATGCATTTACCGAAATAGGTGCAAATGAAGCTTTCAAAAAAGGAAAAAAATCTAGTTTATTTATTACATTGTATAAATCTGTTTGGAAATTTAATCGCGATTATTTCTTTAAATTAGGTTTTTTAGATGGCTATTATGGTTTCGTAATCTGTGCATTATCATCGCAAGCAACATTTGCAAAGTATTTAAAACTACACGAACTTAATAAAAAAACGAAAAGTAATGGCATTAAATAATAGTATATTAATAAGCCGTACTGATAGTTTAGGTGATATAATTCTAACTCTACCAATGGTTGGGATAATAAAAAAACAATTCCCAAAAATTAAAATTTATTTTCTAGCAAGAAACTATGCAAAAGCAATTATTGATGCAACAGAAAATGTTGACGAGTTTGTAAGCTTTGATGATCTAGAAAAGTTACCCACAAATAAACAAGTTGAAGCTATTCGCCAGTTAAAACTTGACGCAATAATTCATGTATTTCCAAATAAATTAGTAGCAGGTTTAGCAAAAAAAGCAGGTATTCAGGTGCGAATTGGCACAAGCCATAGATTATTTCATTGGACTACATGTAATGCTTTCGTAAAATTAGGTAGAAAAAACTCTAATTTACACGAGGCTCAATTAAATTTAGAATTATTAAATCCTTTAGATATAAATATAGAATACCAATTAAACGAACTATATAAATATTATGGTTTTACTAAAATAAAACCTTTACCAAGCGAGTTAGAAAAGCTATTATCAAAAGATAAAAAAAATATTATACTCCATCCAAAATCGAAAGGAAGTGCAAGAGAATGGGGTTTAGAAAACTTTCAACAATTAGTTAATATTTTACCTAAGAATAAGTACCAAATATTTGTTACAGGCACGCAAAATGAAGGAAGCTTAATGCAAAGCTTTTTAGAAGAAAATAAAAAACAAATAATAGATTTAACAGGCAGAATGTCGCTAGATGAATTAGTTAGTTTTATTTCAAATACTGATGCTTTAGTTGCGGCAAGTACGGGGCCATTACATATTGCCGCCGCAACAGGAATAAAAGCAATAGGTATTTATGCACCAATGCGACCAATACACCCTGGACGTTGGATGCCACTTGGCAAAAATGCAACTCATATTGTTAAAGATGATTATTGCGATGATTGTAGAAAGTCTGAAGTATGTAAATGCATTATAGATATTACAGCTCAGCAAGTTTTAGCAAAATTGCAATAAATCTATTCACCAACTTTAAGCAATTCAATTTCAAAAATTAACGTAGAGTACGCAGGAATTGGACCTGTCTTTTTATCGCCATAAGCTAAATGAGATGGAATAATTAGTTTTGCCGTTTCGCCTTCACTCATATATGAAACACCTTCTTGCCAACCTGCAATAAAACCTTTATCACCAAAATTATAAATAAGAGGTTTGGCTCTTTTTAATGATGAGTCGAATATTTCTCCATTAATGAATTTGCCAGTATAATGAATAATAATTTTATCTCCTTTTTTAGGTTTTTTGCCATTAGCTTTAGTCAAAGTAACGTAATACAAACCAGAAGCTGTTGGTTTTACAGTAATATTTTCTTTTTGGATAAAATCGTTTAACATATCCTCCTCTAGCTTTTGTTTATCAACAGCCAATTCTTTCTTTTCTTTTTGTACTTGTAAATTGTCAGCAACTCCTATTATTTTTACATAAAAAATAAGTTTTCCGCCTAATTTCACTTCTTCAGGAAGAGTTTTGTAACCTCGACTAAGGGTATAAAAATCTGTAGCATCAACTTTAAAAATAGCACTATCTCCTATATGCATCATAGATATAGCTTCGTCTATACTTCCAATATAGTTTGGTTTTTTCAAAACCATTTTGTAATTTTTACCTAATTCACGTGAATCGAAAATTACATCAGCTTTTTCATTAGAATATATGAGTTTTAATACAAGAATATCGCCAACTTTTACTTTCGTAGAATCGTCATTTCGGGTAATAAACTTATAGTAAATATCGTTATCAGTTCGTGTAAATTCGTTAGTATTACACGAGTATATTAGAGTTATAAAAAGCAACGAAACAAATAAATATATCTTTTGTGTATTCATAATTTAAAATTTATAACAAAATTAATAAAATAAATAGATATACTCAAACCACATAGCTTTTCGGCTTTTCTACTTTTTCTTTTTCCATTTTTATTCGTTTAAATTTGTAATCATAACAAGCTATGCTTAAAATTTTAAACTCTAAAAAAGAAAAAATAAATCCGTATAAATTCCCTAAAAGCTAAATGGATTGAGTATATAATGATTAATTATAATTCTTCCTATAAAAACGAAGGTATTTTTCTATATCCTTATCATCTCTAAGAGTTTCGAAGTTTTCTTTAGAGATAATAAACTGTTGATAATCCATTGGACGAAGGCTTGTGAAAACATCGCTTCGTTTAGTGATTATTTTAAAGTATTTACTTGCTTGACGGCGATTTTTGAGTGTTTTAACAATTACAAATTGTGTCTTTTTATCAAAAGGTATTTTCTTTGCTTCAAAATCGAACATTAAAAAATTCTCAACATTGTAACTTGTAATATCGAATTTAATTCTGTTAATATCAATATTATTATTTTCAATTGCCACAACATAATAGTGCTTAGCGTCTTTATTGTAATTATACAGTTCTAAAGCAATAATTTCGTCAGGAGTTGTTGTTGTAGCACTATCAATTGATGTGTTTGCTTTGTCTGCAACATAACTACCTGTTTGTCCCTGAGGAATGAAATTAGTGTAATTTTCGGCCGTAACTCTTGATAATATGTATTCAGCTGTAGCTTTTTCATCACTGTTGGGGTAATCTTTTACAATAGACGTAAGTTCTGTTTTTAGCTCATCAACATTACCTGTACCACCAATAGAAAGGGCTTTTAGTAACTTAAATTTTGAAACTAAAGGATTTTCGGCAAATACCGAATCAGCATAATTAGAAAACTCAATTGTTTTTGAATAATTTCTTCGCCTAAATTCTTGATATGCTCTATCGTAAAGGTTATATATTTTGTGATTTTCAGCTTCTAATTCAGCTAAATAATCAGGATTTGTTAAAATTTTAGCAAAATTACTATTTGGATACTGCGACACTATTAAATTCTTATAGTGTTCTTTTTTAGGTTTATCTTTATTTAACATTGCTGCTTGATAAGAATAATACCAACTCTCTAATTTATTATCGTTTTCAGGATACCGTCTATTAAGCTCTTCAAAAGTTTCTATTGCTTTAGGAAAATTGTTTAATTTATCTTTATATACTTTAGCGGCATTAAAAAGACCCTCTTTAATTTTATTATTAGACACCTCTAAAAGTGAATCGGTTAAAGGCAAATCGTGAAGATAGTAATCTCTACTTTTTGGATCGAAAGTGTTAATTGTAGATGAGTCAATCTCTGTTTGGTCATCTTCTGCAATTTCGTCAAACGATACGCTTGTTTTATCTTTTCTACGCCAGTTATCTTCCAATTTTCGGCTTCCCCACTTACGTATAAACTCAGATTTTCCCATACCCAACGAAGTAGTATTATAAAAATACCATTTCCCTGCTTGCGATTGGTTGTTTGTATTTCCACCATTATTTTGCCCAAACATCATATTATCCATAATACGCTGTTGTTCTTCTGCTCGCTTACGTTCTTCTTCTTCTTTAAGTTTTTGTATTATTTTGTCAATAATTTTGTTTCGTTCGTTTGGACTTAACGCAGCAATACGTTGCAAACTATCTTGGTTTCTTACTTCATTTAAGTTTATAATAAGCTCATTTAATACTATTGTTTTTGCTGATAGTTTTTCGTAACCAGGATAATCTTTTGGTAAAAATGACATACAACTATCGTAATAAGCTTGCGAATTAGGGTAATCTGGTCTCTCAAAATACAACCGACCTAAATTTAAAAACGATATTGCTTTTTGTGCATTATTACTTACGCTAGTTTCTGCCGATAATTTAAAATTCTTTATTGCTTCAGATTTGTTACCATCTTTAAGTGCAATATTTCCAATTGCAAAATATATTTGATCTTGATAATCAATATTTTTATCGTCTTTAAGCATTTTTTGAAGTTGCTTAGTTATTTCCTTTCCTCTACCAGAATTATTATCATATGATGTAGCACGATTAATTTTTGCATTAAAAGCCATCTCGTAAGGTGGATTCATTTTAATTACTTGCCTATACATTTCTGAGGCTTTCTTATAATTATCTTCATGCTGATATACTTGTGCTAAAACATACTTATATCTGACTCTATATTTCTTCTTCTTTTCGGTATCTATTGCATTTATTAACCAAGGAACAGCATCTTTATATTTTTCTTTTTTAATATAGTAATCGGCATAAGTTGTAGCTAATTCTTTTTCTAGCTTTTTAGGCAAATCTTTTTCTCCGTCTAAACGTTCAAGATTTTCTATTGCACTCTTATATTTTTTCTCTAGTAAATCTAACCTTGTAATCCAAATTAAGGCTTCGTATTTAATTGGTTCGTTAGGAAATTGAGATACAATAAAATTAAAATTTGTTCTAGCCGAAGCGTAATCCTTTTTTAAAATAAACGATTTTCCCATCATTAAATAACTATCGTCAACCCAATTATTAAACTCTTTTTTAGCGTAAAACTCTTTTTCTCTTTCTGTTAATTTTCCTTTTTTACGTTTTGGCTTTGCTGTTATTGAATGTTTCCTGATTACTTTCGATGCTTTTTCAATAGCCCTATCCATCTTACCTGACACACTACCTAAATTACTATTATTCTCATAAATAAATATAGGTAACATCTTTGTAAAATCATCTTTTTGCGACTTTTCTAGTGAATGCATACCACTTTTGTATGCTTCTCTACCATTAAAAAATGCATTGTAATGAGCAGTAACATTATGGTATGTTCGCCTTAAGCCTGTGTTCTTTTTTGTTGAACAAGCATTAATCAGAATAATACTAATTAATAAAAAAACTATGTATAAATATCGTCTATTCAAATTTCGTAATGATTACTTTCTGATAACTTACAAAAATCACTTTTATTATTGATAAATAAAAATATTTTTTTGGAATTATTTTTATTAGAGTCTGTTTTGTTGAAAACAAAGAGAAATATTTAGCATTACGAGCTGTAATGTGTGTGTATTGTGCATTTTAATTAAAAAAATAAAAAATGAAGCTTTGTTAATAACACTTTGAATTTTACTGTCTTTAAATTTAATATTTTATTGTTAATTAGTTATTTTTGAAAGTTGCATGTAAATATAAAATTGACAAAATGTTTTACAAAGTAATATTTATTAGTTTTTTGGTTTATTCTTTTAATTTGGTTTATTCTCAATCGGATACACTAAATAAAACATCTGACGATGGAAGTAAACTTGGTTATTGGATTGTAAAGTACGATAATGACAAAATTAAGGAAGAAGGAACCTATGTATATGGTAAGAAAGAAGGTTTATGGAAATCGTACTACGAAAATGGAAATAAACAAAACGAAATTGTTTACAAAAAAAATAGACCTAACGGGTACGCCAAATTTTATTACGAGAATGGGAATATTTCGGAAGAAGGTTTATGGAAAATTAATAAATGGGTTGGTGAATATAAAATGTACCACCAAAACGGTCAGCTATCTTACGATTGGAAATATAGCGACAAAGGGAAACGTACAGGAGAACAAAAATACTATCATTCAAATGGTAAAATAATGATAGAAGGAAAGTGGAACGAAGGAAAGGAAGATGGAGTTATTAAGCAATTTGATGAGGCTGGCAAGCTAGTTTCTGAGCGTACTTTTGTTGATGGCAAACAAGACCCAAGTTCAATAAAATATTACGATACAAATACAGAAACATCTACAGATGATGTAATAAAAGAAAAGCAGCAAGAAGAAAAAAAGAAATGGCCAAAAGGTTATCAAAGAAAACGTTTGAATGGAGTTTTACAAGAAGACGGATTTTACGAAAAAGACAAACTTAAAAACGGCAATAAATATTACTATGACGATGAAGGTAATCTCGAAAAAACAGTAATATACAAAGACTTTAAAATATCAGATATTCAATATAATTAATAAAAATGGCAAATAATAAATTACATATATACAACTCTTTATCACGAAAAAAAGAGGAGTTTAAACCAATTGTTGAAGGACATGTAGGAATGTATGTTTGTGGTCCAACAGTATATGGCGACCCACATTTAGGACACGCACGTCCTGCAATAACTTTTGATATTTTATTTCGCCACCTGAAATATATAGGTAACAAGGTGCGTTACGTTAGAAATATTACCGATGTCGGACATTTAGAAAACGACGCTGACCATGGCGAAGACAAGATTGCAAAAAAAGCACGCCTAGAACAACTTGAGCCAATGGAAGTTGTACAGTATTACACTGATAGATACCATATATTTACCGATGCTTTAAATGTACAACACCCAAGTATTGAGCCTCGTGCATCTGGCCATATAATGGAGCAGATGGAAATGATTGAGCAAATCGATAACAATGGTTTTGCTTATGAAGTAAATGGCTCTGTTTATTTTGATGTTAAAAAATATAACAAAGCTTATAATTACGGAAAACTTTCGGGCAGAAAAATTGAAGACATGCTTGAGAATACTCGTGCATTAGATGGCCAAGATGATAAACGTTCAAGTATTGATTTTGCACTTTGGAAAAAAGCAAAACCAGAGCATATTATGCGTTGGAAATCAAAATGGAGCGATGGCTTTCCTGGTTGGCACTTAGAGTGTTCGGCTATGAGTACAAAATATTTGGGCGAACGTTTCGATATTCATGGAGGTGGTTTAGATTTACAATTTCCGCATCACGAATGTGAGATAGCACAAAGTACTGCTGCAAATGGAAAAGAGTCGGTAAATTATTGGATGCACAATAATATGATTACCATTAATGGGCAGAAAATGGGTAAATCATTGGGCAATTTTATTACTTTAGAAGAACTTTTTACAGGTAATCATAAATTGTTAGAGCAAGCATATTCGCCAATGACAATCCGCTTTTTTATAATGCAAGCACATTATCGTAGTACTGTAGATTTTTCGAACGAGGCACTTCAAGCTGCACAAAAAGGTATGGAGAAACTGCTAAAAGCTGTTGATGTTCTTGGTAAATTAGAATCAACTGATAAGTCAAGCGTAGAAATACAACCAGTTATTGATGCCACTTTTGATGCAATTAATGACGATTTAAATACACCAATAGCAATTTCAAAATTGTTTGATGGTGTTAAAATTATAAACTCGCTAAACGATGAAAAAGACACAATCTCAAAACAAGATTTAGAAACTTTTACAAAGTTTTATAACGATGTTGTTTTCGAGATTTTAGGTCTTAAACAAGAAGACGCAAGTAGTTCTGATAATTCTGCATTTAGTGATGTGGTTGATTTATTACTTCAACTTCGTTTAGATGCAAAAGCAAATAAAGATTACGAAACTTCCGATAAAATTAGAAATAAATTAACTGAGCTTGGCTTTGATATAAAAGACAAAAAAGACGGTTTTGAGTGGGAGTTTAAAGGGTAGTTTTACAAATTAATTAATACTAATGGAAGACTTTAAATACATAAAAAAAATAGAAATAAAAGGCCTTTGGTCTAAGTTTGATATTAACTGGGAATTAAACCCCGATGTTAATGTTCTTTCAGGTATTAATGGTAGTGGTAAAAGTACTATTTTAGATATAATAATAACATCATTATATCAATATCAACATAATTTAAAATTAGTTAAAACCTCCAATATAATATTTAATAATGAAAAAAATATTTATTTCTCAAATACTCATACAAATTCACAAGAACCAAATTTAGAGTACATAGATTTAGGAGGATTTGATTTAGCATTAAATAATACCATTATTATTAATTTTATAAAATCTATAGATAACAACTTACTTTCCTCCGAAATTGTAGAAAGATTGGAACTTGACAAAGTTAAAACAGAACTTGATTTAAAATTATACCAATTAGAAAAACAATATTTTGCTTATTTATTAAATCTTAGTAAAAAACTCGAAAAAACAGATGTTTCAAGAACAAAATTATATTCAAAAAAGAAACTATTTATTAATACATTAAATAAATTCTTTAACGAAACGGGAAAAGTAATTGATGAAGATAAAAATGAATTATCATTTTTAATAGGAAAAGAGAAAATATCACAATACCAACTTTCATCAGGAGAAAAACAA
>Ga0256827_10000809_pt1 | contig 19667 bp, 14 predicted proteins | sample CV84metaG_FD_185977 | JGI IMG/M metagenome (GOLD analysis project Ga0256827, IMG submission 185977) | Hydrothermal vent microbial communities from East Pacific Rise, Pacific Ocean - CV84 | ecosystem: Environmental > Aquatic > Marine > Hydrothermal vents | place: Pacific Ocean: East Pacific Rise... | reverse complement strand
ACAACTATTTCTTATGACCCCGAAACAGATCTGTACAACCGCTTTTGGCGGGGCGTTCCACCCAAAAGCAAAGGCGACTGGGCTTTTATTACGCACATGATTGAAACCACTTATGAAGGCAAAGGTAAAGTGGGTGTCGTGGTGCCGCATGGCGTATTATTCCGTGGAGCAAGTGAAGGGAAGATCCGTAAAAAGGTAATCGAAGAAAATTTACTGGAAGCTGTAATTGGTTTGCCAGCCAACCTCTTTTTCGGAACCGGTATTCCCGCTGCAATTATGATTTACAATAAAGGTAAGCATGTCTATTCGAGCGGAGTCGAGAATACGAATGTGCTGTTTATCGATTCAAGTAAACATTTTGAATCGGCCAAAAACCAAAACAAACTCCGTGAAAATGACATTGACCACATTGTGGAAACATACCGGAAATTCAATGCCGGAAAACTAAAACCCGGTGTAGTGGAGGATAAATTCAGCTATGTTGCCACCTTTGACGAAATAGCCGAAAACGACTTTAATCTGAACATACCACGCTATGTTGACACTTTTGAGGAAGAAGCAGAAGTTGATATTGCAGCCGTTCAAAAAGAAATTAAGAACTTAGAAAAAGAGTTAAAAGATGTTCAAGCCCAAATGGATATTTATCTTAAAGAATTAATGGATTAAAAAATGAAAATTCAATACGCATCTGATTTACACATAGAGTTTCCCGAAAACAAAAAGTTTCTAAAGGACAACCCCCTTAAACCAATTGGCGATATTCTGATATTGGCCGGTGATATTGTACCTTTTGCCGTATTGGATAAAAACCTTGATTTTTTTAACTACCTTTCAGATAATTTCGAAAATACTTACTGGATACCCGGTAATCACGAATACTATTATTCTGACATATCAAACAGAAGCGGAATTTTAAATGAAAAAATAAAGTCCAATGTTTTACTGATCAACAATACAACAGTCGTTCATGAAAATACAACTTTCATCTTTTCTACCCTTTGGTCGAAAATAAGAACGGATTACCAATGGCAAATTGAAAGAGGAATGAGCGATTTTCAGGTTATAAAATACAATGGATCCCGTTTTTCTGCTGACAGATTTAATCAGCTGCATAACGAAAGTCTTCGTTTTATTGAACAGGAGATGAATAAGAAACATTCCGGTAAAACAATAGTGGCTACCCACCATGTGCCCACATTTTTAAACTATCCCGAAAAGTATAAAAGAAATGTTTTGAATGATGCTTTTGCTGTTGAGTTATTTGATTTGATTGAAACAAAGGGGCCGGATTACTGGATTTACGGTCACAATCATTTCAATCAGCCAGGCTTTACTATCGGACAAACACAGCTATTGACGAATCAATTGGGATATGTAAAGTATGAGGAACATTCTCAATTTCGAAATAATACTTGCATTAATTTATATAAAAACTCTGTTTAACACTATAATAAACCTATATTTGCACAATATATCATATAGGTTTACAAATGCATAATTAGGTTTACCATGAAAAATGTTATCAAAAAAACGATTAAATATGTAGAAGACATCCTGCAGATTGACATCAGAATTGAACCTGTTCCAAAACAAGAATTACACAATCTGCCAATCTATATTAGCAATATATACAAACTTTACAGAGCACAATTATTAAATGTTGATTTACTGTTAATTGAATATATTGACCCTGAGAGGTTCAGTATCTTTCAACTGAATAAGCATATTGATCTGTTAATTGAAAGCACTAATAAACCGGTTGTTTTGTTGATGGAGAACATTTCATCATTACACAGGAATAGATTAATTGAGAAAAGAATAAATTTTATTATTCCCGGAAAGCAGTTATTCCTACCTGATTTTCTTGTAGATCTCAGGGAAGTAAACGAGAACAGAAGATTGAAAAGAAAAACGAAAAAACTATTGCCATCTGCCCAACTCATGCTCCTTTATCACATACTTAAAAGGAATCAGGAATGGCAAATAGAAGAGCAAAGTTTCACTCAGTTAGCTGACAGGTTAGGATATACAAAAATGGCCATTACAAAAGCCGTTGACAATCTGGCCGGCAATAATCTTTGTAAGGTAGAGGGTACAAAAGAAAAATATATCAGGTTTGTGAAAGACAGAAAAACGCTTTGGGATCTGGCATTACCATTTTTTGTGAACCCGGTATTTAAGAAAGTTTATGTTGACAAAAAGCCGGAGGGTATTTCTTTACTCCGGAGTAACGAATCTGCTTTAACCGAATATAGCGACATGAACCCGCCCCGGCAAAAGTATTATGCTATAGTAAGGCCACGGTTTTACGAATTACAAAAAAAAGGGCAATTAAAAAATCCGAATGAATATGAAGGTGCTTATTGCCTGGAATTATGGAAATACGATCCGCGAATACTTACCGAAGACATTACCGGAAAGCAAATTGTGGACCCCCTGTCGCTTTACCTAAGCCTTCAGGATACTCAGGATGAACGTGTTGAAAATGCATTGGAAATGATAATTGAGAAATATATATGGTAGTCGGGTTAGACATATTCAGGGACTTTTTTAAAGGTTTTGAAGACAGCTATCTTATCATTGGCGGGACAGCATGTGATATAATTATCGAAGGCGAAGGGTTCACCCCTAGGGCTACAAATGATATTGATTTAATATTAATTGTTGAAGCCCTGACACCGGAATTTGTGAAGCACTTTTGGGATTTTGTTGCTGCAGGTCAATACACACAGAAGCAAAAAGACATGGAAAGGCAAAATTGTTACCGCTTTCTAAACCCGCGAACAGCAGGGTTTCCGGTTCAAATCGAACTTTTCAGTAAAACTCCCGGTGCTATTGAACTTTACGAAGATGCACACCTAACCCCAATCCCCGTTGCAGAAGGGCTATCGAGCCTTTCTGCAATTTTATTGGACGAAGATTACTACAACTACACAATTGAACACAGCACCATTGACGGCAATGTTCATTATGCCAATACTGAGGCATTAATATGCTTAAAAGCCTTTGCTTACCTTGACAATAAAAAAAGAAAGGAACAGGGGGCAGCCATACGAACACGCGATATTGTTAAACACAAAAACGATGTTTTTCGTATGGTATTTATGCTGAAACCCGATGACCGTTTCCCGTTATCCGGGGAAATTAAAGAGATTTTACAATTATTTGCCGATACCGTGAAGAATGACTTACCCGATCCCCAAATATTTAATAACAACGGGTTTGGCAGGCAAAATATGCAATCCCTTTTCGGGCAGTTTATTCAAATATTTAACCTGAACGCTGAATGAAAAAACAAAATAAAAATACCAAACCCTTTTATAATAACGTGATTCCGGAGGATTGGGAGGTGAAGAAATTGAGTGAATTAGGTTATTTCTCAAAAGGAAAAGGAATTACCAAATCTGAATTAGTAGCAAATGGTTTACCTTGTATAAGATATGGTGAATTATACACAACACATGATTTTACTATTAAAGAGTTTGTTTCTTTTATTTCAAAAAAAACTGCGGAAGAAAGTAAAGAAATTAAAGACGGAGATATTCTTTTTGCAGGTTCAGGTGAAACCATTGAGGAAATAGGAAAGTCTGCTGCTTTTGTAAAGAAAGGAAAAGCATATGCAGGAGGTGATATAATAATTCTTTCAACTAATAGAAATGTAAATGCAGAGTGTTTATCATATATTTTAGAGATAGATTATGTTAGGAAGCAAAAAAGAAGACTTGGACAAGGAAACTCTGTTGTGCATATTTATCCAAATGATTTATCAAAACTCGAAATCCCCCTCCCTCCCCTCCCCGAGCAACGCGCCATCGCCAACCTCCTCTCCACCTGGGACACCGCCATAAGCAAACACAAGCAACTCATTGCCCAAAAAGAGCTACGCAAAAAATGGCTGATGCAAAATTTACTGACAGGGAAGAAACGGTTAAAGGGATTTAGTGGGGAGTGGAAGGAGGTGAAGTTGGGAGATATTTTTGAAAGAGTTACTAGAAAGAATGGAGAAGGTAATACTAATGTTGTAACAATTTCAGCACAAAGAGGTTTTATTAAACAAACTGATTTTTTTAATAAGAACATAGCAAGTAACAAACTCGATAATTATTTTTTAGTTGAGAAAGGTGAGTTTTGCTACAATAAAAGTTACTCAAATGGTTATCCTTGGGGGGCAACAAAAAGATTAAATGATTTCGACAAAGCAGTTGTAACAACGCTATATATTTGTTTTGGAATTATTGATAAATTTAGTACTAATGGCAATTATTTTGAACAGTTTTTTGAAGCGAATTCTTTAGACAAAGGTCTTACCAAAATTGCACATGAAGGAGGAAGGGCACATGGACTGTTAAATGTAACGCCATCTGATTTTTTCTCTCTGAAAATCAAAACCCCATCAATTGAAGAACAAACAGCCATCGCCCAGGTACTGCAAACAGCTGATAAAGAAATAGAGTTACTAAAAGCCAAAACCGAAAAATTAAAAGAGCAGAAAAGAGGGCTAATGCAGGTGTTGCTGACTGGAAAAAAACGATTAATAATAAAAAATATATGATTACTAATTTTTATCCAATAAATTTTGATTTCGATGAATACCAAGTTTTGCGTGTAAAAGCCGAGCCTGAATTATTGAAAAAACTTAGAGAAAAACATAATTCAACCCATTCTTTCTTTAAGCATGGTGATTTCATTTATATTTCAAATAAGCATGGAGAAGATTTAAATATTGGGAAAACAGAAACAATGTCTGTCTATGAAAATAGTAAAATTACATCATCTTTAATTAAACATATTTTCTTTAGAACTTTCCTTGAATTATACCCTAATTACAAACCAAATAGTTTCTATCCATTTGTTTTTCAGTCTAAAAAGAATGAAAATGATTTAATTCATAAGTACCTGCCCAAAAGTCTGAAGGGCAGGTTGTCATATTTAAAGCAAATAGAAGTTCAATTACGAATCAGTTTAATAGATGGCAATCAACAATTTGGCTTTTTAGTTAATGTGAATCGTAATTGGAAATTGGATATAACTTGTAAAGAATTAGTTGAAGAAGGTTTTAATTTAATTAATTATGAAGTTAGCCACTCAGAAGTTATTCCAGAAGCACAAAATGTACTCTTACCTAATGAATCTTTAGTAGGTACTGTTACAAGGATTAAGAATAATATTGCTATCGTTGAATCAAATGAAGGTGAACAATCTTTTAAACTTGATGAATTATATTTAAGAAAAACACATAAAAATATAAAGGATTTATTGGGATTTGCATTACAGAGTTCAGATAAGGCAGAGTATGTATTATCCAAGTTAAAGATTGAAAGAGCAGGCTCAATAATCCCCAAACGTATTTTGTCAGATTTCCATTCTGCTGCTAAATTATTATTTTTTGATGGTGATGGAAAATCTTTGAGTTTTGAAAATAAAGATGGGTTCTGCTTTACTATTTCGTCACCTAAAAATTTAGCATATAAAAATTATGTACTCGAACCTCCTACATTTGTATTTGACCCATCAAGAACAAGATTAGAATCTAGAGCAGATTATGGACTAAGAAAATACGGTCCATATGATTCTTCACAGTTTATGCCAAAGACACCAAAGCTTTTAGTTATATGCCATAAAGAAAACAGGGGGAAAATGGCTGAATTTTTAAAAGAGCTTATTGATGGTATGCCTAGTTCAAAATATTTTACAAAAGGCTTTCATTCAAAATATGAACTTCATTCAGTAGAGTACAATATTTATGAAATTTCCACTTATGAATTTGAACAAATTCAAAAAATCACTTCAAAAATTACAGCAAAACCTGATATCGTAATTCTTGAAATACCATCACATTTAAAAAAAGTTAAAGAAATAAACAAAAGTCTTTATTATCAGACCAAAGCTCATTTTCTTAATTTACAGATTCCTATCCAGATAGTAAATTCAGAAAACATAAAAAAGTACGATGAGTATAAATTAAATGCTATTGGATTGCAAATGTATGCTAAGCTTGGTGGTGTACCCTGGACAATCCTTACAAAGGAATCAATTGATAGAGAAATTATAATTGGCATTGGTAATTCAATTTTTCGAAACAATACTTTTAAAGGGAATGAACAGGAAAGAATTGTAGGAATAAGCACTTTTTTTTCTGGTGACGGACAATATATGATGTCAGGAAATATTAAAGATGTCCCTTATGACGATTATTTCCAAGAGTTGTTGGATAGTTTAAAAGAATCTATTGAAACACTTTCAAAAGAATATGGCTGGCGTGATAATGATACTGTTCGTCTGATATTTCATATTTTTAAACCAATTAAAGACGTAGAATTTAAAGTCGTTAAAGAACTCGTTTCAAATATTTCGAAATACAAAATACAATTTGCTTTTGTCACATTAAGCGATTTTCATCCATTTTTAATGTTTGATGAAACCCAAAAGGGAATTACAAAATATGGAAAAACAATTGGTGAATACGTTCCATACAGAGGAGCAAATATTGTATTAAACAATTATTCATGCTTAGTCCAAATGTTAGGTGTAAATGAGATGAAAACAATTAAACATGGAGCAAGTCATCCATTACTTATAAAAATTTTAAAACCGACTTATCTTGATGATGAAGACAAATTGAAAGAGTTGCTTTTTTCAGATCTACACTACATTACACAACAAATTTTTAAATTCAGTTATCTTTCTTGGAGAAGTTTTATGCCAAATCAAAAACCTGCTACAATGCAGTATTCAAATTTAATTGCTAAAATTTTGGGGAGATTACGAATGATACCTGGATGGAAATCTGAGGTAATTAACTTTAACTTAAAATATAAGAAATGGTTTCTCTAGTTGAAAGAAGTTCATACATTACAAATTTAAAGAGAAACACTAAATTCAATCAGTTTATCTCTTTTGTCAATAATTCATCATTTGATAATGTTGATTATGATATTGAAATTGACCAATTATTTAATAATATTTTGCTGTCAATAAAACAAAACAACAAGCAATCGTATCATCAGGCATATTCCCAAATATCAGAAAGACAACCAAATAAAAACTCTCCAATACTTTATGATGATTTATTGTTATTTGCTCTTATTGTTGGGGTAATAAAGTTTAAAGAAGACTCAAATTGGCTTCTTAGAACTATCCAGTCTCGTGAAAGTTCGGAGAGCGAAAGCGTTTTAATTAAAAATACTTATCTAAGTATTTTAAGAGGGAACTATACGAACAAAGAAAATTTATTTCAATTAATTATTGTTATTGAAAACTTGTTGTGTTTAGAATTAATTTCATGGGAAGAGAAATCAGACTTTTATTCAAAAATAACAGGTAACAATTTATCATTATATAGAAATGATTTTTTAAATATCGTTTCTCTACGTGCTTATGATTTAGTTATCATTGAAGGTGATAAATCAAAATCGAGTTATTTTGCCTTTTTGTCAAGTTTTGAGAAAAGATTTCTTAAAAGAATTAACATTATTTCCAATATTATTTATTTCTTATTGGTAATTATCATTGCAACCATCTTAATCAAATTTGCCGTAAACCCTAGATACAAAGACATAATCGATAAAGTGTTTCCCATTATAGGAGCAATAGGCATTTCGGTTTTTTCATTAGTTAGTAGAAACAAGCTAATTCCGTTCTTTGAGACTGGAATCAAATTGCTTTTCGGATATAAAAAAAATAAAATACTATGACAATAGACAAATTAAAATGCCTAAAAGAAAGCTAAGATAATTTAGAGTTAAAGGTAAAATAAATCAAATGAAAAACAATGGAGAAACTGAATAATCTAATTGCCCATAAATCTCATTTAGTTCCCCATAAAATACCTTTTTTCTCTATAAACAATTATTAAAACAAGAAGAATAATATTTATAATGCATCATATCAATTAAATATAAAACCAGAGGAGTTCCCCATAAAACAATGAAATTCCCCATAAATATAAATTATGGATACACCAAGTTTTAAAGAAGACCATATCAGTCAGATACCAGCTTTGCAATTGTTGCAGAATCTTGGATATACCTATCTAACACCTGAAGAAGCATTACAATTAAGAGGTAACAAAACCACCAATGTTATTTTGGAGGATGTTTTACGCAAACAATTAAAAGAAATCAACAGCATTCAGGTAAGTACTACAAAGACAAGTATTTTTAGCAACGAAAATATTGAGCGTGGTATTCTTGCCTTGAAAGACCTTCCAATGAATGAAGGTTATATCCATGCCTGCGAAACAGCATACAACCTCATAACCCTGGGTAAAGCACTGGAACAAAGTATTGACGGCGATAAAAAAAGTTTTACTTTACAATACATCGATTGGAAAAACATAGAGAATAATGTATTTCATGTAACCGAAGAATTTAGCGTAATGCGCAGTACCAGCAAGGAGCATTACCGCCCCGACCTGGTGTTGTTTGTAAATGGTATTCCACTTGTTGTTATCGAATGTAAACGGCCAGACATGAAAGAGCCGTTAAAACAGGCAATTAGTCAGCATTTGCGTAATCAACAAGAAGACGGTATTCGTAATTTATATGTTTATACTCAACTTATACTAAGTATAGCAACTCAGGAAGCCGCTTACGCAACCAATGCAACTCCTGAAAAGTTCTGGTCGAAATGGAAAGAGAAATTCAATGATAAAACAGAAGAGGAAAATTACAAAAACAAGCTTTTTAAATTAAAGAACAGCCCCTTAACTCCCGAACAAAAAAACAAATTGTTTTCAGACCGGTTCAGGTATGTCAGACGATATTTTGATGCACTTGAAACGGAAGACATATTAGTTACCGAGCAAGATAAGTATCTAAATAGTTTGTGTAGCCCGAAACGATTAATGGATCTGGTTTTCAACTTTATCTTATTTGACGATGGTGCTAAAAAGGTGGCACGTTATCAACAATATTTTGCCATTAAAAAATCCATGAAACGTATTGCTGTTATTGAAGCGGGAAAACGTAAGGGTGGGGTTATCTGGCACACACAGGGAAGTGGAAAGTCACTTACAATGGTCATGCTGGCACAGGCCATAGCCATGGATAAAACAATTAAAAATCCAAAAATTATATTGGTTACCGACCGTACTGACCTTGACAGACAAATTACAGGTACATTTCGAAAATGTGGCATGTTTGTAGACAATGCAACAACAGGGAAACGGTTAATCGAATTATTGGAAAGTAAAAGCGATGCTGTTGTTACAACCATCATCAACAAGTTTTCGGCAGCCATGAAAAAAATCAGAAAGCCACTGGAGAGCCACGATATTTTTGTGTTGGTTGATGAAGGTCACAGAACCCAGTATGGTATATTTAATATCGACATGCAGAAAACTTTACCCAACGCTTGTTTTATCGCCATGACGGGTACACCTCTTTTTAAGAAAGATAAAAGTACCGCTGCCAAATTTGGTGGTATTATTGATGCTTACACAGTTGACCAGGCAGTAGAAGACAAAGCTGTTGTTCCATTGTTATACGAAGGAAGATTGGCAAGGCAAGTCGTAAATTCAGGTCCTTTAGATACATTCTTTGAAATGGTTTCAGAGCCTCTTACCGAATATCAAAAAGCCGATTTCAAGAAGAAATTCAGCAGAGCTGATCAACTGAATAGTGCCGAACAGAAAATTTATGCCATCGCATGGAATATAAGTTTACACTTTCGTGATAATTGGCAAGGCACTCCATTTAAAGCACAATTGGTGTGTGATAAAAAGATAAATGCCATCCGCTATAAAGAGTTTTTAGATGAAATAGGAATTGTGAGCAGCGAAGTTTTAATTTCGCCAATTGATGAGCGGGAAGGAGAAGACAGTGCTTATGAAAAATCTACAGAGAAAGAGAACCGGTTCTGGAAACGAATGATGGATGAGCATGGTAATGCTAAAACATACGAAAAGAATATTATTAACAGGTTTAAAAATCATAAAGACCCTGAAATAATTATTGTTGTAGATAAACTTTTGACAGGTTTCGATGAACCGAAGAATACAGTTCTTTATCTTACCCGTAATTTACAAAGCCACAAATTATTACAAGCCATTGCACGGGTAAACAGAATTTACCCGGATAAAGAATTTGGTTACATTATTGACTATTATGGTGTGATTGATAATTTGGATGATGCTTTACTCCTGTATTCTTCATTTGAAGATTTTGATGAAGATGATTTGAAAGGTACTTTGATAAATATCAATGAAGAAATAAGAAAACTGCCACAGAAACATTCAGAGCTATGGGATATTTTCAAATCTGTTGCCAATAAGCGAGATGCAGAAGCCTATCAATTACTATTGAAAGATGAAGCGATTCGTGTAGTTTTTTACAATAAACTGGCTGCTTTCGCGAAAAGTTTGAAACTTGCTCTTTCATCCATGGACTTTCATAGGAAAGTAGAAGAAAAAACAATCAACCGCTACAAGGACGATTTAGCCATGTTTATGAAATTACGCATGGCGGTAGTTGAACGCTATTCGGATACTGTTGATTATAAACAATATGAAGGGCAAATTCAAAAATTAATCGATACGCACATTACAACCGAAAAAGTGGAAGTTATCACTGAGTTGGTAAATATTTTTGATAAAGAAAAATTTCAGCAAGAAGTCGAAAACACTACAGGGAAGGCAGCAAAAGCAGATAAAATTGCCAGCCGGACAGCAAAACACATTTCTGAGAAAATGGAGGAAGATCCTGCGTTTTACAAGAAATTTTCTCAAATGTTAAAAGATACTATTGCAGACTATGAGGCAAAAAGAATTGACGAAGCACAATATCTAAGCAAAGTTCAGGAAATAATGAACAATGTATTGGCTCATACAGATAACGATATCCCCGATGAGTTAAAAGAAAAAGATGTTGCAAAAGCATTCTATGGTTTAAGTCTTGAATTATTGGATGAAAAGATTCAGGATAACGTTATTAAAACTCAAATTGCTGTTCAAACAGCTTTGCAGATTGATGATTTAATTAAACATGCTGTACTGGAAAACAACAATCCTATTATTGATTGGCAGTACAAATCAAATATTACCGGCAAACTTCAGATTGAAATAGGTGACTATTTAATTGATGAAGTAAGGGATAAATATAATATTGACCTTTCATTTGGTGAGATGGATGAAATAGCCAATAAATGTATTGAAGTTGCCAAATTACGTTATAAATAATGGTTACGTCAATTCAATTCGGCAGCAAAAAAATAAATTTTCGAGTGGAATATTCTGCTCGTAAAACACTTGGTATTACTGTTACACCTGATTTAGATGTTTTAGTAAAAGCACCACTTGACAGTTCAATTGAAAAAATAAAAAAGAAGCTGATCAAGAAAGCGCCCTGGATTATTAAACAACAAAGCTTCTTTCTTTCTTTTCACCCAAAAACTACTGAGCGAAAATACATTGGTGGAGAAACCCATTTGTATTTAGGAAGACAATACATATTGAAAGTCGAAACAAGTAATATAGATTCTGTAAAGCTAAAAGGTAAATTTATTGAAGTTCACACCTCTGATAAATCAAAAGTTAAAAAACTTGTAAAAGAATGGTATTTAGCACATGCTAAATCAAAATTTCATGAGATTGCACTACCTCTGATTGAAAAGTTTAAGAAATACAAAGTTAAACCAGATTCGATTGTATTTAGGGAAATGCCAACTCGATGGGGCAGTTGCACTCCAAAGGGGAAAATAATTTTAAATACTGAATTGATAAAAGCTCCCAAAGGTTGTATTGAGTATGTCATTATTCATGAATTGTGTCATCTGATTTATCATGACCATACCAGAAAATTCATTGATTTACAGACCAAAGAAATGCCTGATTGGGAAAAGTGGAAATCCAAATTAGAAAAGCTGTTAGCATGATGAAAACATATAAATAATTTAGTTAAGTTGTTAAAATTAACTTAAAAAATGATTTTGATATTTATTAAAAATCAGAAAATAAATACCACAAACTCCCTACAGAACGGGTTAATAAAAGAAATATTTATTCTCTGATTTAAGTATAATAATTTAAGATATTTATTTTAACTTTAAACAATTTATCACATTTTCAACCTAAATATTTTAAACAGATGAAAATAATCAATTTAGATTCAAGACTTGAATTAACGCAAGCACAAATCAGCTTTGCAGAATCAGTAATTAATTCTGAACCCTCTTCAATGAGGTTTACACCTTTATCATTTTTAATGAATGAGGTTCCTGTTTTTCTTCTTATGCCAGATAGTATGCCTTACGAGGAAAGAAATATGGACTCGGAAAAACCACCAACAGAATACTTTGGGTTTTATCAGCATTCAGCTAAAATATTAGGGATAGAAAGACCTGCAATTGGATTATGTCCTGAAAGGATTAAGAATTACGTTAAAAATGATGAGGAATTTATGATCTTGATTGCTAAAGTAATTATTCACGAATTCGCCCATGCAGTCATGAGCCAGCCTCCAAAAAACAACTATCAACCAAGAGATGAATTTTACCAATGGATGGAAGAGTCGATGGCAAATTTAATTACACTTGAATACTTTGATTGGTATAATAACCGATATAAATATAGACTTCATGGTTTTTATAATTTGACCTATAAGACTTCAATCACTAATTCTTTGAATTTTGTCAAAGACTTTATTTCAAAGCAACCGGATAATTATCGTTTAGGATTGGATTTATTTCAAAACAAATTTGGAAAAATGATGCCAACATGGTTAAAATGGCGAAATAACAAAAAAGATATACAATTGAGGTCAAAGGAAAAGCAAGACTGGTTATCTTATGTAGCAGCTAATGTTGGTAAAACTGACAGGAAAAAACTGAAACAATTATTTGATAACTTATTCAAATAGTATAAATCATATCATCCTTAATATGTCTGAAATTGTTTCTAAATACTATACCCTGGCAGAAAAACTGGGGTTAAAAAAACACGAAGTTGGTTCAGATGAAACAGCGTTTCTTGAGAGTTTTCCGGAACTTGAGCAACTTAAATTATTAGATGATGAAGATTTATTCAATATCAGGAGAATAAGTCTCAAATATCAGGTTAGCAGAAAGCTATCCATAATTTCTGCCATTGCAGGCCTGGTTCTTATTGTTTCAAACTGGCTGCTATCGATAGCAGTATTTGTATTTGCACTATTACTGTTTATCATTTCCAAACACCTTCACGGCAGGTTAATCATATTAGCCGGGAGCAGGGGAATAATGTATGGTGCCCGGGAGCATGAAATGGAGAAAATGTTCAAATAGGGCTTTATGGTCAAAAAACTTGTTATCACTCCTTAGCACCGGCTTTTTTTAACAGCTTTACTATTTCGTTATTCTCATTAGCAATAGCCATTACTAACGGAGTCTTTCCATTATTATCACGAGCATTCACATCCGCTCCGGAGTTTATCAATAATGCTGATATTTCTGTAAAGTTACCCCTGACAGCTTCATGTAAAGGGGTTTCTCCATCTTCATTACGGGCATTCACTTCTGCTCCGGAGTTTATCAACAATGCAGCTATTGCTTTGGAATTAACCCAGACAGCATGAAATAATGAGGTTTGTTTAAACTCATCATAAGCATTCACATCTGCTCCGGAGTTTATCAATAATGCAGCTACTTCTTTGGAATTATACCAGACAGCATGAAATAAAGGGGATCGTTTAATTTCATCATAAGCATTCACAACCGCTCCGGATTTTATCAATAACGCAGCCGCATCTCTTGAATTCTGCTTGGCAGCAGCAAATAATGGGGTTTCTCCCTCCACATCAATAATATTCACATCCGCTCCGGATTTTATCAATAATGCAATTACTACTTTGGAATTATGCCTGACAGCATCAAATAAAGGGGTTTGTTTATCCACATCATAAACATTTACATCCGCCCCGGATTTTATCAATAATGCAGCCATATCTTTTGAATTCTGTCTGGCAGCAAAAAATAATGGGGTTTGTTCATCCGCATCAGAAGCGTTTACATCCGCTCCGAATTTTATCAATAATGCAGCTAATTTTACAGTCTCATGTTTAACAGTATAAAACAAAGGAGTTTTACCTGTTTCATCACGGGCATTTACATCCGCTCCAGACTTTATCAATAATGCAGCTAATTCTACATTCTCATTTTTGACAGTATAAAAAAGAGGAGTTTTGCCTGTCTCGTCACGGGCATTTATATCCGCACCGGACTCTATCAATAATTTAGCTGCATTTTTTGAATTCCTCTTGGCGGTTGCAAATAATGGGGTTTCTTTAACCTCATCACGGGCATTTACATCTACTCCGGAGTTTATCAATAATTCAGCAACTTCTGTGGAGTCAAACCAGGCAGCAGTAAATAAACAAATTGCATCCTGTTCATCACAAGCATTCACATTTGCTCCGGCTTTTATCAATAATTCAGCTATTTCTATGGTATTATACCTGGCAGCATCGAATAAGGGAGTTTCTCCATCTTCATCATGAGCGTTTATATCTGTTCCGGCTTTTATCAATAATGAAGTTAATTCTGTAAAGTTATACCTGACAGCTTCATATAAAGGAGTTTCTCCATTTTTATCACGGGTATTTGCATTTGCTCCGGAGTTTATCAATAATGCAGCTACTTCTGTAAAGTTATACCTGACAGCTTCATATAAAGGAGTTTCTCCATTTTTATGACGGGCATTCACATCTGCTCCGGCTTTTATCAATAATTCAGCTATTTCTATGGTATTATACCTGGTAGCATTGAATAAGGGAGTTTCTCCATCTTCATCACAGGCATTCACATCTGCTCCGGAGTTTATCAATAATACAGCTGATTCTATAAAGTTATACCTGACAGCTTCATATAAAGGGGTTTCTCCTTTTTTATCACGAGCATTCACATCTCCACCTGATTTAATCAATAATGCAGCTGCTTTTATGGAATTATGGCTGGCAGCAGTAAACAAAAGGTTTCTGCCATGTTCATCCTTCTCGTTTAAATCATAGCCCATATCAAGCAAAATTTGCAATTGGTTGATATTGTTATTTTTCACGGCATCGTGGAGTAATGACATCGTGGTTTGTTTTAATGGTTATTTAAAAATGTTTTCCAACCCCAGTTGGCCGGGGCTTCCCCGTTTCCGGTAATAACCCACAATACCGGGTAATCGGGCGGTGTTTCAGGTGCTCTGCCATAACCATCGGTCAAATAAACCAATAATTTTGGCTTTATTAAATTGTTTTTAATATACTCAAAAACCGGCCTGAAATCGGTGCCTCCAAAGCCGGAAAATTCAAAATGATCATATTCCAGGGGTTGCCATTCATTGTACTTTTTCACATACTTTATTTGTGAATCACATTGGATAAGAATAATCTCATACCGGCTGAAAGAGGAAGCAATACCTTTTAATTCAGACAGGAAATAAGGCAGGTCAGGTTCGGTGCTGAGGCTCGTATCGATGGCAACGGCAATAGATAATAAACTGTTTCTACCCGAAGGCAGAAAGAGCTGCCTGTAAGCATATCGCCTGTTGGGCGGAAGCCATCTGCGTTCACCTCCAAAGTGAAGTGTAACAAATTGCTGTAATATTTGTTTCCAGTTTAACTCAGGCTTGTAAATGTTCTTAATAATCTTATTTATATAACCCGGTACATTTCCCCTTTTTCTGGTAATTTGCTGGGCAGTACTTATAACCCAGATACGCCATTGTCGTGCTGCCCCGGGTGATAGCATGGGGGCATAATCGGGGTCAAGTACTATTTCACTGTTTTCTTTTCCGCCAACTTCGGCTCCATCAGGCAGAGTGTCTCCCTCGTAGATGTGCACATCAGCCGTCTTTTTATTCCGCTTATGCTGCTTTTCAAGTTTTTCATAAATTTCTTCCGCCGAAAAGCCTTTCCAGTCCTCTTTATACGGCAATAACTCAAATACCTCAAATCCCTGTTCCTGAAGCATGAAATCCACCTCGAGGTCAGCGGCATAATTAAACCTGTTCTGATCTCTGGAACCTTTGCGTGCAAAATGAAGAAAAACACAATGCCAAATCTCGTGGGCTATTAAATAAACCCGTTGTTTTTCATTTAACGATTTATAAAAGTGTACATTCACAAAGATGGTTTTACCATCAGTAGAAGCCGTGGGAAGCCTGCTGTCAACTACCGGTATCATATCCATGCGCATGGCCAGCATACCTATAAAAGGTTGTCGTATCAATAAAAGAGCCCTGCTGTTATGTAATTCGTGAACCAATTTTTCTTTTAGCAAATACTCCTGTTTATTCGGGTGACGAATTAATGCTTCCATATTGTTTTAATGTTTTTTTAAGTGCCTCACCGTGTTGTGCTTTCCATTTTCTATATTGTTTGTTTTGTAATAAAAGGGTACTGTATTTTTCAACATCTTCAGGATTTCGGCCAAACATGGCATCCACCATGGCCATGGCAGCAAAGTCGCTGGAAAGCTGAAAAGAAATCCGGTAAAAACCATCAATCAGCCTTTGTTGTTCATCTTCATTTTTAGCTCTCCAAAGATGATATACCATGTTGGAGCAGATGGCATACTTAATATCTGCTTTATTAGGGATGTTTATTTTCTTGTTTGGATCAAGCATTAATTTAAGCACGTTTTCCATTGCATTATTCCATTTTCGGAAAGAAGAAAACTCGACTCCGGCACCCGAACCAATCAAACCCTCAATGGAAAGGTTAAGCAGGTATTCATCCATCTGCTGCAGGTTTTCGGTTAAATGCAACATGGTGCTGACTCTTTCCCAGCTCCTTGGTGATGCCCAGCCTTTTTCAAGGTTTCCTTCCATGTCAAAAAGTGCTTCGGGTTTAAACCTGATAAATCCCATTACATCGGGATGGATATTATTTCGCATGGCCCATTTTATCCACGCGGCAGTGTCTGCTTCCAATTCTATATGTAAAAACCGGTTGGCAAGGGCTGACGACATGGTGGTGGCTACCGCTTTGTCGCTGGCCCTGTTACCGGCAGCCATGATGTACCACCCGTCGGGCACAGTGTATAAGTCGCCCAGTCTTCTGTCAAGGATAAACTCATAGGCTGCCACCTGAAGTGTCCTGTCGGCAGCAGTAAGTTCGTCGAACAGAATAATACCTTTACTGTCGGGGTCTCTCGGCCACTCGGCACTGATAACCCAGTGTACGCCATCATCCTCCGGAACGGGAAGCCCTCGTATATCGATAGGTTCGCGTTGTGCCAGGCGCACATCAATAAAGTTGATGTTTAAATCGTGTGCAATACTTCTTACAATAGAAGATTTTCCCACGCCGGGAGGCCCCCATATCATCATGGGCGGAATAAGCTCAGCAACTTTTCTGTAATCGTTGTTACCCAGTAACAATTGGCTCTCAACTGACCAGAGAGCGTTTAACTGAAATCGAATAAGCCGTTCCATATCCGTTGCCGAAATGGATTGAAATTTTTGAATATACGATCCTTTTTTCATAAGTACTTACTTGTTATCACTCCTTAGCACCTGCTTCTTTTAACAGCTTTACTATTTCGTTATTCTCATGCGCAATAGCCATTACTAACGGAGTCTTTCCATTATTATCACGAGCATTCACATCCGCTCCGGATTTTATCAATAATGCAACTGTATTTATTAATTGCCTTCTGACTGCATAATGTAAAGGGGTTGTTCCATTTTTGTCACGAACATTCACATCTGCTCCGGATTTTAATAGCATTGCAGCTATTTCTTTAGAATAAATCCTCGTAGCATTAAATAAAGGTGTTTTTCCCGTCGAATCACGAGTATTCACATCTGCTCCGGATTTTATCAATAATGCGGCTATTTCTTTAAAATTAAACCAGGCAGCATCATATAAAGGGGTTTGTTCATACTCATTACAAACATTTACATTCGCTCCGGCTTTTATCAATAAAGCCACTACTTCTTTAGAATTACGCCTGACAGCATTAAACAAAGGGGTCCTCTTCTCATCATCGCGAGCATTCATGTCTACTCCGGCTTTTATCAATAAAGCAGCTACTTCTTTAGAATCATACCTAACGGTCTCAAACAAAGGAGTTCTTTCCTTATCATCACGAGCATTCACATCCGCCCCGGATTTTATTAATAATGCAGTTGCTTTTATTAAATTTTGCCTGGCAGTGTCAAATATAAGAGTTTTTCCCATATCATCACGCGCATTTACATCCGCTCCTGATTTTATTAACAACTTAGCAACATCTATGTTCATCCACCTGTTAGCAAAAAATAAAGGAGTAACCCAACTTCTATTACGAATGTTCACATCCGCCCCGGATTTTATCAATAATGCAGCTACTTCTGTGGAATTATTCCTGGCAGCAGTAAATATAGGGGTTTCTTCCTTCTGATTACGAGCATTCACATCCGCTCCGGATGTTATCAATAATGTAGCTGCTTTTTTTGAATCCTTAATCGCAGCACTAAATAAGGGGGATCTTCCATTGTTATCACGAGCATTCACATCCACTCCGGATTTTATCAACAATGCAACTGCTTTTGTAGAATTATTCCTGGCAGCAGTAAACAAAAGGTTTCTGCCACGTTCATCCTTTTCATTTAAATCATAACCCATATCAAGCAAAATTTGCAATTGATTAACGTTATTGTTTTTTACAGCATCGCGAAGTAATGACATCAATGTTTATTCTTAACGATTTTTTAAAATGTTTTCCATACCCGTTTCCGATATAGATTGAATTTTTTGAATGCACGATCTGTTTTTCATAAGTACTTAATAATTTTAACTATTTTCAAAAAAAGAAAACTATTATAACTATTTACCGGCATTTATTAATTTCAAAATTAATTAAAACTATGCACTTTCGGTACATCTTGTTTTTATCTTCCAAAAATACACTTATTCCAGATGGGATTTTAAAAATTCAGTGAGCATACGGCTTTAAGAGTAATTGTAACTAAATGCATTAATTTATTGTATAACTTTGAATTATTCTTGACAAACTGCTATCAAGAAAGAATAATTCGTACTTTTGGTATTTACCACATATAAAAACAAAAAGCTTAATACATTTAATAATGAATTCAAAAAACAAAAAAATGACCTTAACAGAATGGAACAAAATTCCAACGGAATGGAGAAACATGTTTTTATTTAATGTTTATTATATAGATAATGACCCTGCTAATGTAGAAATCAAAGGAGTAGATACATGGGGCAATTTAAGTAATAACAATTTTATTAAAGCTTTTAATTCAGAGAATAATTCATTTGATTTAGATTCTTTCATGAATAAATTAGAAAACCTCCATTACTTTTATATTTATGAAATGTTTCTTGACTGGGTACATTCATTAGAACCTCTAACTATTGTTAAAAACTTAAAAACATTAGAGATTGTAGGTAATGAACATGATTTATCCCAACTCGCTAATCTTAAAAATTTAAATAAAATTATTCTCGAGAACAATGGTCCTGATTTACAAGGCCTGTCAAAAATTAACAGCTTAAAAACACTTGTAATAAAAGGCTGGCCAGATGACATTAATCAATTATCAAAAGTAAAAAAAATAACAGAGCTATGCTTGGATCAACCTTCTTTTAATATAGCCCCACTTGTTAAGTTAAAAAAGCTGAAGAAACTTTGTTTAAAATGGAGATATACAAAACAAACAAAGTTAACAGCACTAAACGAAATGAAACAATTAAAAG
>Ga0256827_10000808_pt1 | contig 19693 bp, 20 predicted proteins | sample CV84metaG_FD_185977 | JGI IMG/M metagenome (GOLD analysis project Ga0256827, IMG submission 185977) | Hydrothermal vent microbial communities from East Pacific Rise, Pacific Ocean - CV84 | ecosystem: Environmental > Aquatic > Marine > Hydrothermal vents | place: Pacific Ocean: East Pacific Rise... | reverse complement strand
CAGACTCAAAAGTGCCTTTGGTGCCATAGAAGGAGCAAACGTCGTCGACTGGCCCATAGACTATGAGACGATGGAGCCTTACTACACCATGGTCGAAGAGGTTGTCGGTGTCTCAGGCAAGATGGTTGAGCACCCATACCGTGAGGCACGTTCGACCCCGGACTTTCCTTTTGAACCGACATGGGAGCACCCCATAGCAGCGTGGATCGACGAAAGTTGCCAGAGACTCGGCTACCACGCTATGCCGACACCCCGTGCGATCATCCCTTATGACGCTCTGGACCGCAGAGGCTGTTCTTACTCCAACCTCTGCGGCAGTTACGGCTGTGCCACCGGCGCCAAAAGCCATGCCAAGTCCGCACTTCTTGACAAAGCCGTCGCAACAGGAAACTGTACCATCTTACCCGAGAGCTTTGTCTACAAGATAGAGAGCGATGCCGCATCTGCCACAGGTGTCTACTACTACGACAAAGAGAAACAGAGTCATAAGGTAGAAGCAAAGATCTATATACTCGCAGCTCAAGCCATAGAGAGTACACGCCTGCTGCTCAACTCCAAGAACAGCCACTTTCCAAACGGTCTGGCCAACAACAGCGGAGAGGTCGGCAAGAACCTGATCTTCTCAGCCGGAGGCAGCGGCTCAGGGCGGCTCAATTTCGAGAACCTGCCAAAAGAGCGGCAGGAGTCTCTCTTGCTGCGAGGTGCCTTTGTCAACCGTTCACTGCAGGACTGGTACGAGTATGACGAAGCGGGGCGACACTACAAAGGCGGGACCATCGACTTCCTCTTCGAGCATGCCAACGCCATCCCTAGAGCACTCGACCAGGTCTATGACGACAACGGCGACCTTCTCTGGGGCAAGACACTCTCTCAAAGACTCCACCACACCTTTGAACGCTCCCGTGTCATGACCTTTGAGGTCTTTAATGACTGGCTGCCGACAGATGACTGTCTTGTCTCTGTCGACGAAGAGGCCAAAGACAAGTGGGGTGTGCCTGTCGGGAAGATCCGTCTTAACGGACACCCTCATGACCTTAAGGTGGGAGAGCATCTTGCACAGCGGGCTGTCGAAGTACTTAAAGGCCTGGGCTGTGAAGAGATCACCTCCAACATCTCTGCCTCACCACCGCCCAACCTTGTAGCAGGTGGGTGCCGTTTTGGTGATGACCCGAAAAGCTCTGTACTCGATGTCAACTGTAAAGCCCATGAGCTTACCAACCTCTATGTCACTGACGCCAGCTTTATGCCGACAGGAGGCAGTGTCCCCTATACCTGGACCATCTACGCCAACAGTTTCAGAGTGGCAGACCATATATTGAAAGTGATAAAAAATGTTTGATGCTATAAAGAACCGGGCAAAAAAGATCGTCAAAGAGAGTAAAGAGGCCTTTTATGAAGGTCTCGATGAGACACCGACACCTCGTGAGGTCACTGAGGCCTTTCAACTCCTGGGGCTCTCGTCCAAAGCAACGCTCGAAGAGGTCAAACAGCAGTTCAAGGCCCTCTCCAAGCTCTACCATCCCGACACCAAAGCAAACAGCGACTCTGAACAGTTCATACGTCTAAAAGAGGCTTATGATGTGTTAAAATATCATCTAAAGAGCTGATACTCCATTTTTGATCTTTTGAAGGTGTGCTACATCAGTCATCCTTGCGGCGGCAGGGAACCACGAGTTCATATACTCAGGAGATCTACGATACAAAAAGATAGATGCTGTTTGATCCCGGCCTTCGCAGGGATGACAGTACATCGATAACAAAAAGAGAGAAGAGATGAAAAAAGCAGTCTGTATTATGAGTGGTGGCATGGACTCGACCCTGGCCGCATACCTGATGAAAGAGCAGGGGTATGAGGTGATCGCCGTACACTTCAACTATGACCAGCGCACAGAGGCCAAAGAGCGTGACGCTTTTCATGCTATCGCCGACACACTTGGTGCGACCAACAAGTATGACCTTGACATCGGTTTTTTCAAAGAGCTCGGTGCTTCGGCACTGACAGACCCTGAGATCGACGTACCGACAGATGGTGTGGAGGAGGGTGTCCCGGTCACCTACGTCCCTTTTCGTAATGGTATCTTCTTGAGTATGGCTGCTGCCATCGCTGAGAAAGAGGGGGCAGAAGTGATCTGTATCGGTGTGGTCGAAGAGGACAGCAGCGGTTATCCAGACTGTCGTGAGTCTTATATCAAGAGTATGCAAGAGAGCATCAACCTCGGTACCAAAGAGACGACCAACATCACCATCGAGATGCCACTGGTACATCTCTCTAAAAAAGAGATCGTCCAGGAGTCACTCAAACATCATGTCCCGCTTGTACTGACCTGGAGCTGCTATCAGAACGAAGATAAGGCCTGTGGCGTCTGTGACAGCTGCCGTCTGCGTCTTAACGGCTTTGAGCAGGCAGGAGAGACCGACCCGCTCGACTACGCGATAGACTGATGAAAGCAGCTTTTGAGATAATAGATGAGGCGATCATCAACGACCTTATTGACAACGCCTCATACGGTACCCTTGCCCTCTCTCTTGATGAACGCCCCTACAGTGTCCCTATGAACTTTGTCCAGATCGAAGGGACGATCTACTTTCACGGTGCTAAAAAAGGGCGCAAGATGCAGATGCTCGAAAAGAACCCCTATGCGAGTTTCAGCATCGTCGAGTCCCATGCGCTCATCCCCTCATATTTCAGTTCAGATGCAGGACTTGCCTGTCCGGCAACACACTTCTTTAAATCGGTCATCATCGACGGCAGTGTCGAGATGGTAGAGACATCTAAAGAGAAGGGTAAGGTCCTGAGTGCTCTGATGCAGAAACTGCAGCCTGAGGGAAAATACCGTCCCTTCAGTGATAAGGATTATGAGAAGAGTCTCAACGCCACAGCGGTCTATAAGCTCAAACCAACAGAGCGTCGCGCCAAGTTCAAGTTCGGTCAGCATCTCGACAGTGAACGTTTTGAGATGATCATCACACACCTTGAAGCACGCGGTGAACCCATAGACCTTCAGACCGTTGCGATGATGAGAGCCTTTAAAGAGGAGAAGACTATATAGTCCGCTATATAGTTACACAGTTATGGCAGAGATCTTGGAACACCCTTTTGACGCGATCGTCGATGAGCGCTCAAAAGTCCTTATACTTGGCTCTTTCCCCAGCCTCAAGTCCTTTGAGCAGAACTTCTACTACGCCCATCCGAGAAACCTCTTTTGGCCTATCATGGAAGAGCTCTTTGAGGTCACTTTGGAGACAAACGAAGAGAAGCGGACCTTTGCGCTTGAAAAAGGTATCGCCATGTGGGACACCTATGGCTCACTTTCAAGAGAGGCCGGCAACTCAAGCGACAGCAACCTCAAAGACCTCAAGCCCAATGATTTTGAAGCTTTTTTCAAACACTATCCCAACATCAGGCATATCTTCTTTACCGGCAGAAAAGCGGAGCAGGGGTACAAAAAGTACTTTGGTCACCTTGGCATCCCTACGACACTGCTGCCTTCGACCTCTCCTGCTTACGCTGCGATGAAACGAGAGGAGAAGGTGAGACACTACCGTCTGATCAAGGAGACCCTTGAAAAGTAGATACAGCTACAAAGGCTTTACGATAGAGCACACCATCAGACCCAGGATGAAGAACATCTACTTTCGTATCGGTGATGACGGTGTGGTCAAGGTGAGCTCCTCCAAGATCTCTCAAAGACGCCTCTTTGAGCTCATAGACGAGAAAGAGCGCTGGATCGCCAACGCCCTGCAGAAGGTCGAGACCAAACCTACATTTGTCAAAGGTGAAGAGGTCCTCTATTTTGGTGAGGTCTATCCTTTGGGCTATCATCCCCGCTTTGCAGCGCTCAAGCAACGTGTAGAAGCGCTCACCAAAGAGAAGCAGGAGAGACACTATCACCACTTCTATAAAAAAGAGGCCGAGGTCTACCTGAAAGAGCGTCTGGAGTACTTCTCTGTGCTTATGGGCCTCAGCCCCAAAGAGATGAAGCTCAGACGCATGAGACGCCAGTGGGGCAACTGCCGCAGCAGCGGTGTCATCACCTTCAACACCCAGCTCATACAGGTACCCAAAGAGTGCATCGACTACGTCGTCGTCCACGAACTCGCTCACATGGTACACATGAACCACTCCAAAGCCTTTCATGACCTGGTGGAGCAGTATCTGCCACAGAGCAGAGAGAAGCGCAAGAGACTTAAGCAGTTTAGCGCTTCACTCTGATCACTTTTGATCTCTCCAAATAGACATTGAACGTCATAAACAGTACATATCAGTTAAAGATGAGACAACAAGATATTGACTGTAGGTCTCAAGTTTCACTGCCATATAGATCATGGCAGCCTTTATCAAAAAGGGCTAGCCACTCTCACCTGAAGGGCTGATGAACTGGTCATTGAGTCCCTGTATGGCGATCTTGCTCTTCTCGACGAGATCATCCATAGCGCGGCGTTCGTTCTGACCCCAGTTCTTGAGCGTCGGTGCGAAGAGCGGTCGCCACCAACGGGTGTTCTTCAAGATCGCACGCTCCATGTCAGGGTCACTCTCGACATACTTCTTAGCCGCACGTCTTGCAAAGAACTTTCGTAGAGAGAAGTGTGCATAGAGTCCTACGAAAGCAGCGACACCGAAGGTACTCGCCAACAGTGTGGTAGATGAGCTGACGATGTTCGTCTGCAGTTCAAGCGTGACCACTGAAGCGATGATAAGTGCTGCGACAGCCATGTTACCCCAGACGACATTACGGGTCCAGAGCTGCAGCTCCTGCTGAAGGGTCGTAAACTTCTCGTTCTTAAGCTTCTTGGCAAAGTCCTCCAACGAACGGATGATACGGTAAGCACGCTCCGTACCCACCTTGTCGATGCGGTGCAGTATACGTGCCATGTCCGTATCTTTCTTCTTCTTAAGACGCTCTTTGACCCCTTCATCATCTATATGGGACATCGACTGCTCATTGAAGATGGTATAGAAACTTCCTGAGACCAGACCTTTTTGAGCCATGGCGCGCTGCCAGGCACCGATGACATCCTCAAGGTTGTCTTCTTGGGCGGTCGTATCGATCTGGTTGAGTATGTAGAGTACCTTGTCAGCGTCACTGTGGCTCATCGCCGACTTGACCAGTTGGTCAAGCGTGTCACGCATGGCACCTGGTTCAGGGTGGCGTGCATCGAAGAAGATCAACACAAGGTCAGACATGTCGACGATATGGTTGGTCAGCTTCAAGATGGTGTCACGCTGACTGTCCGCATCAAAGCCCGGTGAGTCGATGAGGATCTTACCCTTGAGCTTGTCAGACTTTACCGTCTTGAGCTGCAGATACTGGTTGACACGGTCGCCTTCACCCTGTTGGACATTGTTGACCTCTTCGCTGACGTTATAAAAAGGAAAACGCGGGTCTGCGTCGAGTGCCATACCGGGCAGGGTGGTCACCTCGCTGTTCTTACCGTAACAGAGTGCCGTGAACTTGTCATCGACCGCCTGATTACCACTGTCTTGGACCTTTTGACCAATATAGTCGTTGATAAAGGTCGATTTACCGGCAGAGAAGGTACCAAGCACGGAGATCAGCGGCCACCAGGAGATATGGCTGGTATAGCTCTCATCCTCAGCCATGAGACCGCGCTTGTGTGCGATCTTGTCCAGACGGGCAAACTGCTCCGTGATATCAAGAAGAAGCGGGTTCTCTTCTGAAAGGTGTTTCTTAAGTCTGTCATATCGTTCTTGGAGTGTCATCTCGTATGATCCTTAGTAGACGTATCTATCTTTTTATTATACCACTTTCATCGTAGTATCACTGTCTATCGGTCGTGATCAAGAGGTAGAGAAGAAAAGTTTTCAGGAAAAGGAGAGAGGAAAAGTAAGGTCCAAAGACCTTACTGCAGTCTGATTCTGTCTGTGAGACAGAAAGTGGTCGTTACAACCACCCTTTAGAGTCTTTGAGTAACGCACGGTTGTTAGCATCAAAGAGTTTGATAAGAAGTGTGATCAGGTCTGTTCCCTGGTCGAAATACTCAGTAGGATCGACAGATGCAGGATTATTCAGCAGTGTCGTCTTTGTCAGTGTCACATAGTTGATCGTCGCACCTTTGATACTTGTCAAAGTAGAGTTGACATTACTGTTGTAACTGTCTTTATACTTGCCAACAAGAGCAGATGTCTGTTCCTGGATCTTCTTCTCCAAAGAGATGATCTCACCGATCATCGTCAGCATCTGGATCTTCTCTTCTTCAGTGATCGTACCTTTGGCAGCGATACCGGCACCTTTACCACGCATGCGACCGACATACTCTGTCATCGGCAAGATGACTTCCATCATCAGAGTCGAAGCCTCTTGACCAAGCGGGTTAAGGTCTTTGGCACTGCGACGGCTGACGGTCTGTGCCAACATCAAGATCTGTTCGATCTGCTCTGTGTAGCTCTCAAATGCCTTTGCAGGCTCCATCTTCAATGACTTGCGGTTAAGCTTTGTCAGTGCCTGAGAGATCGCTGTCGCTCTTGTGTTGATGACAGGGTCCGAAGAGAGTTCAGCTGACTCCATCTCACCGATAGCGTCTTTCATGTCGCTCTTGTTCTCATGGACAAGAAGCAGTGCCACCGTGTTTCCGTTAAGATAACTGTTGGTAAGACCACGTGTCTTTTGAGTCGCGATGACCAGGTCTTTCAACGCATTGATATATTTTGCGTTGTCCTCTTGTGAAGCATTGCTAAAAAAAGATTTAGCCTGCACATTGATAAGCAGCAGTAGTGCCAGAAGTATGATTCTCATAATGTCTTTCCTTTAATCGTTGTATGTCGTATTAAGACCACTCGGCCTAATAGAACGCACAATTGTAGTCCTTTTCCTACAAATAGAAATTGTTCAAAATCAAGATTTGCAAGGAAGCATAAAATATACAAAGGGCATTCTAAAGGGGTATAACAGGGTGTGTCAAGGACTCACACAACCCTAAGTCCTCTACTTAGGGAGCAGCCCGCCACGGTTATAGCGGCTCGAGGGATTCCACAGAAGCCAGCCGCTGCAGTTGGTGTCATCTGCAGCACGGATCTGCTCTTTGACCTCAAAGTCATTATAGTGTTTGCGGGAAAATGCGTAGTCTTTGAAGTACTGCAGCCATGGGCGCAGTCGTACAGGTTCAACGGTCTGTTCCATCTTTAAGAGTGTCGCCTTGACGATACGGTACGGTTCCTGTGCCGGATCATCGATACCGAGGATGCCTCTGTTGAAACCGGAAGGGTAGAGCATCGGGGCCAGATAGTCCGCATGCTTTGCCAGCACCTCGGTACGGTGACCGATGTTGGTGTCGTTCCTGGTGTTCCAGGCGACATAGCCATAGGTATCTACCGAAAGGAACGCACCATAAGGACGCAGACGGACAGATGCTTTCTTGATGAAATGCTCGATAGCTTTCAGACGGTTCTCCTCTATATTGGCCTGAGAGAAGACCAGGTCTGACTTGGCCGGGAAACGGACATAGTCAAAGTTGATCTCGTCGAACCCCTTTTGTGCAGCATCTACGGCGATAGAGATGATGTAGTCCTGGGCCTCAGGGTTGAAAGGGTCGACCCATGCCATCTTGGCAGCGTTACGCCAGACCGTCCCGTCAGCACGTTTGACTGCACGTTCAGGGTGGTTGGTCGCACTCAGTTCATCTTTGAAACAGACGATCCGTGCGATGGTGTAGATCTTCTTCTCTTTCAAGTACTTCATATAACTGTCGATGTCTTTGATGGTACGGTTGTAGTGGGCGTCCATAGCACTTGCTGCTTTGACATCGGTCTTGTAGGACATCATCCCCTGTTCGCTCTTGACATCGATGACAAGGGCATTGGCCTCGGTCGTGTCGATCATCTTGATGGCATTCTTAAAGGTCTTGGTCTTGGGACTGGCACCCCAGAACGAGAGGTACAGACCCTTTACCTTGATAGGTTCGATCTCAAGTCGTGTCGCACTCTCGTTGACATCCCAGCTGAAAGGACGGTACCCGTAGGCTTTGACATGGACGGTCTTGGTCTTGGACGGCTCAAAGAAGAGAGAGCCGTTGACATCGCTCAGCGTCAGTTTATGGTTCTGTATGAACTGTGCGTTGGCAAGGGGCGCTTTGGTCGTCTTGTCGACCAGAGTGATCTGCTGGGCAGAGAGGAGAAGTGGTAAAAGCAGTGTTAGATAACGCATATTGTCTCGATTGTTTAAAGTAGCGCATTATAGCATCTACCTTGTTGTCTTCGTTCACAAAAGTAAACTTTTTAACACTATAAGGTCGATCCTTCGCGTATGTCCAGGAAGTGGTGCAGACTGGCACGCGAATAGTCCTGAGACTGTGCCAAAAAACTCTCTATGTCGTCAGAGACCTCTTTGAAATCAGGGTTCTCTGCACCCAGTTCATGCAACACCTCTTGAACTGCTTTTTTACCTGCCGCATTGACATCATCCGGGAAGTTGTAGATCTTGATCCCTTTCTCTTTGAGCAGGGCCAGGGTCTTGGTGTTCTCAAAATGGAACTGACTGGTCATGTTGGCGTTCATCTGCGAAGAGGCCATCTCTATGATCGCCTGATGCTCGTCACCCAGTTTATTCCAACGCTGCTGGTTAAAGGTAAGTTCTAAGATAGAACCCGGTTCATGCCAGCCTGAATAGTAGTATGGTGCCACTTTGTAAAAGCCCATCTTCATGTCCAGTGCCGGTCCGACCCACTCGGTCGCATCGATGACACCACGTTCGAGTGAGGTATAGATCTCTCCCGCAGGCAGCAAGATAGGGTTGACACCCAGCTTGGCAAAGGTCTCACCACCCAGACCCGGTATGCGCATCTTGAGGCCCTTCATGTCCTCAAGCGAGTTGATCGGTTTACGGAACCATCCGCCCATCTGTATGTTGGTGTTACCGCCGAGAAGCGGGTAGAGGTTATATTTGGCATAGAGCTTGCGCCACAACTCCATACCGTTGCCATAGAGCATCCACGAGTTGATCTCCTCTGCCGTCAATCCAAAAGGGATACCACTGAAGAGAGAGAAGGCAGAGTTCTTGCCTTTCCAGTAGTATGGTCCGGAGTGAAAGGCATCGATCTGCCCGCTGCTCGTCGCATCGAAGACGGCCAGAGCAGGGATGAGGGTGTTCTTGGCATGGACCTTGATCTCCAGAGAACCACCGCTCGCACGTTTGACGTTTTTGGCGAACGCATCTACTCCTGTTCCCATGATGGGAAAGTGTGCCGGCCATGAGGTCGCAAGGTTGATCTTTACCTTTTTGTTGTAGTTGACATTGACACCCTTGTCTGCGATGCTCTTCTTACCGGGATGCTTGGAGTAGTCTATAGCCTGACGGTCTGAGTCGTTACAGCCGCCAAGCAGTCCGACAGCTGTCGTCGCTGCTGCCGTGGTTAGAAAGTCTCTGCGTTTCATCTATAGCTCCTTATATATCAACTCTGTAATCTAGTCTGATCTCATCACCAGTCATCCCTCTAAAGCCCCAGTTACTCGCAGGGCTCTCTATGATCAGGATCTCGATATCATCTACATCCATCTCAAGTGTTTGAGAGATATTAGAGAAAAGTGTTTTGATCAGCTGTTTTTTAGTCTCGACTGTACGGCCTTCCATCATATAGATCTCGATGATCATATAAGCACTGCTCTTCTCTTCTGGAAAAAGCATCTGCTCTTTCTCAAACCCTATAAAACGGTGAAAACGTTTCTCTTGAGGAAAGGAGAGTACTTCGACGATTGTAGTATGAATGGTAGTCGAAAGAAGGTCCTGTACTTTCTGAAGATGATCTTTAAGTCCATATACTTTGACTTGAGCCATGATCGTTCCGATCACATGAAAGCGAGGACGATCGCGTAACAGGTGAAGAAGATCAGGTGAGAGGTTCCCTCAAAGTAGTTGGTCTCTCCATCGTCGGTCGTCTTCCATGCCAGGATGATCGTCAAGATCAGTGCACCGATCTGCAGGGTGTTGAAGTCCAGTGTCAGCGGATGGTCCGTCGCATAGGACATCGCCAGCAAGATAGGCACGGTCAACATGATAGAGACGGTAGAAGCGCCCATAGCGATGTTGATGACCCGCTGTATCTGGTCGTTCTTGGCCGCTTTGATCGCTGTGATGATCTCCGGAGAGACCGAGATGATCGCGATAAGAAGACCCGCAAGACCGACCGGGAAGTGGTATTCGCTCACAAGGGTCATACCCTCATTGGCGAAGATCTCTGCGATATAACCGATGACCGCGATAAGGACGAAGATAGAGATGAAGTTAAAGGTGTTGGTCATCCGTTCGAAAAGGTCCTCTTCCTCCTCCTCATGCTCATCCTCTTCTTCCTCTTTTCGCTTCTTGAACCGGAACATACGCGAGCGTGCTGTTGCTTTGAAGAAGTGGGTATGGGTCTTCGTCTGAAAGATGAAGATCGCGATATAGAAGACAAAAAGTACCGCTGCGATCAAGATACTGGCCTTGGCCAATGCGTCATTGTCGCCTATGGTGTAGTGCAGGATACTTGGTACAAGCAGCGCAGAAGAGGCCACAAGCAAGATGGTCGTGTAGGTACTCGAGGTGTCTTCGTTGTGCTCTTGTTCCTTAAAGGCAAGTCCGCCGATAAAGACGGCAAGTCCCAACAGTACGTTCATGTCGACGATGACGGCAGAGATGATACCACCCTTGACCGTCTCCATCGCATGTTCGTTGTTGCCTGCTTCGAGCAAGATCAAAAAGAGCAGGATGATCTCGACGATGACTGCCGTAAAGGTCAGTACAAAACTGCCGTAAGGCTCTTCAAGGCGCTCAGCCAGGACCTCTGCGACCTCTGAGACCGTCAGTGAGAGCAGGGCGATACTGAGTGCTGCGAACAGTGTCGCCATCGAAGGGTTATGAAAATGGTGAAAGAAGAAGGTGATGACACCTAACGCAAGACCGGCCAATGCAGTCGAGTGGTGCGCAACGATCAGAGAGAGTATGTTCCGCCTACGGGGAAGTGGTTCCAAATTAGTGTTCCTTAAAATAGTGTCAACTGTTCGTTCTGACTTGTCGTCGTATGCAGGTCAAGAAGGCTCTTGTCCTGCTCTGCGACCAAAGCAAAATGAAACGGTGTCGATTTTAGTGTGCTTATTATATCTTGCTGTGACTCATAAGTAAATATGTCCTCTATGTTTTCAAAAGGATGTGCCTTGGTCTTGGGTAAAAGGTAGATGATCCTGGCCCAGTTGGCCTGACGCTTTAAAAAAGAGATCTGCGAATGGATCAGCTCAAAGTCCGGCTCAAAGATCACGACACGGTCACTCGCACCAAACTCTTTGACACTCAGCTCTTTGTCGGTAAAGACCGCTTCAAAGTTGTCAATAGGGGTAAAGGTACGCAGACGGTAGTTGATCTCGTTCATCTTGTAGAAGTTGAGCAGACGCTCAAGATAAGAGATGAAAAAAGGTGAGAGCAGCTGTCGCTCATAGAAGATGTCGTCAAAGATGAACGAGGTCTCGAACAGTGTCTGTTCGATGATGGTTATCTCATCTTTGTAAGATGTCGGCAGCGTCTTGGCCGTGACAAAGGTGTCACGGTCGATCAGCTTGGGACAGAAGAGTATCTTCGCACCGTTGGAGACATCCCAAAGTGTCATAAAGTCATCTTTGATCGACTGACCGAGGACCAGGAAGTCACTCTCCGTCAGGATCTGTCGTGCCAGCTTGATGGTGATAAGGTCTGTCTCGTAGACATCCAGCTCTTTTTCGATGAGATGAAAGCGCAGAAGACGCATCAAGGCATCGTTGACATCATCGACCTTGATCCAGGCGATCTCACTGTCGGCGATCTGCGTCGGTCGGTCAAAGACGATGCCGTAGGCACCGTGCAAGATCGCCTCATCGATATCATCAGGAGTGAAGGCTATGAAAAGATCACCCCGTTTCACTTTCTTGGCATCAAAGCTGATACCCTCAAAACGCGAGACAAAAGGATGGTTCTGTAAGGTACCCTGTGTCAGGGCAAGAAGGTTTTCAAGACGCATCGCCAGGTCAGACCTCTAAGAAGTGAGGCTTAGCCAATCGAAGCACCCGGCTTGCGTGGTTTCTCAGGACGTACAAGACAGAGTCCGTCATCATCTTTGGCTGCCAGCAGCATACCGGCAGACAGGATACCCATCAGTTTGGCAGGCTTGAGGTTGGCAACGACACAGACCTGTGTGTTAAGAAGCTCTTCAGCCGAGTAGTAGTCTTTGATGCCCGCGACGATCTGACGCAGCTCATCTTCACCCAGGTCGACCTGAAGGCGTAGAAGTTTCTTGCTCTTAGGCACCTCTTCAGCCTCGACGACCGTACCGATCTTCAAAGTGGTGTTAAAGAACTCATCAAAGGTGATAAGACCGACACCGTCCTCCTTAGGCGCAGCAGCTTTCTTCTTATCTGCTTTCTTCTCGGCCTTTGGCTCCTCTTTGAGCATCGCTTTAGGGGCCTCTTGCATCAGAGGCTCCTCTACACGAGGGAAGAGAGGACCTGTCTTCTTGATAGTAAAGGTCTCAAGCAGCTTCTTCTCTTTCAGGAGTGCGTTATAGCGCTCTGTGTTGATCTCAAAACCGAGCGTATCAGCGATGGTCTTGGTCGTCTCAGGCATGAAGGCATGCAGCAGCAGAGAGGCTTTGGCAAGGATGTTCGCGACAAGAGCGACGGTCGCAAGTGCCTCATCTTTCTTGCCCTCTTTGACCTTCACCCATGGTGCGTGTGCTTCGATGGCCTTGTTACCGATGGTAAAGACCTTCCAGAGCTCTTCCAGGAAACGGTGTGTCTGTACTTCGTCCAAGAACTTCTCGACATTGTCCAAGATGGCGTACATCTCCTCAAGCTCTGCACTGTGATACTTCGCTACATCGACCGAGTCGATGACAGCGTCACTGTACTTGCCGCTCATACCGATGATACGGTTGAGCAGGTTACCCAGGTCGTTGGAGAGGTCTGAGTTGATACGGTCGATGAAAGCACGCTGAGAGAAGTCACCGTCCTGTCCGAACGGCACCTCACGCATCATGAAGTAGCGCAGGTTCTCGACACCATAAGCGTCTGCGACCTCTTTTGGAGAGACGACGTTGCCTTTTGACTTGCTCATCTTCTCACCGTCACGTGTCCACCAACCGTGTGCAGCGATATGCTTAGGCAACGGCAGGTCAAGGCTCATCAGGAACGCAGGCCAGTAGATGGCATGGAAACGCAAGATGTCTTTACCGACCAGGTGCATCTGTGCCGGCCAGAGGTCCATCTTGGCCTCGTCACGTCCGTAACCGAGTGCCGTGATATAGTTCAGAAGGGCATCCAGCCAGACATACATGACATGCTTGTCATCGTTAAGTGACTCGGGGAGTTTGACACCCCAAGAGAAAGAGGTACGTGTCACAGAGAGGTCATGCAGACCACCCTTGACGAAGTTGATCACCTCATTACGGCGTGACTTTGGCAGGATGAAGTCATCATGTGCCTCATAATAGTCAAGCAGCTTCTGCTCATAGTTAGAGAGTTTGAAGAAGTAGCTCTCCTCTTTGACCGTGTTGGTCGTGCGGCCACAGTCCGGACAGAACTCACCGTCGATAAGCTGAGACTCAGGAAAGAAGGTCTCACAACTGACACAGTAGTTCCCCTCATACTCTCCCTTATAGATGTCACCCTTGTCGAACATCTTCTTGAAGGCGTGTTGGACACCGACCTTGTGCTCTTCGTCCGTCGTACGGATGAACTGGTCGTAAGAGATACCAAACTCGTCCCAGAGGTCTTTGAAAGTCGCAGAGATCTCGTCAGCGAACTGCTGTGTCGGTTTACCCGCTTTGGCTGCTGACTCTTCGATCTTCTGTCCATGCTCGTCTGTACCGGTGAGAAAATAGGTCTTCTCACCTTTAAGGCGTGAGTAGCGTGCCAGCATGTCCGTGATAAAGGTCGTATAGGCATGACCGATGTGTGCTTCACCGTTGACATAGTAGATAGGGGTTGTGTAATAGTTGCTCATAGTTCTCTCTCTTAGTTTTTATAGTTTGCAAAGGTCTCGATGAGAGACCTTAGAACTCGAATCCGCCGGTCTCACCCTTGGACATCGAGTCATAGACCGCCTGGACATAGGCCCGGCGCGTCTCACAGCCGATGTAGGACTCACACTGGCTGCAGCTCTTGACGCCTTTCTCTTTTTGACACGCCTGCATCGCCGCTAAGGCCGCATCGAGTCGCTCTTCGAAGACATTAGACGCTGGCGTAGACATCTTTGACTCTCGCTATCTCATATTTGGACCCGAAGAAGCAAGGTGTCGTGTCATGGATATGGCTTGCATCCATGGTCAAAAGGTCGTTGTGACCATCGGTCTGGTCACCGCCTGCCATCGTGAAGATAAAGGCAAAAGGGAGTGCTTCGTACAACATACGCAGTTTGCCCTCAGGCTTGTCAGAAGTAGACGGATATGAGAAGAGTCCGCCCCCTTTAAGCAAGATCTGGTGCAGGTCAGGGACCATACCTCCGGAGTAACGCAGGCGGTAACCCTCCTGGAAGAGACCGTCGACCATCGCTTTGTGGTGTGGCGGCCAGTTCTGCTGTGTACCGCCCGGAGCGTTGAGCTTGCCTTTCTCGTTGAGCTTGATGTTCTTGACGAACTCGAAAGCACCGTCTTGAAGAAGATAGAACTTCACTTCGCCGTCATAAGCGAAGACCAGCTCTGTACGCGGACCGTAGACCACATAACAGGCAGCGACCAGTTTTTCGACCTTGAACGAACCGTCATAGATACCGAAGATCGAACCGACACTGAGGTTGACATCGATAAGTGATGAACCGTCCAACGGGTCAAAAGCGACGAAGTACTGCGCACTCTCGCTCATCACCACCGCGTGGTCCTGCTCTTCACTGACGATGGTGTTGACCGTCGCAGCCTTTGAGAACTCCTCTTCACAGACAAGGTCACACTTGATGTCAAGTTGAAGCTGTGTGTCGCCCGTTGCGTTTTGCTGTTGTGAATAACCGATGTCTTTGGTATCGATCTCTTGTTTGATGCGTATCGCTGAACGCTCTATTGCGCTAAATATCTCTTTCATCTACACTGCCTTTGCATTGTTTAATATCCACGTGATGACATCGTCTTCACTGTTTAGGTCTAAGACACTCACATCTTCCGGGAGTGCGTCGTAATGTTCCAGGTCAATACTCTCATCGATCGCCAGTGCGTTCATGTATGGGAAGTACTCTTCATCGATCTTGTTCCTGAAGATACTGATACGGGGAAGGGGAAGGTTCTTAAGACCCTCTACCAGGACCATGTCCACATCACCGAACATCGAGACGATCTCCTCAAAGCTCTGCTGCTTGTTAGAGAAGTAGGTCGTCTTGTTGGGAGAGGTGACGACGACTTTGGCACCCGTGTCGGAGAACTTGTAGCTGTCCTTGCCCGGGGTATCAAAGCGTGCCTTGTCCTTGGGGTCGTGTTTGATGATAGCGACCTCAAGACCATGTTCGTGGATGAGCTTTCTGGCCACTTTTAATATAAGTGTCGTCTTACCGCTGTTCGAGGGACCGGTAAAAGCGACTGCTTGACGTTTTCGCACTATGATTTCCATTTTTCAGGCAGAACGATCTGCTCTTAAATTTTAAGTGATTATAGACAAATATGAGTAAATATTGGTTGAATAGGCAAGAGTGTCGCAGTGTAGGGAGTTTCAAAGTGATTAGGTTATACTTTTACGAGCACATCATAATTTTTGGAATGACCCTTTGAAACCACAGATCATCATCTTTACGACAACACTTCTTCTCTTATCTGCCTGTAGTGACAAGCAGCCCTACCTCCCCACATCGGCTCAGGAATCTGCTAGCAGCAACTATAAGAATGTCCGTTTGCTCGATGACCAGAACCGTACAGATGTCGTCCTCTCCACGGTCTATCTTAACAAGGTCTATCCAAAGTACACTGACGGATATGCCCACTTTCTTGTCGCTTTTTACGACCCGAAGAACGAGAACAAACTCTCTTTTGACAACAACGACACAGAACAAGGGTACAGACTCTTACTTGGCACACAAGGTGCCTTGGCCTCTGAAAAGCTTGACAACGATGACCTGCTGCTTGATTTGATGCCTATCAGCAACAGTTGGAACAGTTATTACTATGTACGTTATGCAGCGCCTAGCGCGAAGCCTGTCTTGGTGCTCGAAAACGATCACACTGTGAAGGCTGTGATAACTTATTGAAGAGTTCTATGATCGAGACCTCTTCACCCAGTATCTTCTTATAGATCACATAGTTTGCCAACACCTTCTTACCATACTCACGACTCTCGGAGTTGACCATCATCTCCATGCTCATGAAAGGCTCGTACTTGGCATCAGCAAAACAGTTCTCTTTGGTAATGTAACGCTTGGTAAAACCCATACCACCGTTATAGGCGTAGGCCATCAAGACAGGGTGATAGAGGCTCTTTTGCATCCAGGCGATATGTTTCTTGGCATAAGCGATGTTCTTCTCAGGGTCGAACATCTCGGCAAACGAGTGACGCTCCTGCTTAAAGCTCTTGTCGAGCGCTTTGACCAGAAAAGGCATCATCTGCATCAGACCGAGTGCATATGAGCGAGAGAGTGCCGCCGGTATAAAACGGCTCTCTTGACGCATCAGCGCATAGTACATCGCCTTGTCATCGTTGGAGAGGTCCTTCATATACTTATCGTAAGGCATGATATAGCCCATCTTCTTGTATCCACTTGCCTTTTCGTAGATAAAAGAGTGCAGCGGCAGCATCTCTTCGTTGGCATATTTCTCTGCCAGTCTGTCCAGATCGCTTTTAGGGGTCTTTCTGATCTCTGTCAACAGGTCGTTCCAGACAAAAGGGTCGCTCAAATCGACCCTGGTCGTGTTGTTCTCACGGGTAGGGAGTGTCGTATAGAAGTTGGTCACTTCGATACCCAGCTTCTCTTTGGCATAGAGTGAGTACATGTTGATATCGACACTCTCGCCAAGCTTCTGCAAAAGCGCTTTGTCTTTGGTGATCAGGTATTGCCAAAAGGTCGCCTTGTCTTTGTGAGAGCGGTAGTAAGCCTGCTTGTAGGTCTTCTCAAGATGGGCCAGAGCCTCTTGCTCCTGCTCATGTTCAAGGGCGTTCATCGCCAGATAGAAGTGGGTCTCGGAGTTCAGCTTGGCCGAGGCGGGTACCTTAAGCAGCTCTTTTTGCAGTTGATCGTAACGGCTGTCCGTAACAACGATGACGACAAAACGTTTAAAACCCCAGTGCTTCTGCAGAGCTTCCAGATAGTTCGAGGGGAGAGGACGGTTGAGATGCTCCTGTCTGAACTGAGAACCAGCGCTCAAAAAGAGTGACATAAAGGTCTTGGGCTCATAACGGCTCAGGTCAGTCACACGCTCTGTCTGCAGCAGGTCGTCCATCATCTCCACCCAGGTAGCGGTACGGTTGTCATCGAGCAAACGGGCCAGACGGTTACGTTCGCTCTCTTTCATCTTGGAAGCTTTGTAGGGAGAGAAGGCCATCTTGACACAAGAAGCATCATTGCTCTTGACCAGCTCTTTGGTCGAAAGAGAGAGACACTCTGCCGTGTACTTCACCTCTTCACGGTCTGTCTTTTTGGCATAGGCCTTAAGAAGGCGTGTGTTGACGTCTCTGTACTGATAGAACGCGGCGTCAGCCTGAGCCGGAGTGATATCCTGATGCAGGTAGTTCCAGATCATGAAGTTCTTGGCCAGAGAACGGGGCTTTGAGTCGATCTCTTCGAGGGTCACCTCCGCATAGAGCGAGAGACTGAGCAGCAGTAGAAGAAGCGGGCGCATCAAAATGCTGTAGCGATGGCGTTAAGCAGGGTGATCAAGATGATGTCGATCACCTGTAGTCCGATGATGATGACCAGTGGTGCCAGGTCGATACCGTTGAAGGTCGTCGGCATCATACGACGCACAAAGTCATAGGCCGGCTGTGTCACACGGTAGAGAAACTGTACGATAGGGTTGTAAGGGTCAGGACGTACCCAGGTAAGCAGGGCAGCGATGATGATGACCCAGATATAGACAGATATCAGAGAGTGGAGAATACCACCTATACCGACGATGATGTTTGCTAATGGACTCATTTTACGATCTCCCCTAGAAAGTCTTTAAGATGGACATAGAGGTCGGTCACTTCAGGACCGTCCCCTCTGCCTGTGATGATGTGACGCAGCGTTTGAGAGAGCTCTTTACTCTCAAGTCCGCTCTCTTTGACAAGGTGTGCCTTGAAGGCATCGAACGTCTCAAAGTGCGGTGCTGACATGATCACCTTGCGCAGGGTCTCTGCCTGCTTGGCAAAGGCCTCCGGAGGCGTTTTTGGTGCAAAGATCGCCTCGATCTTGGGACGAAGCTCTTTGAGCGTACGCGCCTCTTCAAGGAAGACCTTCGCCAGCTTGCCGATCGCCTCGTCTGCAAAACCGACGTAACGGGAGAGCTCTTTGTCATCAAGGTCACGAAGGTGTTGTCCGTTAAGGGACTTCAATGCATCCATATCGAAATGGGCAGGGGCATCAGAGATGCTCTTCAGGTCGAACCATGCTACAGCCTCTTCGAGCGTAAAGGTCTCTTGAGGGGTCTTGTTACCTAAAGCGATCAGATAGTTGATGATCGCCGATGGCAAGAAGCCCTCTTCAAGCAGCCACTTCACGGTCAGAGCATCGTCTCCGCTGCTCATCTCTCTGCCTGCATCGTCCAAGATGGCCGGCAGGTGTGCATACGCCATCGTCTTCTCATAACCCAGAGCGTCTCGTACGGCGATCTGTCTCGGTGTCTCGTCCAGATACTTCTCGTCACGGATGACCAGAGAGACGTCACTGATCATGTCGTCGACCGCAGAGGCGAAGTTGTAGGTCGGGAACTTCTCGGCGGTCATGATGACAAAAGCATCGACCTCGTCCGGTGAGAAGCTCCTCTTGCCTTTGATCAGGTCATCGACTACGATCGCTTTTTCAGGACGGCGCAGACGGATGGTGAACGGGTTCTCGTTGTCTATGGTCTGCTCCGGCAGCAGATGGGTACAGGTGTCATCGTAATGGAAAGGCTTGCCTGCCTTTTTGGCGATCTCACGCTTGAGTGCAAGCTCGGCAGGGGTACAGAAGCAGTTAAAGGCCTTCTTGTCTCCGAGCAGCTGTATCGCCATCATGCGGTGGTAGCGCAGCTGTTCGCTCTGGTGGATGACGTTGGAGTACTCGATACCAAAGAGTCCCAGGATGTCGAGGATCTCTTTGTCCTTACCTTCGACGACATGTTCTTTGTCGGTATCTTCCATACGGACAAGAAGCTCTTCGCCGCGCTGCTTGGCGACGATGTAGTTGAAAAGGGCGACACGAAGGTCTCCGATGTGCATGTCAGCGATCGGACTTGGGGCAAAACGTAACATAGATTATCCTGTTTTATTAATAGTGTGATTTTAGCCAAATATCCTTAATACGTGGGAAATAAGGGTGTAGAAAATGGCTGTAAGCTTCATTCGATAAAATACGTCTTCTAATAAAGTTTAATAATCATCATAAAGTCAAAAGGTATAACCATAATGAGCAAGAACAGAGATTTTTTACGTGCTATCGTTGAAGAGGACTTGAAGTCGGGTAAATACGAAGAGGTCGTGACACGCTTTCCTCCCGAGCCTAACGGCTTTCCTCACATCGGACATGCTAAGTCTATTGCCATAAACTTTGGTATCGCGAAGGACTATGAGGGTCACTGTAACCTCCGGATGGAC
>Ga0256827_10000807_pt1 | contig 19699 bp, 17 predicted proteins | sample CV84metaG_FD_185977 | JGI IMG/M metagenome (GOLD analysis project Ga0256827, IMG submission 185977) | Hydrothermal vent microbial communities from East Pacific Rise, Pacific Ocean - CV84 | ecosystem: Environmental > Aquatic > Marine > Hydrothermal vents | place: Pacific Ocean: East Pacific Rise... | reverse complement strand
TTATCCTGCTTCTAACAGCCCATCGAGTTATGCCAGCGAAGTGACTCTATTAGATGAAGCAGATGGTGTAAACATGGATTACCGTATTTTTATGAATCACGTATTGGATTATAAAGGCTATCGGTTTTTTCAGTCTTCATATGATACCGATGAAAAAGGGACAGTGCTTTCGGTAAACCACGATTTTGCCGGTATGGTAGTCACTTATCTGGGTTATGCTTTCATGATATTGGGGATGTTTTTGGCTTTATTTTCCAAAAAGACTCGTTTTAGATATTTGATGAAAAAAACATCTCATACGGCTATTATTATACTTGGCTTAATTGTTTTATCACCGATGATATCTTATTCTCAAACTTCGGCATGTGTGGTGGATAAAATCCCGTCATCGCAGGTAGAGGCCCTAAGTACTTTATTAGTACAGGGGCATAGTGGTCGTTTTCAGCCGTTTAACTCCATTAGTAATCAGGTGGTGAGGAAGTTTAGCCGTAAAACATCTTATCAGGGGATGAATACCGATCGTATCCTGTTGGGGATGATGATGAACCCGGGCTATTGGACGATGCAGCCATTAATAAAGGTGAGTAACGACGATTTGAAGGATATTATTGGGAATCATCATTCAAGAGTACCGTTTTCTGATTTCTTTGAAATAACCTCTGAAGGGAACCGCTATAAGCTGGAGAAATATATCGATGCGGCCTATAGGAAGAAACCTTCGGAGCGAGGTAAATTCGAAAAGGATTTAATCACAGTCGACGAGCGGGTGAATGTGTTTTATATGGCCATGCATCAATCGTTTTTACAGATTTTCCCCGTGCCGGGAAAAGAAAATGAAAACTGGAAAACACCCGAAGGTCCTTTCGATGGTATTCATGGTAAGGACTCGGCCTTTGTAGTATCTATCTTCGATTATTATTTGCAGTCTTTAATCTTGGGGCAAAAAACAAATGATTATACCGATGCCAATATGGCTTTAGAAGGAATAGAGCAGTATCAAAAGAATTATGCATCGAATTACAACAGCTTTGTGGCTAAAAGAGATCAAGAGATTTTATATAATAAGATAGGTGTTTTTGATCTATTGTTGGCGCCCTATGGTATTTTTGGTTTTATTATGCTGATCATTCTTTTTATAAGGGTGTTGCAGCCTAAATTCCAAATGAAATGGCCGGTGCATATTTTAGCGATAATGGTGTTGCTCACCTTTGTAGCACATACCTTTGGTTTGGCGGCTCGTTGGTATATTGCAGAACATGCGCCCTGGAGCGATGGTTACGAATCGATGATATTTATAGGTTGGGCTACCATCCTGGCAGGTTTGGTATTTTATAAAAACAGTCCTATCTCCTTGGCAGCCACTTCGGTATTAACGTTTTTAATTCTTTTTGTGGCTCATCTGAGCTGGATGAATCCTGAGATTACCAACTTGGTTCCCGTGCTTAAATCGTATTGGCTCACCATACATGTGGCCATTATCACCGGTAGTTATGGTTTTCTTTTCCTTGGGGCTTTTATGGGTTTTTTAAATCTCATCTTTCTTATTTTTCAGAATGATGCCAATAGCTCCAGGATTACAGAAAAAGTGAAAGAGATTTCAAGAATAAATGAGATGACCCTTATTGTGGGCCTTTATCTCTTAACCATAGGTACATTCTTAGGGGCTATATGGGGCAACGAAAGCTGGGGACGATATTGGGGATGGGACCCTAAAGAAACCTGGGCTTTAATCACCATATTGCTTTATGCTTTTATCACACATATGAGATTTGTACCGGGACTCAAAGGGCTGTTTGCCTTTAATTTCATGTCTTTGATAGCTTACTTTAGTGTGTTGATGACTTATTTTGGTGTGAATTATTACCTTTCGGGTTTGCATAGCTATGCCAGTGGCGATCCTATGCCTATTCCTGATTTTGTATATTATGTGATAGCGGTAATCATTATGGTGACCGCAGTAGCGAATTATAAATTCCGAAAGTATTGGGGAAAGGAATAGAAGAGCTTAGTCTTCTTCTTCAACTTTTTTGTCTTTATTTATCAAATGGTGCACATATTTTTGTGCATTCACCAGTCGGTCGCCCCAATGTGTTTCGTAAAACACTTTACAATCGTTAACGGCATTCTCCTGTGCTGCCTGAGTCCCTTTGGCATAGAGTAAAATAAAGTCTTTTAAATCCTGATAGATATCTGTCAGATGCTCCGAAAGGCTGGCTTTCTCAGGGTTGATATCTTGTTTCTGCAGGTGATCTATCATCCAGAATTCATCCTGAGGCTTAAATTTATTTCTCAGCTCATTAAATAGGATCTCGTAGTTCTCGGCCGTCACAAAACGTTCGTTGGCTTCGGGCATTTGTACATTTACAGTGGGCAATAAGGAGCCTTTTAAATAGAGTAAAGGAAATATCTTTTGTAAATAACTCAACACTTCTTTGGTGTCGTATTTATGAGCTTTCTCCAGAAAATGACAATATTCATTAGCCACTGTTAGCATTTCTGTGACATTCTTTGATGTTATGGCATTTGTTTCCATGATAAATGTTTTAATTTTTTAAAAATAACAGGCTTCGCCGGAAGATGGTGTTGCCGATACGAGCCCGGGTCATTATAAAAATCAACTAAGCAGATCAACCACTTTATTGGGCAAGAATCCTCCTTTTACTATAAGAACCGATGCTTGCAAAGATTGTGATAAAGGTATAAAAAAAGCCCGATAAACGGGCTTTATGTCTTAGGTTAAAAGGAAGATTAACTTCTCTTTTCCTGAATTCTGGCTTTCTTACCCTTAAGACCTCTAAGATAGAAAATACGAGCTCTACGTACTTTACCTCTTCTTAATAGCTTAATCTCATCAATATGAGGTGAAGCGATAGGGAATATTCTTTCTACTCCTACGCCACCAGAGATTTTTCTAACAGTAAATGTCTCTGTTGGGCCACTGCCTTTTCTTTGGATTACGATGCCTTGAAAGCTCTGTAATCTCTCTTTATTACCTTCTTTAATCTTATAGCTTACAACGATTGTATCTCCAGCTCCAAACTTCGGATAATCTTTTAGTTCTATAGAATTTTCTACTACTGATATAAGTTCTGACTTACCCATGATATGTCTTGTTTTGTCGTGTTCTAAAAATGAGTGCAAATATACACTTATTAATTTGATTTTTGCAAGATTATAAAAATATTTTTTCTTACTCGTAACGTAGTGATTCTATAGGGTCTAATTTTGCTGCTTTATTGGCGGGGATAATGCCTGATAATATGGCCACAAAAAAGCATAAGACCACCCCTAAAATCATCCAATCCCAGGGAACGATAAAGGTGCTGCCAATCTGATAGCTCACCGCATTGCCAATTAATATGCCTAAAATAATACCTACCACACCGCCAATCTGAGAAATCACAACCGATTCAATCAGAAATTGGGTTTTTATCATCTTACTGGTGGCTCCTAAGGCTTTCCGGATACCAATTTCTTTGGTTCTTTCGGTTACGGAAACCAGCATGATATTCATTAAACCTATGGCAGCCCCCGCCAATGTTATCAATCCGATGAAAGTAGCAGCAAAGCTGATGAGCTTCAGGTTCTCTATAAGCATATTGGCCAGGTTGTCACTTTTAATAACGGAGAAGCTGTTTTCGTCGCCCAGTTTATCTTTTCTAATAATCCTGAACACGCCAATAGCTTCGCCAATGGCAGCTTCCAGATCCAGGTTTTCTCTGGGTTGAACGCTAAGCCGGTAATTCATATTGGGCCGCGAAAAAAATTGTCGGACATTATTAATAGGCAGCCACACGCTGCGGTCGCCCGAGAATCCCATGCTGCTGCCTTTTTCTTTGATAATGCCAATCACTTTATATTTGCCCGAGCCAATGGTGATGATTTTGTCAATGGGGTTTTCGTTATTCTTAAAAAGTGTATTAACAATTTCCTGGCCAATGATGGCGACATGTTGTCCGTATTGTATATCGTGATCGGTAAAATTACGACCGGCACTTAGGGTTTCTCCCGAAGTAAATAAGTAGCTTTTATCAACGCCTTTAACGTTGATATTGGGGTGCGATTTCTCGGATTTATATTTTGCTGTTGCCGACCAGCTACCATCTACGTAGGCCGAAACCCAGGCGTTTAGCTCATAACGTTCTTTAAAAAGCTTGGTATCCTCCCAGCTGATGATACGGTTGTTTTTAGCTTTATTACTTCTGCCACCTACCATCACCCTAAGTCCTCGGTTGTTGATAGAGAAGGTGTTGGCCCCCATCATGGAGAGTTCTTTGGTAAAAAAGAATTTGATGGCATCGATAGAGGTTAATATGCCAACCAAGGCGGTGATGCCAAAGCCAATGATAAGAACTGTAAGTGTGGTTCTTAATAAGTGAGACCTAATAGACTCTAAAGAAATCTTAATGTTTTCTTTATAATTTATTTTCATCCTTTTAAAGTTTTTTCCCGTATGCTAAATCACCGGCGTCACCAAGCCCGGGGACGATATATGACTGAACGGTGAGCTCATCATCAATGGCGGCACACCAAAGGGTGATGTCTTTGCCTGAGAACATCCGGCTCATATGTGCCACGCCTTCGCTACTGGCAATGGCGGCAGCTATATGGGTGTGTTTGGGTTTGTTATTCTCGATAAGTGCTTTATATGTTAAACCCATAGAAGCTCCTGTGGCCAACATGGGATCGCAAAGAATCAGGATTTTATCAGTCAAGTCGGGTTTAGCCACATATTCAAGCTTGATCTCAAAACCTCCGCGTTTGTCGGGCTTGCGATAGGCCGAGATAAAAGCATTCTCTGCGTGGTCGAAAACCTGAAGCAATCCTTGGTGCATGGGAATACCGGCGCGCATGATAGAGGCCAGGACAACCGGAGAACCTAAGGTATTACAGTGTGCAATCCCAAGAGGTGTTTCAATCTCAGATTTCTGGTACTCCAGATGCTTGCTGATTTCATAAGCCATAACAGCGCCTATTCTTTCTAAGTTGGTACGGAACCGCAACCGATCGTTCTGAACGTTAATATCTCGTATTTCGGCAACGTATTGGTTGATGATTGATGTTTCTTGACTTAAATTATGCACCATGATATCGTTTTTTATAAAAAACAACAGACAGGAATTGCAGTAAAATAACGCCTGTTTGCTATTTTTAGATGAATATATTATTGCTAAGTTACAACTTATGCTAATATTCTTTTAATTTTCCAGAGAATATTAATTGGAAATTTCAGATTATTATAAAAAACATGAGGGTAAGGGATCACGGTAGAGCCAAAACTCCTATAAAACCGGGCCAGGTTTTTATCGTTAGATCCTTCAAAATCGAATATCATTTTTGTTCCGGCATTTTCTTTGATAAAAGCATCGATTAAAAAAGGCATGGCGGCATTTTTCCTGGCCTCTTCATTGGTAGCCGAAAATAAAAAAGTATATCGTCGTGCATCGTTAACAAAGATAGCGGCAGCACAAAGGCTGTTATCGGAGGTGTAAACGCCCCAGATTTGTGAAGCCTGTATTTTTAAGGCTTTATAAGCCAGCCGTTTCAGTTTTAGGTAGTCGCCATCTTTGAGGTTGCGAATTTCCTTTCCTTTATTATCGCGAAAAAGATCGATAACCGCTTCGGGTTTTACGTTTTTAAAAATACTTAAATCTGCTTTTTCTGCTTTCTTGATATTACGCTTCAGGTTCTTGGAATAGGATTGCTTGAGTACTTCATAAGGGCTTATCAGGTCTAATTCGTGATTGATTTTTTTGTCATTTCTGATATAGTTACCGATGATTTTATTATGGCTGTTTAAGTTTATCTGTATTAAAGGAGAAATCTTGATAAGTTCTTTAATAAAATCTTCAACAAGTTGTGGCGTGAGTAATAAAGGCGTGAATATGCCTAATTGCTGTGTGAAAACAGGTTGATACGTATAGCTAATGCCCATTTTTTGTCCTAATGCCAAAGGGAAAACAGCTTGATAATCATTTAGTATTAAAGCTGCCCAATTGGTATCCACGGTATTTAAATACCATGAAAAAGCATAGATACGGGAATTAACAGCCTCTCTGATACACCGATCCCATTTAGGGATGTCTATTTCTTCGTTCTTTACAAACCTAATCACTTATTTGAGCCTCCTCTAATAAATGAGTATATACATCTACCCAACCTTCCCATTTCCTTACATTACTTAAAGATTCGTTATGCCAAAGGCTGATCATATGCCCGTCAACGTCTTTAACTTGTTTAATGATTTCGCTAATAATTTGTTTGGCTGTGGTGGTGTCCACATTAAGATAATCTCTTAAAGTGCCATCCATAATAGCAAAAGGATGAACCCGTAGTTTTGTCTCTGTTTCCAGATCCAAATCGTAAAAATAAAACGAAGAGGCCATGCCTGCTCTAAAGCCTACCTGACCGGCATAACCCATGGTGTAATCGTGTTTGATGCCTAAGTTAAGCAAGTTACGATAGGTTTGAGGAAGCGAAAGCTTTAAATAGTGTTGCCGGCTGCGTGTGATATCTACATGGATGGTTTCGGATAAATCTTTGATTTCTTTTTTAAGAGTTTTGGTGTTATTATTGGATTCGTACGACGGATGAATCCCCACCAAAGCATGATCCCTGATATCCTTGATAAAGTCCTGAAACTTTAAATTCAGCGGTGAGATATTCTTATCAAAAGGGCCCAAGCCTCCAAATAATATGAAGTAAAGAGGTTTTAACTGGTATTTGTTTCTATATTTCCGCTGTAGATGATAGGTGTCGTAAGGATCGCGTTTATGGCGGAACAAAACCAGATACCGCTCTTTTATTTCTTTGAAATCGAATCGGAGAAGAGCACGTAGGGCTCCTCCAATATTTCGGGTAATTCCTTTATTCTTATAAGCCCAGGCAATGTCAATATCATAAGAAGGGGTGAATTTGTATTTCTTTGCTTTGGTCTTAAAATCGGGATATGCTTCTTTGATAAGGTGCAAAAATTCCTTTGCCCATATATTAATGACCGGCAGATGTAAGAATTTCTCCTGATGCGAAACGCTCTCTTCGGCCCGAAACCTATTGTGTTGATCTCTCTTTTGTGGCAGGTATTCTTCGTAACGGCTGACCAAATAAAAGGCTGCAGAGAAGATGTCGAAAGGGAGCATGCTTTCTTCTACATAGGTAGGGAAGATGCATGGGGTATTATTATACTGTATGGTTTTTATTTCCTGATGTTGTATATGAGTCTCAAAAAGTAATTTATCGGCATATAAGAAAAGATGATCATCAATAGGATTGTAGGTGTATTGAAGCTTTGCACCTATGGCCTTTAAATAGTCTTCTTTATTGGTGGTTAGGACGAAATCCGTTCCAATAAGGTCGGTAAAAATAAGTTTAAGTACATACTGTAGTCGTTTACTTTGCTTATGTGAGTATATGGTGATCATTAATTGCCTATCCTGTTACAATGATTAATAGGATAACAAAAATACACTATTTTTATTATCTATCTTTCAATCTTAAACAAGGGCTTTATTTATCATCGAAATCAGGCTTTTAATAAAATAATGATGAATGCTTTATGTTTTCTCTTTTATTAAATCTATTTTTGTGCTTTATATTAAAAGAGTGGACTAATTAAGGGGCTTTTTAGGCTGTGGTTCGCTCACAAACAAACAGTAGGAAAAATTAAAAGAATGAAAATATTAGTAACAGGAGGGACCGGATATATAGGCTCACATACAGTGGTGGAATTACAGGCTAAGGGATATGATGTGGTAGTGGTTGATAACCTCTCGAATTCGCATATCAGTGTGTTAGATCGTATTGAAGAAATATCGGGTGTTAGACCTGCTTTTGAGCAGTTCGATTTATCTGATGCTCAAAAGACAAAAGCTTTTTTTAAGCAGCATACCGATATCAAGGGAATCATCCATTTTGCGGCCTATAAAGCCGTTGGTGAATCGGTTGATAAACCTTTAATGTATTATCAAAACAATATTATTTCTTTGATGAATATTTTAGAGAATATGAAAGAATATGGTATCGATAATCTGGTATTCTCTTCTTCGTGTACTGTTTATGGGCAGCCCGAAAAGCTTCCTGTGGCCGAAGATGCGCCACTTCAGAAAGCCTTATCGCCTTATGGAAACACCAAACAAATAGCCGAAGATATCATTAGAGATACCTCTGCTGCCACCAATGTAAATGCCGTGATGCTCAGGTATTTTAATCCTATTGGTGCACACGAAACGGCTTTGATAGGGGAGTTGCCTTTGGGAATTCCCAATAATCTGGTGCCTTTTATCACACAAACAGCCATAGGAATCAGAGAAGAATTATCGGTATTTGGTTCCGATTATAATACCCCTGACGGGACTGCTATCCGCGATTATATTCATGTGGTCGACCTGGCACAGGCTCATGTGGTAGCTGTGGACAGAATGGTACAAAACAAACAAAAGAAGAAGGTAGAGATTTTTAATCTGGGTACAGGGAATGGTTTCTCGGTATTAGAGGTGATTCATTCTTTTGAGAGAGTTTCGGGCGAGAAGCTCAACTATAAGATAGTAGATCGCCGCCCGGGTGATATAGAACAGGTGTTTGCTGATAATAAATTTGCCATGAGTGAGTTAGGCTGGAAAGCTCAAAAATCATTAGATGAGATGATGGGCTCTGCCTGGAAATGGGAACTGGCTTTACAAGATAAAAAATAATATTTATGACTTATAAGAAGAAGATATTAGTAACAGGAGGTGCCGGTTTTATTGGCTCTCACCTGGTTAGGTTATTTGTGAATAAATATCCCGATTATCAGATTGTGAACCTGGATGTGTTGACTTATGCCGGAAATTTAGCCAATTTAAAAGATATTGAAGATAAGCCCAATTATTCTTTTATCAAGATGGATATTGTAGATGGGCAGGCTATCTCCGATCTCTTTGTTAAAGAGCAGTTTACCGATGTGATTCATCTGGCGGCTGAATCGCATGTGGATAGATCTATCAGTAATCCTACAGAATTTGTGATGACTAATGTGATAGGAACGGTTAACCTTTTAAATGCGGCCAAATATATCTGGAAAGATAATTTTGAGGGCAAGCGTTTTTATCATGTCTCTACCGACGAAGTGTACGGTTCTTTGGGCGATACCGGAATGTTTGAAGAAACAACAGCCTACGATCCTCATAGCCCATACTCTGCTTCAAAAGCCAGCTCCGATCATTTTGTAAGGGCGTATCTGGATACTTTTGGGTTGCCTACGGTAATCTCCAATTGTTCGAATAACTATGGCAGCTATCAGTTCCCCGAAAAACTATTGCCTCTTTTTATCAATAATATTCAGAATGAAAAGGCACTGCCTGTATATGGCAAGGGCGAGAATGTCAGGGATTGGTTGTGGGTGGAAGACCATGCCAGAGCAATTGATTTGATTTTCCATAAAGCACAAACCGGAACGACTTATAATATTGGAGGTCATAACGAATGGACCAATATAGATTTGATTAAGCTTTTGTGTAAAATAATGGATAAGAAATTAGGGAGAGCAGAAGGCGAAAGCGAAAAGCTGATTACCTATGTGAAAGACCGGGCCGGGCACGACTTACGATATGCTATTGACAGCTCAAAACTGCAAGAAGACCTGGGTTGGACCCCAAGTCTGCAATTCGAAGAAGGTTTAGAAAAGACTGTAGACTGGTATCTGAATAATACCGATTGGCTCGAAAATATTACTTCGGGCGATTATCAGACATATTATACCGAGCAATACGAAAAACGATAGATTTTATATGGAAACCCAGCTCGCCTGAGCTTTCATGCTTTTTGTGATAGTTTTTGAGCCAAATTCTACAATTATAAAATAGTTGGATTTTAGATTAATATGCACTTTATCAATAATGCTCTCGCTGGGAGTGATATGTATTTCGCCCTCTTTTATTATTGCAGAACAATTATAAGTGATGAGTTTCCCATCTGCTTGTTCAGCAACATAAGCTTTGTGTAAAGCCACTTCTTCGAGGCATTTAAAATGCTCGTGAACATCGTTGTCGTTAGCGTTGGCAAAAAACCAATCGCTTACCATATTTACATATTGTTCGCCCATGATATATTGGTCGTTTGGGTATTTTTTGGCATGGTAATGCACGCCGGGATAGTTCAATGGTGTGGCACCCTCGATATTGTTTTTTATTTGAGTAATCTTTAAGTAAGGATTTACAGCAAAAGCCCATCTGAGCTTTCCTTCTTGTAAATCAATCATTTGCATGGCAGCGTTTAGTCCGTTAAAAGTCCTGACCAGGTATTTTGTATCACTCGTTAACAGATAAGCATAATAATTGGCATAGGTCGACCAGGAGGACCATCCGTGAGGCGAGTTGAAGAAATTATTGTCCATCATGACATCATATTGTGCTTCCCAGAATCTGAGCGATGCCGATCGCATCCTGGCATCGGGAATCATTAATTGTTCTAAGCATTGGTGTTGGGTAAGAAAGTTGAGAGAGGCTTTTGTATATTTTTCTTTTGCCTCTGTATCCTTTTGCAATAATGCAAATTGTCCTAATTGTAAGGCAGAGCACGATATCATGCCGTCTTCAAATGTGAGTTCTCCTTCCGTTTGGATGTTCGTTCCACTTCGTACCAGTTCATCCATAGCCGATTCTACAGAAGCATATATTTTTCGGTATTCTTTATCGTATTTTTTGTCTTCCCTCAATGGCTCCAGTGCTTCCAGAAGTTCCATCAAGCTTTTAGCAATATATATCACGCTGGTATAGTGGGTTTTCCCGGCTCTATAGGCGCCATCCCGACTTTGTGATTTTAAGATTAAAGGCGAAAGAGCCAATGCTTTGTCCAGATCGCTTAGCTCATTAAAGAGCTGATAACGATCCACTAAAATCCCAATCATGGTACTGATATTCTGGATTCTATGTTTATGTGTAAAAGGCTTATACTTAACGGTATCAAACAGCAGAGGGAAGATCTTCTGAAACTGATTGTCGGCCTGGCTAATAGTTTTGTCATGAGGGAAATGCTTGCCACCGGAATAAATAGTATAAAAACCATACCAGGATTCGTTATGCGAGGTTGATGCTTTTTGCGGGTAATCCAATACAGCCTGCATGGCTTTCTTCATATACCAGGAATAAGGTTTACGGATATAAAAACTGGCTTCGGATTGTTTGCCATTCTCCGAAAGGGCCTTAATGTAATAAAGTCCTTCAGCCGCTGTTTTGTCAAAGATATAAGCATTCTTATTGTTGTTTTTTGCTACCGAACTAAGGGTGGATGTGCTTCCGTCCGGGGAATAAACCACAACTTTTGCTTCTTTATCGCTTAATACCGAAAAGTGAACGGCCTCGCCCTTTTCATTAGCTGTTGAGGTGATATCGATAAAAGGGGCATTTGTGATATCTGCTATCGTTTTATCAATATCATTTAGATAGCCTACTTCTTCGAGGTATATTCTAAAGGTTTTGGTGTCGCCCGGCATGATTTGATACAAATCCTGAGGATGTCTTTTGGGGAGTGGTAAGGCGTTGATAAGATCCAGGTTCACAGAAGTGATTCGGTGTCCATTAAATCTATAGGGAGGAATCCCCCAGCTTCTGGAATATTGATGGCTCCACGATGCTATGGGGTCGGGGCTGGCAACTGCCAGAATTCTGCCGGTTGTCCCCATAAAATAGCCCCAAAAATGAGTGGCTTCGCAGCGCATTAGCGTGGGAAAGAGTTTGTTTTCCCAATCGGGGTAAGTGTCCATATAAGTATTAAGTCCGAGGCGGATTCCTAATTTGTTGGGTTGAAAAGGCAGATGTTGGTTGTTTTTAATACTTGCCAGAATTAATAATTTCCCATGATCATCTTTATACTCTATGGATAGCTCTATGCCTTGGTAATTGGCTAAATATTTGTTTGCAGACAGTATTTTACTTTTGGGCTCATATACAGTATCAGCTATTTCCAGATACCAGGAAGGTCCTCTAAACTCACCATCAAAGAAATTGATGAGCTTGTTCGATGGTTTAAACAGTAAAGAGGCTATACTTCCATCATTATTAAGTGATAAGGCCCATTTATCGTTTTCTAAAGTGGATTCTTGTGCTATACTTGTTTGTGCCGATAGTATAAAAAGTGTTAGTATTATTAGTAGGATATGTATCTTTTTCATAGATTTTATTTTTACGAGATCTTGTATAGACTAAGGTTTAATAGTCTCATTTTTAAGCCGCGCAAAGATAATCATTCTGCTTTAAAGAATGAGATTAAAGATATATCCCGAGATAATAATACACAGGGTAACCACCCCAAAGAAGATTCCTATTAGTTTGGTGCTCATCACTTTTTTTAGAAGCATGGCTTCGGGTAAGGACAAGCCCACCACAGCCATCATAAATGCTATGGCAGTTCCCAAAGGGATGCCTTTAGATACCAATACTTGTACTACGGGTAAAATGCCGGAAGCATTAGAGTACATAGGCACTGCCAGGATGGTAGAAAGGGGGACTGCCAATAAGTTGTCTTTGTGCATATATTGTTCAAAAAAACCTTCGGGGACGTATCCGTGCATCAGCCCTCCAATAGCAATTCCTATCACTACATAAGGCAGCACGCCTTTAAGTATTTTCAGGACTTCGTTCCAGATGATAGGCAGACGTTGAGAAAAAGATTGTTTTTCGGCCACAAACTTCTCTTGTTCCTTTTCGGCATTTTCCAGGATCTCTTTTACCCAGGGTGTCAAGTGGCGTTCCAGCTTTAGTTTTTGTAAGATAAGTCCTGAGATAACACCCAGAATAATGCCGCTCACCACATAAATAAAGGTGGTTTTAAAACCAAATAAACCCAGGAATAAACCGATGGCTACCTCGTTCACCAATGGCGATGTTACCAAAAAACTAAAGGTAACGCCTAAGGGAATACCACCTTTTACAAAGCCTATAAATAAAGGAATAGATGAACAGGAACAAAAGGGCGTTACCACCCCAAAAAGACTTGCCATCAGATATTCGAAACCATAGAGTTTATTTCGTGAAAGGTAGTTCCGTACTTTTTCAACCGGGAAATAACTGTTAATGATACCCATGAGGAAAATGATGAAAAAGAGTAAGAGGAATATTTTTACGGTATCGAAAATGAAGAAATCTAAAGCCTCTGCCAAATGACTCCCTTCCTTCATCCCCAGTGTATGATAAACAATGTGATTTGCAATATCTTGAATCCAATCAAACATCTTTATTTGGTAATTTGAAGATTACTTAATCCAAACCTGTGTGAAGCTTTAGGCCAAATTCAGTTGATAGAAAGCAAAGAAATCTCTTAAAATCTCATCACGAATTTTTCGGAATTCGGTTAAAATTTCCTCTTCGGTTCCGGTGGCATCGGCAGGATCTTCGAATCCAATATGAAGCCTGTTCTTCACTTTGCCCGAGAATGTGGGGCAAGTTTCTTTGGCATCACCACAAACCGTAATCACATAATCAAATTCATGCTTTAGGTATTCATCAACCGATGTTGGATAACTCCCACTCAAATCAATCCCCATTTCTTTCATTACCTCAATGGCTTTTGGGTGAACCTGTGAGCTGGGCTGGGTTCCTGCCGAAAAAACCTGCATGCTACTATCAAAGGCTTTTAAAAAACCTTCTGCCATCTGACTCCTACAGGAGTTGCCCGTACATAATATTAATATCTTCATAAAAAATAATTTTCGTTATAACAGGATGTCCATTAACTCTGCCTTTAAAGGAACACGCCCCTTAATAACCACCTCATCATCGATAACTACCGCTGGTGTCGACATGATATTATATTTCATAATCTCCATAATATCTTCTACTTTAACGATTGTTGCATCAATATTGTTATCCCTTACCACATCCTGAACAATAGCTGTAGTTTTCTGGCAATTTGGACAGCCTGTACCTAATATCTTTATTTCCATCACGATTATTTTAATTGTTAGTAGTTCGCAAAAATACGAACAAAAGCCTAATAAAAAAACTATATCTGTAAAAAATCTTTAAAAAGTTTTTGGGCTAACTTCCAATTCTCCTGGCTGAGACAATACTTTATTTTTGGTTGTTCAATTTCGCCCTGTATCAAACCGGCTTTCTTCAGCTCTTTCAGATGCTGCGAAAGGGTAGACTTTGCTATGGGCAGGACTTCGGACAGGTCGCCACTGTAACAACAGGCCTGTTCCGAGAGCAACTCCAGGATATACAACCTAATAGGATGTCCCATGGCTTTGGCAAAACGTGCCGTTAGCTTTTGGTCTTCGGTAAAGGTATCGATGTCTTTTTTCATTTTGTATTATTTACTTGTTCGCAAAATTACGAATTATTTATCATGTTATTGATTATTCCTAAGGTCTGTGCTTTTCAGTGTTCAAACCTAAACCTCATTAATCGTTCCTTTATGTTTATCGAAATACTTACCCATAAATATGCCGATAAGAATAAATATCGGTATCGATAACACTAATCTGAGTAGCGAAAATTTCAATCCAAGAAAACCTATTTCAAAAGTTAGCATCGGCACTTTGGCCATGGTGTATGAACTTAAATAAATAAAAATATTGACCGATGAAGTGCCTTTCTTTTTTAAAATATAGGCCACAGGAAAAGCGGCATATAAGGGTCCGGCTTGCACAAAAGCCAAAAGCATCACTAATAAAACCCCTTTGGTGCCCGATGAATCGCCTATGTGTTTTTGTACTCTTTCTTTAGATATCCATACATCGAAAAGCCCGATTAGAATGAACATCACCGGCAAAGCTATCAGCATTTCTTTAAGGAAAGTCCAAAAGTTCTTTTCAAATATTTCGATTCCGGGATTAAAATGAAAGAATAAGGAATAGGTTACAAAAACACTAAAGACCATAATCACCGAAAAATCGAAGGGGTGTTTTTTCAAATATTTCATCATTACAAATAATTTAAGATGAGTGCCATCATAATTCCCACTATCAACGCGCCTACAAAACTCAAGGCGTTTCGCATCAATGTTACTTTCAATCCAAAGTATCTCTTCTCGATAGGGATAGTTAAAATTCCCACCATTTTTAGTGTGCTGATAAAAACGGCAATCACCGATAAGCTCACGCCAGATTTAACGAGTATTCCTGCCAAAGGATAAGCGATAAAACCAGGAAGTATAGCCACGGCACCAATCATGCCTGCCGAGAAATAAGCACCAATACCTGCATCAGTACCCAAATATTTCATTAACACATCGTCCGAAACAAAATATAAAACAATACTAATGAGGATAATAACCGATAAAAGCGTAGGCAGGATATTGATAAACTGCTTAGCTCCTTTTTTTATTCCTTTCCATGTTTTCTTTTTATCGAAAGCTAATGAAATCAGGGTTAATATCACGGTGAGGACTATTATGTAGGTCATTTGAAAGTCGTTTAATTAATCAATTCTTTATTGTCGTCCACCGAAAACTCCGGTTGTAAAGTTACATGGTGGATCCCATATTTTGAATGCAAATACTCTTTAACCGATTGCAATACCCTTTCAAACGCTGAAATACTAATATCTTTTTCTACATCGATATGTGCCTCGAACATAATATCGTGTTCATTGATTTGCCAAATATGTATATGATGAATGTTTTTCACGTTTTGTATTTGAGAAATAGAGGTGTTAATCTCGTTTATGTCGATGTTTTCCGGTGTGAACTGCATCATAATTTTTAATGATGACTTAAAGATATGCCAACTTAGGTAAAGCAGATAGAGAGCGATGAAGATAGAAAAAACAGGGTCGATCCAAAAGATTTGAAAGTATTTCATCAGAATCCCACCAATAAGAACCGCAATAGAAGTCATCATGTCGCCTAAAAGATGGAGGTAGGCCGATTTCATATTCATATTTCCTTCAGCATCTTTTTTAATGAAAAGCACACTAAGCCCGTTAACTATAATACTACCCAAGGCAAGCCAAATAACTAAATCACTGGATACTTCTGTGGGACTGATAAAGCGTTCGATAGCCTGGTAAAGGATAAAGAAAGCCAATACTATTAAGGTGGAGGAATTTAAGAAGGCTGCAATAATTTCACTTCTTTTATAGCCATAGGTTTGTTTATCTGTGGCATCTCGTTTTGATATTTTATGGGCTACATACGAAATAATTAACGAAAGCACATCGGAGAAATTATGAATAGCATCCGAGATTAAAGAGATACTTCCCGAAATGATTCCGCCAATCAGCTCTGCTAAACTGATACCTGCATTGAGCAATATGGTAAAAAACAGATTCTTTCCTTCTACTTTGTGATGATGATGTTCGTGTCCCATTTTAATGTTTCAAGTATTATAAAATCAAAATTTGGAGGATTTATTTTCCGTAATTATGTCAGGCTTTTTTCATTTATGTATGATACTTGTTCGCAAAACTACGAATTATTTATGATGCTGCCGTATTCTTTACACTTATTCAAAATATCCTGTTGCCAAACCCATACAAAATACCTATTTTTACGACTCAAAAAAACGGAGGAATTTTGTCGAAGAAAGTGAGCGAAACACCATTGATGAAGCAGTATTATAGCATTAAGGCCAAGTATCCTAAGGCTTTATTATTGTTTCGGGTGGGCGATTTTTATGAAACATTTAGCGATGATGCTGTAAAAACAGCTAAAATCTTAGGGATTGTCCTCACCAAAAGAGCCAATGGTAAGGCTTCTTATGTGGAGCTGGCCGGCTTTCCTCATCACTCTTTGGATACCTATCTGCCTAAGCTGGTCCGAGCCGGCGAAAGAGTGGCTATCTGCGATCAGCTGGAAGATCCAAAAAAGACCAAAACCATTGTAAAACGCGGTGTTACGGAGTTGGTAACGCCCGGTGTGTCCTATAACGATCAGGTGCTGGAGAATAAGAAGAACAACTTTTTGGCCAGCATCGATTTACAGAAAAAACATACAGGCATTTCTTTTTTGGATGTGAGTACAGGTGAGTTTTTTGTGGCACAAGGCGATAATGACTATATCGATAAGCTACTGCAGGGTTTTCAGCCTACCGAAGTGATTGTACAGAAAAATAAATTAGCCGATTTTGAGACCTTATTTGGTAATAAATTCTACGCTACTACTTTTGATGATTGGGTGTTCACGGTCGATTTTGCGCATGATTTGCTTCTTAAACATTTTAAGATCACTTCTTTTAAAGGCTTTGGAATACAGAATATGAAGCAGGCCATCATTGCCGCAGGGGCCGCTATGCATTACCTCTTTGAGACCCATCATAAGCAGGTGGATCATATCAATAAAATTACCAGAATAGAAGAAGATCATTATGTGTGGCTCGACAGGTTTACCATTCGTAATTTAGAGTTGATACACTCGCCTCACGAAAATGCCAAAACGCTTTTAGATGTGATAGATCACACGGCATCGCCCATGGGCTCCCGAATGTTAAAGCGTTGGCTGGTGTTGCCTTTAAAGAATGAACAACCTATAAAAGAACGACACGATATTGTGGATTTCTTTTATCATAATAATCAGTTACGACAAGAATTATATAGCGAGATAGCTCAGTTAGGCGATTTAGAACGATTGGTGGGGAAAGCTGCTACGGGAAAGATAAATCCCCGCGAGGTGAACCAGATAAAGACGGATTTGTATATTATTGAGCGGATTAAAAAACTACTCGAAGCACAATCGATTCCTGCCCTCGATAAAACACAGGAACAGCTGAACTTCTGCCAAAGTATCAGAGATAAGATTGAAAAAGAAATAAAGGCAGAACCCTCGGTGCTTATTGTAAAAGGCGATGTGATAGCCGATGGGGTGTCTGCGGAATTAGATGAATACCGCCAGCTCACCCGGAACAGCAGAGATGTTTTAAAAGAGATTCAAAAGCGGGAGAGCGAAAAAACAGGGATTCCTTCTTTAAAGATTAGTTTTAATAATGTGTTTGGCTATTATCTGGAGGTCACCAATACGCATAAAGATAAAGTGCCGGAAGACTGGCATCGTAAGCAAACTCTCACAAACTCCGAAAGGTATATCACTCAGGAGTTAAAGGATTTAGAAGTGAAGATACTGTCTGCCGAGGAAAAGATGCTCTCTTTGGAGCAGACTTTATACCGGAATCTCGTGTTGTCTCTCCTGGATTATATTCAGCCCATACAGAATAATGCCTTTCTTTTGGCTCAATTAGATGTGTTGATTTCTTTTGCGCAAACGGCACAGGAAAATAACTATTGTAAGCCGCACATCAATAACTCATTAAGCCTGACAATCAAAGACGGTCGGCATCCTGTTATCGAGCATCAGCTGGAACCCGGCGAGGAATATATCAGTAATCATGTGTTTCTGGATAATGAGAAACAGCAAATCATGATTATTACAGGACCTAATATGAGTGGTAAATCGGCTTTCTTACGTCAAACGGCTTTAATAGTGCTGATGGCTCAGATAGGCTCTTTTGTGCCTGCCGAGTCTGCCGAAATAGGTTTGGTAGATAAGATATTTACCAGGGTAGGGGCTTCGGATAATATCTCTTCGGGAGAATCAACCTTTATGGTGGAGATGAACGAAACTGCCAGTATCCTGAATAATATCAGTAACCGGAGTTTGATACTGCTCGATGAAATAGGCAGAGGAACAAGCACTTACGATGGCGTGAGTATTGCATGGGCCATTGCGGAGTTTCTCCATGAGCATCCTTTATATCATCCAAAAGTATTGTTTGCCACGCATTATCATGAGCTCAATGAGATGGCAACTACTATGAAGCGGATTAAGAATTATCATGTAACGGTTAAGGAAGTTAATAATACGGTTTTGTTCCTGCGCAAGATGAGAGAAGGAGGTAGTGAGCATAGCTTTGGTATCCATGTGGCTAAGATGGCCGGCATGCCGGGCTGGATTCTGGAAAGGAGTAAAGAAATCTTATCGGAGCTGGAGACTACCCGAAAAAAAGGCTCTTTAGAAGCTAAGCCGGAAGGAACAAAAAGGAAAAATAAGAAATCGGATGATTATCAGTTGAGTTTTATACAACTGGATGATCCGCTTTTATACCAGATAAAAGACGATATATTAAATACAGATATTAATACCTTAACGCCTGTTGAGGCCTTGATGAAGCTCAATGAGATAAAGAAATTATTAGGAAAATAATTTTTAAAAAGTTGTTTGATAATAATAAAAAAGTGTATCTTTGCCACCGCAAAACGCGATAGCGAAGTGTGAAAAAAGTTCTCAGCTACTATGGTTAGTAGAAAAGAGATTGAAATAATGCGAACTCCCGATAGTGGAGGTAAGCATGTTAAAGTGCGAAAGTGCTCTCCCGATAGCTATCGGGAGGTAGTGCATGACGCAATGCGAAAGTAGCTCAGCTGGTAGAGCATGACCTTGCCAAGGTCAGGGTCGCGAGTTCGAATCTCGTCTTTCGCTCATAAAGTTCTTTGAAGATGACCGAAGCGTTTCGGTAGTTGCCCAGGTGGTGGAATTGGTAGACACGTTGGACTTAAAATCCAATGATCATTGCGATCGTGCGGGTTCAAGTCCCGCCCTGGGTACCAAACAAACTCTACTCTTTCAATTTATTGAAAGGTAGAGTTTTGTTTTTAATGTTAAAAATGCTCTCCCGTAAGTGGGAGGTAAGCATATTTGAATGCGAAAGTGCTCTCCCGATAGCTATCGGGAGGTAGCGCATGACGCAATGCGAAAGTAGCTCAGCTGGTAGAGCATGACCTTGCCAAGGTCAGGG